>LULL01000435.1_pt1 | contig 18405 bp, 17 predicted proteins | sample 728161 | NCBI WGS metagenome assembly LULL01 (sample SAMN03860290, study PRJNA289734) | marine metagenome | biome: seawater column; feature: ocean; material: water; isolation source: Red Sea water column Station 149 - depth 500m | place: Saudi Arabia: Red Sea | collected 2011-10-15 | depth 500 m
TTCATTTAAAACTGTTTTTATTGCAGAGGGATTATTTTTTGCATTATACTTTCCTTTGTAATTCTCAATACCTTTGATAAATGACCCAACATACATCGACAAGTACTTCCTATCGTCTTATAAAATTGATTAGCCGCCAGCCGATTCAACTCGGGCGTTTCTTTGCGAAACTGCTGGCTGCACTATTTAATACATTTCAACTCTCTAAAATTTCTAAAATTATTGGTTTAAATCTCCGAATTGCTTTTCCACATTTATCTGAACAAGAACATCAACGACTCAAAAAACAAGCCATTCAAAATGAAATTACGTCCTATTTTGAGTTTTTGAGCATTTGGGGAGCATCAAACAAAAAAAATATTCTACGTATTCATCATGTGAGTGGTGAACATTATTTCCATGAAGCCCTCGCCGCAAAAAAAGGGGTTGTCTTGATTCTTCCACACTTTGGCACCTGGGAAGTAATGAATGCATGGTTATCTCAACATACACAAATGACTATTTTGTATAAGCCCGTTAAAAACCCTGACGCTGATCGTTTTGTCCGTGATGCGAGAAGCCGAGAACAAGCAAACCTTGTTCCAACGGATGAAAGTGGCGTGCGTCAAATTTTTAAAGCTTTAAAACAAGGTGGAACCACAGCTATTTTGCCTGACCATACCCCTGATCATGGTGGTGAGATGGTCAATTATTTTGGTATTCCTCTAGCTTCAAGCAGCTTGAGTGCAAAACTGATTCAAAAAACTAAAGCTGCTGCATTATTGCTCTACACTAAACGTAATGATCAAGATGGATTTGATATGGTGATTGAACCTATTAATCCTCAAATCTATCAAGGAACTGCCGAGGATGGTACGCTGATCATTCATCAAAGCTTAGAACAACTGATTCGACGTTATCCTGAACATTATCATTGGAGTTATAAACGTTTTAGTGCCAATAAGGCATTGAAAAAAATTTATGACATTGATGAGAAAGAGGCATTAGAAAAAGTTGATGAAGTTCGCAATCAAGCAATGCAGCAGTAAAATATTTAAGCTATTTCTGCTGCAACCATTTCACTTGTTGCCGTTGTTGTTTGAGCTGAACCTGCCCCTGATCAAAGATAAAGCTGATCGTTCCAGCATTTACAGTCGTCAGCAGTGGAATATTTAAAGCTTTCAATCGCTGTTGCAATTCTAAACTCGGATGACCATAACGATTGTCGAAACCTGCTGAGGCAATCGCTAGCCTTGGCTTCAATATTGCTAAAAAATCATAAGCAGAACTATGCTTGCTGCCATGATGACCAAGTACCAACACATCAACTTTTAAATCAGGATACTGCTGCAAAAGCTTATATTCAGTTTCCCATCCCGCATCTCCCATAATTAAAAAGTGCTGATAAGGCAGGGCATTGGAAAAAGTTAAATAAATGACACAGGATTGTTCATTTTGCTGACTGCTCGCAAGTGCTAAATCTTCAGTACGTGGTGATAGCACTTCAATTTTAAGATTAGTATAAGTCCACTGCTGTCCCTGCTGACACAATGAGAAATTATCTTTAAATTGCATAGTGCTACGATATTCATTTGACTGAACTTGCTCAATAGCGAAAGCATTTTGAATCTTAGGAAATGCGCCACTGTGGTCTTGATCCAGATGCGATAGCATCACATGATCAAGTTCCCTTACACCCTGTTGACGTAAGAAGGGAATAATAACGCGCTCGCCTATACTAAATTTTGTTTTATCATAAGAACCACCTGTATCAATCATCAAAGTGTGCTCTGGGTGTTGCAGGAAAATCGCCTGCCCTTGTCCAACATCTAAAATATTTAAGACGGTTGGTTGTGCTTTGAGCCCCAACAGAATGGGCAAAAAACCAATCAATGACCAAACTTTTGGAAGTGTTCCATGTGGCAAAAAAAGTATGATGAGTCCGACAATTAAACTCACCATCATAAGTGGAGTACAACTGACACCATATAACGCAGGTGAAGCTTGCTGCAAAACGCTTAAAATCCACAACAAAACGGATAAACAGACATCATTTATATAAAATAAAAGCGTTCCTAATATTGGAATAATGGAACTTAGGCAAGCAGCAAGAATATCCAATGGGATGACAATCATACTTAAAAATGGTATGGCGATTAAATTAGTCAAAGGTGCGAATAAGGAAATTTGCTGAAAGAAAATCAATACCAAAGGCAATAAAGCTACAAAAATTTTCCATTGTGATTCCACTAAGAGCTTAATCGCAAAATATCCCTTTTGCACATAAGTCATCGGTTGATCTTGTGGTAATTTCGCTATGGTTTGATAAATTCTCAATAGAATAAAACATGCACCATAAGACAACCAAAATGCCGCTGATAAAATACTAAAAGGATCAAAAATCAGTAATAGACTTGCGCTATATACCAACAAATCAAAAGGTCGAATCGACTGTCGAACAAGAAGAAAAAAGCCAACAATACAAACCGTGAGTAACGTTCTAAGTGCAGGGATTTCAAACCCGACAAATGCGACATAGAGTAATACGCAACCTATAAAAGGAAATAGCAGCACAATTTGTCGAGGCTGCCATAGATAAAATTGTGGGCAATAACGTTGTATCACTTTCTGCAATAACCACGTCAGCATCAAAGCAAATATCAGTACATGAGGTCCTGAAATTGCCAATAAATGTGAGATGCCAAGCAATTGAAACTGTTGTTTGATTTCATCAGAAAGTAAACTTTCATCGCCAGTCAACAATGCTAACATCAGTCCTTTATTCTGATAATTTGAGGTCTGTAACTTTAATCGAAATGACAATCGCATCATTTCGACATTCAAAAGAAATTTTGCAGTGATACTTTGTTGTTGTTTTAAATGTTGTTGATAACCGAGTCTATAAACCTCATCATCACTCAGAAGTTCTATATGCTTTACAGAAAATGCAGACATGACGTTTTGTTGCAGAAACCATTTTTCTTGATCAAATGCACCAGAAACAGCATAACTATGCGCTGGCTTGATCGTGCCATAAACTTTGTAATAGCTACCGAGTTTTAAGGAAGAAGATAAGTCAAACTGATCTTTATTTTTCTTTAAATACAGAAACCAATTTACAGGCTGATCATAGCGATTTAAAACTTCTGCAATTTGCTTGTGCCGATTGTCGCTAAGCTCATCTATTTTCTTGATATAAATAATGGCTTCAAATGGCTGCGTTTGAGTTTCTCTGAATTGTAGGCGTTGCTGCAATGCCTGATCAGCAAAATAATATCCAGCACAAAACAATGCCCAACTTGAACTTATTAAAATGAGAAAAATAGATAAAGGCTGACGAACGGCTGACTGTCGTTTTTTATAAAATCCTATAGCAAATATAAGGATTGCCAATACAAGCCATATCCACCATGTTGCATTGATAAAAGCAAGGTTGTGCCCCATCAAAGCAATACCCGCAATCCACCCTATAAGAATAAGTTTTAACATTTAATTTTTTAATTAAGTTTTTGATTTTTCTAAGGGCAAAATTAAAGCCCTTTTTCAGGGCTTTAACAAGAGTACAAACTAAAAAATTATGGCTGATCAATCCATAAACCATCTTGCATATGCAAAATCGAATCAGCAGATTGTGCCAACTGCTCATCGTGTGTCACGATCAGCATCGCCATATTCAACTCTTTTTTCAGGTCAGTTAACAGCTCGAAAATACTGAGTGCCGTTTTACGATCAAGATTTCCTGTTGGTTCATCAGCAAGTACAACCGCAGGTTTCGTTACTAATGCACGCGCCAATGCAACACGCTGACGCTCACCACCAGACAACTCACCAGGTTTATGCTCCATACGATGCGATAAACCTACACGATCAAGTAAATATTCAGCTTGTCTTTTCACATCTTTAAAGTTGCTTTCACGACGCAACATCAAAGGCATTGCAACATTTTCAAGCGCTGAAAATTCAGGTAACAAATGATGGAACTGATAAACGAAACCTAGATGCTGGTTACGCTTATAACCACGTTCTGCTTCGCCTAAATTATCAAAACGTTGGCCATGTAAAAAAACTTGTCCTTGTGTTGGCTGCTCTAAACCACCCAACACATGCAATAAAGTACTTTTACCTGAACCGCTTGAACCAACGATTGAAACAAATTCACCCGCATTAACTTGTAAAGATAGACCTTTAATCACTTCAACTTTAGTTTTACCATCATCAAAATGTTTAAAAATATCTTTGGCTTCTAATACAATTTTACTCATAACGTAATGCCTCAGCAGGTTGAACTTTGGCTGCACGCAATGCAGGATAAATTGTCGCCAAGAAACTCAGCAATAATGACACAATGACGATAATAACAACATCTTGCCATCTTAAATACGAAGGTAAGTAATGTACAAAATAGGCATCAAACAGATTCAAACCTAAGGCTGTATTAAACCAAGAAATAATATCACTGATGGTTAAAGCCAACGTTACCCCTAAAATCGTGCCCGCAATTGTACCAATTACCCCAATCACAGTTCCTTGCACCATGAAAATTTTAGTAATCATCGATGGTGAAGCACCCAAAGTACGTAAGATTGCAATATCTGACTTTTTATCTGTTACGACCATCACCAGTGATGAAACAATGTTAAACGCGGCAACCACGATGATAAGGAATAATAATAATCCAACAAGTGTTTTTTCCATTTGAATCGCATTGAACAAATTACCGTGGGTATATGTCCAGTTTGATGCGTAGAAATTACTTGGTAATTGGCTCACGATTTCGTCGGCTACTTTGGGTGCTGCAAAAATATTATCAAGTTTTAAACGTACACCTTGTGCCCCATCTGGTAGACGCAATAATGTCGATGCATCATTCAATGCAATATAACCCACCATCGAATCGACTTCGGCACCTACACTAAAAATACCCACGATTTTAAATCTTTTAAAACGAGGTACTACACCAGCTGGTGACGGCGTTGCTTCTGGTAAAACCAAAGTGACATTATCATTAAGCCCCAAGCCTAATGCATCTGTCATATCCTTACCAAGCACGATCCCAAACTCACCTTTTTTAAGTGAATTTAAATCACCTGCCACCATATGGTTCTGGATAATAGATACTTTCTTTTCGTATTCAGGTTCAATCCCTGTCACCATGATGCCTGCGACCTGCCCTTGAGCGGTCAACATGCCTTGTAATTGAGTAAAAGGTGCAGCACCCGTCACATGCGAATGTTGCTCAACCTTTTTTACAAGCTCAGGCCAATCTGTTAGAATTTGAGTAGAAGAAACAGTAGCTTGAGGAACCATTCCAAGGACACGGTTTTTAAGCTCACGATCAAAACCATTCATCACAGATAATACTGTAATGAGGACTGCAACGCCGAGAGTTAAACCAATCATGGAAACCAAGGCAATAAAAGAAATAAAATGATTACTCCGCCGAGCACGAGTGTATCTCAACCCTATATACAGCGAAATTGGCTTAAACATACCATCTAGTCCGAGGTGATTTATTATGGAAAGTTCACAACATCATCTTGTTGACGACAACACAGAACGTCGTGTGATGTCTCGTATTGATGCCGTGTTGAGAATCAACTATCAAGTCATTCCAGATGATGTTGCACTGAATGACCCATATGACTCTCATTTTGTATTGCCACGCTATTTTCTACTACTTGCAGAATTAGATCAATTTGATCATGCGTTTCGCTACGAATTAGAACAATTAAATGAAAAAGATCAACAAATTGCTCGCATCTTATCCCTATTTAATCAGAAGTTGAACCTTATCACAGGATCTTTCTATGACAATATTGTGCAATCTTTATTGCCAGTGCCTGAGCAAGTTAACTTCTCTGAAAACGGCTTAAGTTTCTTCAGTACCCAAGATCTGAATGAAGGCACCTATATCCATATTACGTTAAGCCACCCTGAAAACTTCTTTCACATCGCTGCAACTGCGCAAGTGGCATATAGTACAGCCGAAGAGCACGGAAAATTTAGAATCGGGGCTTACTTCATTACGATTAACCCTCAAGATCGTGCAAAACTTGCTGACAGTATTCAGCTGAGTGACAACAATCAAGGTTAAATTTTTAAACGACGGTACATCTTTAAATCTTTATAGAAATAAAGTAGCAAGCCAAATAAGATGATGACAGCACCAACAAACACGCGGATTGATAGCTGTTCATTATTGAGATAAGCACCGACTAAAATTGCTAACATTGGGGTCATCACTGTGGTAAGTGAAAGTGTCGTTGCTTTTAAATTTTGCACCAATTTGAAATAGCAGAACATTGCAATCAGTGATGCCATAATTACAGTATAAGCCAATGCTAAAAGAGACTTAGCCGAAGGAATGTACGTAGGTGCATATTGCCAAATCCAAGGCAAGATCATAACTGCAATGATCGTCGAAAAAAGGATTGATCCCGTTGCTTGTGCCATCGCCTGCACATCAGCATTAATCTTTTTAACCAAGAAAATAGATAGTGAGTATGAAAAGACACTGATCAACATTAAGACAATGCCGATTGGCTGTACATGCTTTTGGCTTCCACTCAAACAAATCATGGCCAGCCCAACAATCGATGTTCCCATACCAAGCCATTGCAGTCCTGCTAACTTTTGGTGAAAGCCAAATCGTCCTATCAAACCCGCCATAATTGGCGCAAGCCCAAACATCAGCGCAATCAAACCCGAACTGAGATAAGCTGTTGCTGCATAAGTAAAAATCTGTGATCCGATCAAACTAAATGAACCTGCAACATAACTTAGCAAGGCAAGTTTATGAACTGGAAACTTAATTTTTAAAAATAGTAAAACCGTAATTGCCAACGGTAATGCAATAAAAAACCGAATAACCAATGCCCACATTGGATGTAAATCTGAAACGCTCCAGACAATTGCTAAAGGCGTTGTCGCCCAAATAAATATAAGCAATCCATAAGTGAACATTAAGTTAAGACGTGATGGCATAGCGTGCTCAGCAAGCAGTTTTACGTTTTTGTTTTAAAATCGTTTGATCTAATGAGCTAGAGAATTCACGTTTATCTCTCTCAGAAATCGGTGGTGGCCCACCTGTCTGTACACCAGCTCCACGCAATGTATCCATAAAATCACGCAAATGAAGTCGGGCTTTTACATTCGCTGTGGTATAGATTTCACCGCGAGGATGAATCGCAATTCCACCTTTTTCAATCACTTGAGCCGCTAAGGGAATATCTTGCGTAATGACAATGTCATTCTCTTGCATACGTTCCACAATTTCTTGATCGGCACGATCAGCACCACTCATCACCTGAATAGATTTAATTCTGATAGAGGGTGTAATCCCAACATTCTGATTGGCAACAAAAGTGACTTCGAGTTGATAGCGATCAGAAGCACGTAAAATCACTTCACGTAAAATCTTAGGTAAAGCATCAGCATCTACCCATAACTTAAATGGCAGCACGTTTGCACAAGCCTAATTGAATAAATATATAGTTTAGCAGATTGCTAGAAAAGTAGAGTTAAAATGATCGAGTAAAAGCATTGCACTTTTCATCTAAAATCCATGATAAGAACATTGAATTAAAGGAAATAAAAAAGAAATAATTGCTCAGAATTACATATCCAGACTTGAAAAATTGAGGTTACCCTCGATTTAATAGAATAAGTTCAATCTTTTTAGCATCACGCTTTATGAAAAATCAAAACAGTCCAGAAACCATTAAAATTCAAGATCAAAATTTCGGTAATCATGTCGAGCATTGGAACTTATTGACAGATACACCCGAAGTGGATGTACCCAAATGGTTAGGATTGGCGCTAGATGCACCCGTAATGCCAATGGGCTTATGTGAAGATGAACAAGATATGGATCAGTCATTTTGGCTTATCCAAGGACCAAGTGGACAAAAGGTTTGCATCAATCAAATTATTGCAGTGGAAGACCAAAAACCTCGCGCATTAAAAACTGCTTTTCCAAGTTTTGAAAGTCCATATAAATATGATGCAAAAATTGAGCGTATTATTACCTGTGATTCTGCAACACAAGCAGTATTACGTCTAAATTTAAATAAAAATACCATTATTTATGCCTTCGATAATTTGTTCAGCGTAAATAACTGTCAGTATGATAAAAACCAAACCTATCAAGTTCAGTTTAATGCTTGGGCATATGAATTAGAACCTGTTGCTAAAGATGAGAAAATCGTTGTTGATGATCCAGCTTCAATTAAACATCACCGTGCTTTAAATGCAATTTTGGCTGAACATAATGGTATCGCACCTGAAAATTTACAGGAGCTTATTAATGAGTGGGAACCAAAAACGCCAGAAGATCAAGAACCTGTAACTGTCGACTTTTCTAAAATGGTTGCCTATTTATTTGGTGAGACATTAGGACAAGAAGATGAAGCTTGGTTTCAAGGTAATATCGTGGGTAAAACAACGATGCAGTTTATGCAGGATGAATATACCCTTTATGATGTCACTTTAGTTTTAGAAGATGATTTACCTGCAATCTTAATTCGTATTGCAACTAAAAACGTTTTGTATAAAAACTTTAACATTGGTGAATATATTCGCGGTAACCTATGGATTCAGGCGAATATTTATGCTAAAACTGCTTCTAAGTGACAAAAAATCACATAAATGGCATTTTAGGCGTTCTAATGAAAATTATACCAGAACAAACGACCACCAGTCTTATTCATTCAAGCGACCAAGGGCTTAAACTTGATGTTGGTGCTTTTTGCTTTTTTTTACTAGGTATGTTTCTAGCAGCAATCATTTTTCATCAAATTGGCTTGTTCTAATTCTAATTTTTGACCATGACCTAATTCAAATAAAAGCCCTCAATGATGAGGGCTTTTATTTTATCTATAATATATGGCTTATCCGTGACGTTTCGCGAATTCATCCATAAAGTTCACAAGAGCTTGAACACCTTCCAATGGTACAGCGTTATAAATACTTGCACGCATACCACCAACTGAACGATGACCTGCCAAGTTAAGCAAATGATTTTGCTCAGCTTCCTTTAAGAATGTCTTTTCAAGTGCTTCGTCTGCAAGTGTAAATGGTACATTCATCATAGAGCGATTTGGTACAGCGATTGGGTTGTTATAAAAATCGCTTGAATCAATATAACCGTAGAGCAATTTTGCTTTCGCTTGGTTCATTTTGTAGATTGCATCTACCCCACCCTGCTCAAGTAACCATTCAAACACCAGTCCAGATAAATACCAAGCATACGTTGCTGGTGTATTCACCATAGAACCGTTCTTCGCTTGATCAGCATATTTCAAGATACTTGGGATCTCAGGTTTTGCTTGATCTAATAAATCTTCACGAATAATCACGATCGTTAAACCAGCAGGCCCAATGTTCTTTTGGGCACCCGCATAAATAAGACCAAACTTATTCACATCTACTGGCGCAGACAAAATACTTGATGAATAGTCGCAAACCAAAGGAGCAGCTACATCAGGTACACTCGCGAATTGCAATCCACCAATCGTTTCATTATCTGCATAATGAACATACGCAGCATCATTCGATAGATTCCAAGTGCTTTGTTCAGTAATCGCATGTTTACCATCAATCATGGTGCCCGCTTCAACGATATTAATATCGCCATAACGCTTTGCTTCTTTTAATGCTTTCTCAGACCAAATACCCGTATGAATATAATCCGCTTTATTATTTTTACCGAGTAAATTAAGCGGAATCGCTGAGAATTGTAAGGATGCGCCACCTTGTAAGAACAACACTTTATAGTTTTCAGGAATATTCATGAGCTTGCGTAAATCAGCTTCTGCCTTTTCTGCGACAGCAACATAGTCATTGCTACGATGACTCATTTCCATGATCGACAAGCCCTTACCCTGCCAATCCAACATCTCTTGTTGAGCTTTTTCTAAAACAGCAGTAGGTAATGCAGCAGGACCAGCGCAGAAATTATAAGCACGCATGAGTTTTCCCTTGTTAAAGTGAAACAAATTGAGATGGGAATTTAATCATAGATTGGCGAAGCTTGCAGCAGCTTATCCAGTAAATATTTCAATTTGACTGTAAAAAATAGTTTAATTTTTCAATGATGTTTTTGTGATTTCCATAAATTTTCAAATTGTCTTTTAATAAAAATTATGAAAGATAAATTATTTTAATTTTCAATCTGATATATAGATTAATTGCTCTATTTTTTACAAATTAACTACACCAATTCTAAGCATTCAACTATTTAATTAAAAACATAATATTTAAATTTTACAAAAAAAACTTAAACTAGCGCAGGTATTATTAAATTGCGATATATCATCATGTTGAAACGACATAATCGACCCAATGTTCAGGTCAAACGGTTTCCAAAGCAACTTTGTTTAAGTATTAGCTTAATCAGCAGTGCCTTATTTTCAACATCTTTATTCGCACAAACATTTAGTTATAACGAGGCGGAACAATATGTTGTAGAAAATGCCTACGCCTCTCAAGCGCAGCAAGCTTTACAACAAGCTTCACAACTCGAAATGGAGGCAGTTAAACACTTAGGACTGCCACGCATTGATTTAAATGCAACAGCCTATTCATTTCATAGTGAAACCAGCGTCCCACTCGAATCAAGTAAACGTAGGCTCGAAAACTCGCTCACGCGTGGATTTGATGACAAATTATCGCAATGGGAAAATGTATTACCGCCAGATGTAATTGATCAAGTTGGTCAAGGATTCGATCAAGTTGTCAGTGATGGCTTAAATAAAGTACCGAATAATGTTGACGTCACAATTAAAGACCACGATGTTCGCACCTCTATTTCGATGGTGATGCCACTTTATACGGGTGGAAAAATTACCAGCGCCAAGCAAATTGCAACGATTCAAGCACAACGCTCTAACATTAGCGAAAAACAACAACAAGACTCGCAAAGATTTGAAATGATCCAATCTTATTTCAATGTGCAATTACAACAACAGTTGTTGAATGCAAGTTTATTTAATCTAAATGCGATGCAAGAACATTATAACAATGCTCTGAAACTTGAACAGCAAGGCTTTATTAATAAAGGCCAGCGTATGCAATTTGAAGTCGCTCGTAACAATGCAGAACGTACTTATCAAAATGCGAAATCAAATCTTAGCGCCAGTGAATTTAGTCTTCAAAATCTATTAAAAACTAAAGAAGATCTCAACCTGACAACACCACTTTTTGTAAATAATACGCAAAGTCAGTCTTTAGACAAATTACTAGCAAACTATGACGAAAACTCAAGTTTGATTAAAAAGCTAAAAATGGATACTGAGCTTGCGAATGAAAATATCAAAATTCAACAATCAGCGAAGAAACCAAGTGTTTTTGCCTTTGGTGAATACGGTTTAGATAGCAAAGAGAATTGGATTATTGGCGTTATGGCAAAGTACAACCTTTTCTCTGGAATCGATAATAATAAAAATATCCGAGCGGCTGAGCTGAAGAAATATGCTGCTGAACTCATGACAGAGCGAACCAAGCAAGAAGTTGAAAACGTCATATACAAATCTTATAGCGAGTTAAACTCATCACAGACTAGTCATCAACTTCTCACCCAAAATATTAAAGCTGCTCAAGAAAACTTACGCATTCAACAGCTATCTTTTAAAGAAGGAATGGGAACAGCAACCCAAGTGATTGATGCACAAAATGCATTAAGTGCTTTAAAAAGCGAAATGTCGATCAATGCGTATAAATATATTTTATCGCTCGCGACTTTATTGCAAAGCTATGGTTCGATTGACGAGTTCAAGCTTTATGTGAATCAACCACGAACTGACTATATCCGTTAATTGGAGAAACTTATGAGCCAAAATCAATCATCATCCAATTCTGAACGTGATACAGATCAAGTTAAACAAACGACTGATACTTCTGCAACAGAAACTCAGGTAGAACAAGTTTCACCTATTGAGCGGGTCGAGTCGAAGCTGAAACTGTACATATCAGTACCAAAGTTCCAAGTCGTATTGAAGAGTTTTATGTGACTGAAGGTCAAAGCATCAAAAAAGGACAAGCACTGGTTCGTTTTGTTAGCCCTGAATTAGAAGCCAAGAAAGAACAAGCCCAAGCAGCCTTACAAAGTGCGACAGCTTTTCACTCAACCATTTATCGTGGTGCGCAACAAGAAAATATCGATACTCTATATGCCAACTGGCAAGCCATGAAGACACAAGCAGAGCTAGCTGCTACAACCTATAAACGTGGTGAAAATCTTTATCAACAAGGTGTTATTTCACGTCAGCGTCGTGATGAGATGTTAGCGGCAAAAACCTCTGCTCGTGAGGCCGCAGAAGCAGCATATCAACAATATGCTCGTGCAAAACGCGGCAGTACCGAGCAACAAAAATCTACTGCTGATGCGCAAGTTGCGATGGCTCAAGCAGCAGTGAAAGAAGCAAATGCACTGACTGAAGAAACCAAACTCTATTCACCTACCGATGGCACTGTCTCAAAAACTTATGGTAAACCGACTGAATTAGTTGCAACAGGAGTTCCTGTCGTCAGTATCATTGAAGACCATGATCTGTGGATCAGCTTGAACGTTCGTGAAGATATGTATAGCTCAGTGTATAAAACTAAAACACTGGAAGGTTACATCCCTGCCCTTGATCGTAAAACAACATTTAAGGTTAAGAGCATTGATGCCGAGGGTGACTTTGCGACGATTAAAACCACACGCCAAACTGGTGGTTACGATATTCGCAGTTTTAAATTTCACTTAGTCCCAGAGCAATCCATTCCTGATCTAAAAGTCGGTATGAGCGTATTATTCAAAATTGAAGAGGTAAAATAAGCAATGTTTGCAGTGATGCTGCGGGAGTTGCGTTATCTCAAACGTCATAAAGTTGATCTTTTTATGGCAGTGATTGCGCCTTTGCTGGTTATTTTGCTGTTTGGGAATATGTTTTCATCTGGTAAAGCCGAAAATTTACCGATTGTGGTGATAGATCAAGATCAAAGTGAAATGAGTCGTAAGGTTATTCATGCGCTCAGTATTAATCATACGTTAAAAATAAAAACGATTACTTCTAGCCAAGATGAAGCAGAAAAACTGATTAATACAACTGAGGCGTGGGGATTTGTGATGATTCCCGAAGGTGCTGAGCAACGCTTAGTTAAAGCTCAGGATGCGCAAATTAGCATTGCCTATAACCAATCCTTTTTTAGTATTGGTAATACCATCTCCTCCGCCATGCTCATCAGTACTTTAAATGGTATGGCTGAGTATTTAGGGCAAAGCTATCTGGCAAATACTATTCCATATTTAGATGTCCCCACACCACACATCAAAATCTCGACCCTTTATAACCCAAGTATGAGTTATGAATTGTTTCTTGAGCCATTTATGGTGCCTGCTGTGCTACATCTCTTGTTATGTTGCTGTGTAGCTTTCGCGATTGGGCAAGAATTTAAGCGGAAAACGGTTTATGAATGGGTCAGTTCTAAACAGGTGATTTCAAGCTTACTAGGTAAAATATTGCCTTATGTTTTCATTTTCTGTGCATGGACAGCATGTTGGATGTTTTGGTTAGCGCATGTCCGCGGTTATTTCATTGCAGGTTCACTAATACTCATTCTAGCTGCACAATTTCTATTCTATTTTTCCTATGCTGTTATTAGCAGTACTGTTGTTCTTGCGACAAAAAACCTGCCAAAAACTTTTGGTTTTATTGCACTTTATGGTGGATCATCCCCTAGTTTTTCAGGAATCACTTTACCCTTGAATAATGCTCCTGCATTTACTCAATTTTGGTCAATGATTATTCCTTATACCCCCTATGCCAAGCTACAAACAGAACAATGGATTATTGGTAGTGACCTTTATGTTTCACTTATACCTTTTAGCATTTTAGTTATTTTCGCCATCTTGTTCTTTGTACTTAGTATTCGTCTACTCAAGAAAAATGTTCAGGAGATTCATCCATGAAATCATTTTTCGATTATTACATTCAGACGTTTAAGAATATTTTTGCCAATAGCTCAGTTTTTACGACATTGATTGCCGCGATCTTGTTATATAGTTTTTTTTATCCAACCGCGTATAAAGCACAAACAGCCGAAGATATTCCAATTGTGATCGTCGATGAAGAACAAAGTATTTTAACTTCAAAGATCATTAGTCAAGCGTCTAACAGCCCTCATATCAAGATCAAGACTGTGACTGATAATTTTCTTGAAGCTCAGCGAATGGTTCAAAATCAACAAGCGGAAGGCATTTTACTTTTACCCGAGAATCTAACCAATAGTCTCAAACGCGGTGAAATGGGAGGGATTGGCCTTTATCTGAGTACTGCATATTTCATTCGAACAAAAGAAGTCGGCGTAGGTTTAGCAGGTTCTATTGAATATACCTTGCAAGAATATCTAGAGAAATTTGGCAATGCTTCACAGTTTCATCCAGAGCTTTCAATTCATCAGATTCCGCTGTTCAACACAATCTCAGGTTATGGAAGCTATATTTTCCCAGCAGTCGCAAGTTTGATCATTCACCAAACAATTTTACTTGGCTTAGCCATGCTGATCGCCAGTTATCGTGAAAATGGCTGGGCTGCGAAACCCATCGAATTTTGGGCAACTTTTACAGCTATATTTACCATTGGCTGTTTAGGATGTTTATATTTATTCGGATTTACATTTTGGTTGTATGAATATCCACATGGTGGCAATTTCTGGGGCATGCTGTTAGCTGTACCGATTTATGTTAGTTGTATTATTGGTTTAGGGATGCTAGTCGGCTCCTTAGTTGATATGCCAGAACGCGTGGGACATTTAATAGTCGTGACTTCTGTTCCCTTATTTCTACTTACAGGAACGGCATGGCCACATGAATCAATGCCAGAATGGATGCAATGGTTTGCATGGACACTGCCGTCCACGAATGGCGTACAGATGTTTGTACAACTCAATCAAATGGGAGTACCAACATCGCTTGTGATCCCAAAACTTATCTATCTTATAACTCTGGGCGCAATCTTTTTGGCATTGTCTTATTATCGCTTAGTCATCATGAAACCAGTAAAAAAGGAAGCTGATTAGCTTCCTTTTTTATTACCTCAATGATTACGTTTCAGGCGCATCATCTTTTGGCTCAGCAACAACTTCTTCAGAAGTTACTGTTTCGGCTTCAGTATTTTCTACCGATTCCTCTATAGCATCCAACTCTTCGTCATCTTCTACAGCTTCAATAGATACAACACCGACAAGTGTTTCAGCATCACTTAAACGGATTAAACGAACACCTTGAGCGTTACGACCTGTTGTCGCAACTTCTGCAGCACGAGTACGTACCAATGTACCACCATCAGAAATCAACATGAGTTCTTTGGTTTCATCAATTGATACTGCACCAACTAGCTCACCATTACGCTCACTTGTCTTAATTGCAATGACACCTTTACCACCACGTTTCTTGGTTGGGAAGTCATCTACAGGTGTACGTTTACCATAACCGTTAGCACATGCACACAATACTTCCCCAGTTTCTGGCACAACTACCAATGAAACAATACGGCTGATTAAATTCGAATCTGATGAATCATCATTGTCATCACTATCATCATTTTCAACATCTGCATCTTCAGCTTCAATAGTATTGCTTGCAAAACTTACACGCATACCGCGCACGCCTTTCGCAGTACGTCCCATTGCACGAACATCAGTTTCAGCAAAACGAATCGCCTTACCTTCATTCGAGAACAACATAATCTGCTGATTACCATCCGTAATCGCAACACCAATTAAGGTATCTTCTTCATTCAGCTCAATCGCACGTAAACCATTTGAACGAACATTACTAAATTGAGCAAGTTCGACACGTTTTACCGTACCTGATGCAGTCGCCATGAATACATAGTGATTCTCAGGGAACTCCGTCAACGGCAAGATCGCTGTTACGGTTTCATTTGCTTCCAGCGGAAGTAAATTAATGATTGGGCGACCTTTAGCACCGCGAGATGCTTGTGGTACTTCAAACACACGTAAACGATAAACTTTACCCACATTGGTAAAGCACAATACCGTTGCATGGTTTGAAGCCACAATTAAATGCTGAATAATGTCATCATCTTTCATTGCAGTTGCAGACTTACCACGACCACCGCGACGTTGTGCTTGATAATCAGAAAGTGGTTGAGTTTTTGCATAACCTGTTTGAGACACAGTCAAAACAACTTGCTCTTCAGGAATTAAGTCTTCACGGCAGAAATCAACACCTGACTCAACAATCTCAGTACGACGACCATCACCGTATTGTTGCAAAATCAAGGCAAGTTCTTCACGAATCACGTTCATTAATAAGTTAAAGTCATTTAAAATTGCTGTTAATTCAGCGATTTGACCTAGAATCTCAGTATATTCTGCGTGTAACTTATCTTGCTCTAAGCCAGTTAAACGGTGTAAACGTAATTCTAAGATTGCGCCAACTTGAGTTGGTGATAAGCGATAGATATCACCAGACAAACCGAATGGACGTGCAGGATCTTCGCCTTCGATCTCATCAGGTCGAACTGAAATTGCACCCGCTTTTTCCAGCAATGCAACAACACCACCGCCAGCCCACTCACCCGCTTGCAAACGCTCACGTGCTTCAGCTGGGTTTGCAGATGTTTTAATGGTTTCAATAATAGCATCGATATTTGCCAAAGCTACCGTTAGACCTTCTAAGATATGACCACGTTCACGAGCCTTACGTAATTCGTACATAGTACGGCGAGTCACAACCTCTTGGCGGTGACGAATAAATGCCGCAATGATATCTTTTAGGTTCATCAACTTTGGCTGACCATTGTCTAGGCAGACCATGTTGATACTGAATGAGTTTTGTAGCTGTGTATGCAAGAATAAATTATTGACCGCAACTTCAGCGTTTTCGCCACGCTTCAAGTCGATGGCAATACGCATACCCTCTTTATCAGATTCATCACGAAGCTCAGAAATACCTTCGAGTTTCTTTTCTTTCACTAACTCAGCAATACGCTCAATGGTTTTTGCTTTGTTGACTTGATAAGGAATCTCAGTAAAGACAATCGTGGTACGACCTGTTTTTTGGTCTTCTTCAAAGTGATATTTACCGCGAATATGCAAACGACCTTTACCTGTACGGTAAGCATCTACAATACCTGATTTACCGTAAATAATACCGCCTGTAGGAAAATCTGGACCAGTAATATGCTCCATCAAACCTTCTACAGAAATATTCGGATTATTTGCATAAGCCAAACACGCATTCACAACTTCGGTCATATTGTGCGGCGCCATATTGGTCGCCATACCCACCGCAATACCTGTCGTACCATTAATCAAAAGATTAGGGATACGTGTCGGCATCACTTGAGGAATACGCTCGGAACCGTCGTAGTTATCTTCCCAATCAACCGTATCTTTTTCAAGATCAGCTAAAATCTCATGGGTTAATTTTTGCATACGAACTTCGGTGTAACGCATTGCAGCTGCGCTATCCCCATCGACAGAACCGAAGTTACCTTGACCATCAACAAGCATATAACGCAAGCTAAAGTCCTGCGCCATACGAACGATCGTTTCATAAACTGCGCTATCACCGTGTGGGTGATATTTACCGATCACGTCCCCGACAACACGAGCAGACTTTTTGTACGCTTTGTTATAATCGTTGCCCAATTCATGCATCGCATATAGGACGCGGCGGTGAACAGGTTTTAGACCGTCTCTAACATCTGGCAATGCACGAGAAACAATTACGCTCATCGCGTAATCTAAATATGAATGCTTGAGTTCGTCCTCAATGGCAATCGGTCTGATTTCCGATACGCTCATGCATACTCCTTGTGTACAAATAGAAATTTCTATCTGTTTTTATGTCTTCAATCTTGCAAAAATTTAGCCCAGAAATTGGAACTAAAAATAAAAAATACAGCGAAGAATTATAGCATAAATAGCTTCCCAACTGGGAACTTTAGATACAAATAGATTGTCGTATTTTCTTTATTTATATAGAATTTACATAAAACCATTAAGCAAAAATTTATTTAGAAAAAATGTCAAAACCAAATCAAGAATATCGTTACCGTGTTTCAAAACGCATGTTCAAATACTATAATGACGAAAATCGTAATATGCTCTTTGGAATTGGTCGTATGATATGCAATGCACCATTTTCAAATATATTTTCTCAAGGCATTTTCCCCATAAAAAATAAACACAAAAAAATTGATATAGAGCTTTTAAAACAAAATCTTATTCCCTATCACCTCAATTATTTCTGTAACAATATACATTACGATCCATCCCTAAATAATGCTGTTGCTTTACATAAAGATAATCTTCACTGGAGTCTTGAAGCTTTTCCATCTGACAAAATTATTTCCCACAAAGTTTGAATCAACAAATCTTTCTTTTTATTTGAAAATTCTTTATTTAATTTAG
>LULL01000455.1_pt1 | contig 18373 bp, 19 predicted proteins | sample 728161 | NCBI WGS metagenome assembly LULL01 (sample SAMN03860290, study PRJNA289734) | marine metagenome | biome: seawater column; feature: ocean; material: water; isolation source: Red Sea water column Station 149 - depth 500m | place: Saudi Arabia: Red Sea | collected 2011-10-15 | depth 500 m
TATCCATGTTCATGGATTAAGTCCCCACTTGTTTTTAGGTGGGAACTAAATTAAGGCTTATAGGATCGCTTGGTAAGGCTGTGTTAGCCGGATGCTTACGATTTTCCAGCGTTGTGTCGATTGGTGAATTGGGCAGGAATGCTTGGAAGTAAAGTATTGATTTCAACTGCAACGATTATACCTGTTGAGGCGCAAGCCTTATTTGAAGCCTATAAGCACGGTAGGGATCATTATCTAAAAGCTAAGCAAGATCAATCTGAAACAAGTAAAATATGCTGTGCTTGGTTTGATGAATGCAATACACCAAATCAGCAATTGATTGATTCGGTTGAAGCATTCAAACAGACACACGCTAAATTTGTTATTGAGCGAGATAAAAAACTAGCAAAAACTAGCCTCAAATTAAGACAAGGAAAACTGATAGATATCAATGGTAATGAACCGTCTTACAGTGAAAGGATGGCAAGTCGTATTTATCAATCAATCATTGAATTACACAAACATCATACCGTTGATCTGGCTGATAAACATATTTCAATCGGGTTAGTGCGTATTGCCAACATCAATCCGTTAGTACAAATTGCCAAACTGTTATTAGCCAAAGATGCACCTAGTAATACACGTATTCACTATTGTGTTTATCATGGGCAATATCCGCTATTGCAACGGACAAGTATTGAGCAACTACTGGATAAGGCCTTAAAACGACATGATTATGATACTTGGTGCAAAGACTCAGGTATCGCTGAAATTGTCCGATCAAGTAAAGAACAACATCATATTTTTGTAGGTAGAACCGAGTTCACAGCGTTCGATTATTCAATTGGCAGGACGAGTGCAACGTCATCGTAAGCAAACGCCAAAAATAGCCAACATTCATGTGTTAGCAAAAAACTATAAAGGGCTTAAAGGTATGGGTATTTGCTTTACTAAACCTGGGTTTGAGACTAGCTTAATTCGATATTGCTCTTATGATTTACATCAACTGAACATTGAAGATAGCCTTACTGATATTACCGCTTCTTCACGTCTATTAGAGCCTTCAGCACCTGCATTGACAAATGATAGACCGCCAAAGTTCATGAAATTTTCAGAGCTTGAACATATTGCGCAGCATATTACGCTTTATGGTAGTAAAAGTAATTTGAATTATGCTGCTCGTTGGTGGAAACATAATGTAAGCTGGTGTGCAGAAATGCAACGCCTACAACCTTTTCGTCAGTCATTACTAAGCCATGATTATTGCTTAATGTTGACTAGAGAAAACAAAGCCAAGTGGCAACGTAAAGTTGAAGGAGAATATCCGATTAAATATCAACCGACTGATGATATTCAGATTCCAAAAAATGCCGTTGCTTTGGCATCAGGAGTAAGTATGTGGCATCACTTTAATTTGGCGCAAAAAGTCATCAGTTTAAGTGAAAAAGTTGGGAAAAGTCAGTTGCATACCTTACAAACTTATACCCATGTATCATTGCAAGAATATGATACAGATAATCCTAGCCAGTGGTACTATCAAGCTGAATTAGGAATTTATAAACAATTAAGAAAGGATGACTGTGGAAATGACAAATAAAGATACTGTGGTAGCACTTGCCAAAAAAATAGAGGAATATTTGGCAACACGCAGAGATAAGAAACATGAAGACTACTTAAAATCGAAGCCTAAAAAAAATAAACAAGGAGAAGTGAGTGCTGGAATAATGATTCGATTATTGGCAACAACCAAAAGACTCACCAATAAAAGTGAGGAAATAAAAGCGATTGAAAACTCTAAAAAGTCCAAAGAACAAACTACGGTTGAGTATCAGATACAAAAATACAATTTGCTCATGGAACTAATTGGAGAAAATCCCCTTGATAACGAACTTAGCGCATTAAAATCTGAGTATTTACAATTTGTAAATGAACTGAATTTTCAACATCAACCTATTAACTGGCTTAATGAATGGACAGATAAAGCCAAAGACATTAGCTTTGCCACGCATGTTGCGAAACTCACACACTCAAGTTCAAAAGGAACTAGTATCTTAGACAGCTCGCAAAGTAAAGATAGTCACTATTTAACAACGAGCTGTTTAGTGGAGCCTGAAATAGATACCGCTTCTGCAAATGCAGCATCTTTGCCTATTGCTGATGTACTAAAAATTGAACATGACGGCTATTCAATATTAGACTGCGTGAAATCTGGAGATGGAGCTGTATTCACCACTTTTACCAATGAGGAAGCTCAGATAGATAGGTGGATGGAAGCATTAAAACAAGCCTATGATAATGACACCAAACAAAGCTATTTCCTCTCCAAACAGGTGTATTTTCCAATCGCTGATAATGAATATCACCTGCTATTACCATTGACATCATCATCATTGGCACAGGCTATCCATGAGGAGCATCAAATCTATTTTGACAAAGAACAAACAAAGGCAAGAGAACAACAAAGAGAGGGAAAATATAGTGCGACGACGGTTGTAAGGTATCCACAAAAAGCGAAACTAAATATTACTGGTTCTAACCATTCAAATGCATCTTCATTAAATGGTAAACGAGGTGGAAAAATCACCTTATTTGTGGCTCAACCACCACAATGGAAACAACAACCAAAAAGTTTTGGTCATGCTGATGATGAAGATTTTCTTAAACATTTAGTGTTTGTTTTACAAGACGATATTAATGAGTTGCATGACTATCTAAAACTACTTAAAAATAAAAAACTAAGCGATAGTAAACCCGTGCGAGCCAATGCCATTCACAGAAAAGTCGAAGCCATTAGTCATACCTTATTTGATACGGTTATTTTGATCAATCAGAACGAAACAGAAAACTGGACAATATCAAGCCAGCTATCACTACCGTATCAATTATTGTTTGAGCCTTATCGTGATGATGAATCAGCAAAGGCAGAAAAAGTCACTAAAGAGTGGCTATCAATAGTGAGTAAATCTTTTGGTATCTTTCTAAATAAGCAGCTCAACCGAAAAAGCAAATTGAACTTAACACCAATTCATTCAGAGCTTTGGGCAAAGATATTTGCAGAGTACCTGAGAATAGATATCGCAACAAGGGAAGTTTCGCTATGAGTCAATACATCGTACTAAGTAAGATAAAAATTCAAAATGCCAACTCAATTGCTGGATTTACTTGGGGATTCCCAGCAATTACCCAATTTTTAGGCTTTACCCATGCCTTAAGTCGTAAGATTTCCAGTCAATATAATGGAGAGTATGATACAGAATTCAGTGGCTGTATGGTTGTTGCCAATCAGGTCGATAATAAAGTCTATCAACCAAGAGCTTATGGAGATTTTGAATTTTTACAAAGTCGTAATCCTCCTGTTTTGGAAAAAAATAAAAACTATTCCCCTTCACCACCAATTATTGAGGAAGGTAAACTTAATACTACAGTAAGCCTAGTGATTGAGCTTTCACAATCACTTGACTTGACAACAGATGAAGTAAAAAAGCTAGAGCAAAAAATCAACTCACTTTGTCATGTTATGCGTATTGCTGGCGGTAGCGTGATTGATATCGGGGCAATCAAACTTTTTTCTGCAACTACAGAAGCAGATAAGACAAAACAACTTGCTCGTATCAAACGCCTATGTATGCCAGGATTTGTGTTACTAGACCGCAGCGAGTATTTAGCTGAGCATACTACTAATTTGGCAAAGGTAACCAGTGATCAATTACAGCCTTTTCAAGCATGGCTAGATTTTTCTGCATTAAAAGCGGTTGCCACTGCTAAATTGACAGAAAATCAAAACGAAGTCGATGAAAGAACTGCCGCAGATTGGCACTACCAAAAAAAGCCGTTTGACGGATATTTAGTACCACTTATGACGGGCTATAAAGCGATTAGTGAGATTTATCCAGCTGGACAAGTTGATGATGTAAGAGATCCAGACACACCAACACGTTTCGTTGAAGCAGTACATAGTGTAGGCGAATGGTTTAGTTTACATAGAGTAAAGCAGTTAAATGATTTTATATGGCGTTATTACCATGAGGGTGACTGGTATTTATGTAAACAAAATTCAAACGACTCGAAGGATGAAAAATTGATACAGCCATTGGACACTACTGATGAAAGTCAGCAATTAAATATTGAAGATTTAGTACATAGCTTATTTTAAGGAGACATAGAAATGATTAAATTACCAACAGTTTTAGCTTTTGACCGTAACCTCGAGCCTTCTGATGGTGTTATGTTTTCAGGAAACTGGAAAGATATTGATAATGAAAAAAGCTGGCAACCTATACCACTTTTTGATAGACGCAATCGTGCTGTAAAAAGTAATTTTAAACAGGAAGTCCTCGAAAATGAAGAGGAATTACAAAAGCAAATTGCCGAAGCCAACTTATCGTGGGGGGATGATGCCTCACTTAAGCATGGACAGGATACGCTGCGATTGAGTTTTAGTCTGCGTATTGTAGCGGGATTACAAACCCCAACAGCATGTAATAATACGGAATTTGAATCACGCATTAATGAAGTTATTTCAGCCTATGTAAAAAGTAATATGATGATATTGGCAGAAAGATATGCGTACAACATTGCTAATGGACGTTTTTTATGGCGTAACCGCGTTGGTGCAGAGCAAATAAAAATCAGAGTGAGTGGTAAAGGGCTGAATGAAATAATTGAGTTTAATGCTTATGACTATTCTCTTGCGCAAACGACATCAGATAATGCAAAAGTTAAACATTTAGCTGAAGCGATTCAAGCTGGTTTTACTGGTGAAGAGATTATTATTCTAAAAATAGATGCATTTGCGAAATTAGGTGGTTCTCAGCGAGTCTGGCCATCACAGGAAATGGTGTTAAATGCATCAAAAGGTGAAAAGAGTCGTCATCTTTTTTCTTTAAATGATGTGCAAGGAGTTGATAACGTCGCTGCAGTGCATTGTGAGAAAATAGGTAATGCCCTGCGCACCATCGACGACTGGTATCCTGATTATGAAAAAACAAAAAAACCGATAGCAATTGAAGCATATGGTTCTGTTACTCAAAGAGGAGTTGCTTACCGCTCGGCTAGAAATGACTTCAAAACATTGCTGTTAAAGTGGCTTGATCCTGAAAAATCCGCTTCACTAACTGATACAGATAAACACTTTGTTGTAGCAATGTTGATTCGTGGTGGTGTTTTCGGTGAAGGTGAAAGCTAAGGCGTTTTTATGAATTACTACCAAGAAATCACGATCATTGAACAGGCGGAAATCCCCTTATATTTCATCTGGTCAAAACTCTACACCCAACTCCACCTCGCCTTTGTCGAGCAAAAGGATGATGCAGAACAGATCGCCTACGGCGTATCTTTTCCGCAGTATCGTCTGCACGAACAGAAGCAACTTGGACATTTGGGCAGTAAGATCCGCATCTTTGCCAATAGTCTTACCGAGTTGGAAAGACTCGATTTGCAAAAATGGTTAGAACGACTCGAAGACTATGTGCATGTCACTCGACCTAGAGATGTTCCGAAGGACAAAATTACGGGATATGCAAACTACAACCGAATTCGACCACTCAAAAATAAGCAGACTCGTATATTGCATCAAGCAAAGCGTCGCAATATTTCCGTGGAAGAGTCGGCAAAGTATTTTGAACAGTTTACTGAACGTAAGCGTGGCGAGCCATTTATCCAGTTAAAAAGCCAAAGTAGCAGTGATGTAGATCAGCCAAAACTCGAGTTTAATTTGTACATTTCTAAGCAAAATGTAGAAGCTGAGCATCTCGGGAAATTTGGCACCTATGGACTGAGTCAAAATTCAACTGTTCCCGAGTTTTGACCCAATATTTTTTCGACTCTTTAACAGCTTAGTAAAATCAACAAGTTATAACATGTGCTAAAAACTTTGGGTATTTGATACTTTTTAGGGTTAAGGCACTGTTATGGCTTATTTTATTGTGATAATTTTATGGTTCTCCATCGCACAGATGGCTTAGAAATCGACTTAAAATAGTGTTAGTACACGCTAAGCGTTCTCCATCGCACAGATGGCTTAGAAAATTCGCCATATTTTCGCCGTAGCGCAACAAAAGTTCTCCATCGCACAGATGGCTTAGAAAACGCTTGCGCTTAGTCCACATGGAATTTAGATGTTCTCCATCGCACAGATGGCTTAGAAACTCAATCTTGAACCCTTGTCGCTTCATATAGCGTTCTCCATCGCACAGATGGCTTAGAAAACATAGTGCTGTGGCAATGTTGGCACTTGATCGTTCTCCATCGCACAGATGGCTTAGAAATAGTTATGATTACGTGTTGATGAATCCTCCATGTTCTCCATCGCACAGATGGCTTAGAAAATCAATGCCTACAACTGGAGTAATGCCACCACGTTCTCCATCGCACAGATGGCTTAGAAATACCAACCGTGCGCTCCCGATCTAAATCAAATGTTCTCCATCGCACAGATGGCTTAGAAATCTAATTCGTGTACGTCCTCGATGGTAATTATGTTCTCCATCGCACAGATGGCTTAGAAATAAATGTGAGCTTAAACAGAAACAGTGTTGTGGTTCTCCATCGCACAGATGGCTTAGAAATATGCGGTATGACACGCCGATTTTGGCTTAAGGTTCTCCATCGCACAGATGGCTTAGAAAACGATGATGTTTAATGCGCGTGCAATCTGATTGTTCTCCATCGCACAGATGGCTTAGAAAATGAGCTTAAAAACGGCGCAGTCAATACGACTGTTCTCCATCGCACAGATGGCTTAGAAAACCCAAAGGGACTTTGACGTTTTGGGCTTTGAGTTCTCCATCGCACAGATGGCTTAGAAAACCCCATTGAACAATACGGGCATAAGGTTGACGTTCTCCATCGCACAGATGGCTTAGAAATAAATCAAAATCTGAAAAATTCTCAGCAAAAAGTTCTCCATCGCACAGATGGCTTAGAAACTGCCAAAATTTCAGCCATGCTTGAGCTTGTGGTTCTCCATCGCACAGATGGCTTAGAAAATACAACTTGTTAAAATTACAAATTGATATGAGTTCTCCATCGCACAGATGGCTTAGAAATGATAAAGAAAAGCCGACTTTTGATTTTAGTAGTTCTCCATCGCACAGATGGCTTAGAAATGATGTAGTTTTTAACGGCATAATTGCCGAACGTTCTCCATCGCACAGATGGCTTAGAAAAACATCAAATCCGTAGACACGGCATATAGATAGTTCTCCATCGCACAGATGGCTTAGAAAATTATAAGCCTTTTGATGTAACACATCATCCAGTTCTCCATCGCACAGATGGCTTAGAAAATCTGTTAAAGGGTTATCATTGATGATTCTAGGTTCTCCATCGCACAGATGGCTTAGAAATTTTTTAAGTATCCTTGCTTATGCAGCATTGCAGTAATCAAGGGCAATTTACAAGCGATTTTCAAAATTTATCTCTGAGTAATTAGCCATATACAAATCGAAAATTCAAAACCAAGATGATTAAAAGTCTTATTAATAAACACATTAACTCTAGTAATTTTCAATCAATCCCAAGACACCCGTCACCATCATGTCAATTGCAATCGTACCTATAAGTAATGCAGACAATCGCCCAACAATATCAAAATAATGATCAATGTATTTAGCATGACTATAACGTAGATTATCATGAAAATATTTCATTAAAATCAGAATAATACAGGTAATACTCAAGGTTAATGCGACGATCACGATCGTTGCCATCATACCATGATTGATGCCTGTGACTACGGCGGCGCTGATCGTACCTGGCCCAATCATAAATGGCATTGCAACCGTGCCCGCAAGATGCTCAGGTGCACCACGAATCTCGCCAATAGTATCTGCACCATGAAATACGTAACGATAGCCGATCACTAAGAAAATGATGCCACCAAAGATTTGAAAGGACTCAAAACGCACATTGAGATAATGGCTAAAGATCGCCTCTCCACCCCATGCAAAAAAGATAAAGACCAAAAAAGCAATCAAACTGCCTTGGATCAACGCATGATTAAATACCTTTGCTTCTGAATTTCTGATCATCCCGATCATATAGATGCTCATCAGAAAGGGATTAATCAGTGAGAAAAATAATGCAAAAGCATGGATATATGAAGATGACATAAGTGCCTGCCAGTGCCAAAAGTCGCCGTAAAATTCACGGTATGAATTGGCGGAATTTTAATGCAACGCGATTATTCATCACAAGCATTTTTAGACAATTGAAAACAAATTTAAAAGCACAAATCTGATTTTAAAAGATGGCTAAAAACTCAAGTTTGATCGAATACTAGAAACCGCTCAATCACCGTTCTCAGTGGATTCAGGTAGCCCGTAAAAAAATGATTCGCCCCCGGCATGATGGTGATTGGGTGTCGTTGAGGTTTCGCCCAAGCCACCACATCAGCAAGCGGTGTAATGTCATCTTGCTCACCATGAATCAGCAAAATATCGTGATCAATTTCAGGCGTTTGATAATCTACCATATCACGAACACGCCCAGCAGGAAGCCCTGCCAAAACCATTTGCTTAGGACGATGTGCTTCATCCAGTAAATGGAAACTTTTCGCCCAAACATGTGAGCCAAAAGAAAAACCACCTGCATAAAATGGCAGATTTGGATATTTCTCCTGCATCTGCATGGCAAGATTGGCAATATCTTTACTCTCACCGACACCATCATCATGCTCACCTTGTGAATCCCCCGACCCACGAAAGTTTGGTCGCCATACCAAACAACCATGCTCAGCAAAAATCTCTGCCATGAGCTGTGGAATTTTATGTTTTGGATTACCACCCATCAACGGATGTGGATGCGTGACTAAGGCAATGGCTTTGATATTTTCTGGAAGGTCTTCATAGACTTGTACTTGCCCGGCTTCACATTGCAGATAGATTTTTTCAGTCATAATTCACCTGTATTTGTTGAAGTTATTGTAGCAATCTTTACTCTAATAATTTGTGCAAAATGTTGTTTTAAGTATCATCCAAAAGGATTGTTCAAATCAAAAAAGAATTTACCCATAAAACTCATCACAGATTTCCATTTGCAGTTTAAGTTTGCTTTGCTAAGCTAAGTATTAATGATCACTATGAATTAAAATCTTATGTTTATCGTCATTTCCCCTGCAAAATCCTTAGACTACGAATCAGAATTACCCACTGAAAAATTCACCCAACCACGCCTGTTAGATGATTCTTTTGAACTCATCCAAGAAGCTCGAAAATTGTCTGCTTCGCAACTCGGTCAATTGATGAGTATTAGTGAAAAACTCTCTCAGCTCAATGTCGATCGTTTTAAAGATTGGCAAAAGGACTTTGACCTACATAATGCGCGTCAAGCAATCTATGCCTTTACAGGTGATGTGTATACAGGATTGGATGCTACAACTTTAAATCAAACTCAAATCAACTATGCACAAAAGCATTTACGGATGCTATCAGGTTTGTATGGTTTGCTTCGTCCATTGGATTTGATGATGCCGTATCGTTTGGAAATGGGTACAAAACTAAAAAATGATCGTGGCACGAATCTTTACCAATTTTGGGGAGATCAAATCAGCGAATTGCTTCGTGAAGATATGAAAGCGGAAAAGTCTAAAATCTTAGTCAATCTTGCTTCTGATGAATATTACAAATCCGTCAATGAGGAAGTATTGAACTGTGACATCATCAAACCTGTATTTCTCGATCAGAAGAATGGCAAATACAAAGTGATCAGCTTCTATGCAAAAAAAGCACGAGGCTTAATGTCGCGCTTTATCATTGAAAATAAAATCCAAAAAGTTGAACAATTGAAAGACTTTAATGTCGATGGTTATTACTTCGATAAAGAAAACTCAAATACACAAGAGTTGGTGTTTAAACGTGATGAGCAAGCCGCTTAAACTGTTATAAACTATACAACTTCCTAAAAGCAGAAAAGCCTTCAACTGAAGGCTTTTTTACGCATCTTTATCAAGATTTAAACATCTTTACGACGCATATGCGGGAACAAGATCACATCACGGATACTTGGCGCATTGGCAAAGATCATTACCAAACGGTCAATCCCAATCCCTTCACCTGCGGTCGGTGGCAAACCATATTCAAGCGCTTCAATAAAGTCTGCATCGTAGTGCATTGCTTCATCATCACCTGCATCTTTTTCTACCACTTGGGCTTGGAAACGCTCTGCTTGGTCGATTGGATCATTCAACTCCGAGAAACCATTGGCAAGCTCACGCCCACCGATGAAGAATTCAAAACGATCGGTAATGTGCGGATTATGATCATTACGACGTGCAAGCGGTGAGGTTTCAGCAGGATATTCCGTGATGAACGTCGGCTGACGAAGTTTAGTTTCTACGGTTTCTTCAAACACAATGGTTTGCAGTTTACCCAAGCCAAAGAACGGTTTAACTTGTTCTTTCAGTGTGTTTTTCACATAGTCCGCCAAGAATTCACGATCACCGACATTTTCAGCAGTAAATTCTGGATTATGTTCTAAGATCGCATCGAACATCGAGATTTTCTTAAATGGACCTTTGAAGCTAAACACTTCTTCACCATATGGCACATCAGTCGAACCCAAAATGTCGAGTGCCAATTTCTCCAGCATATTCTCAGTTAATTCCATCAAGTCTTTATAATCTGCATAAGCTTGGTAGAACTCAATCATGGTGAATTCAGGATTGTGACGTGTTGATACACCTTCGTTACGGAAGTTACGATTGATCTCAAACACACGTTCAAAACCACCAACCACAAGACGCTTCAAATACAGCTCAGGCGCAATACGCAAAAATAGTGGCATATCCAAGGCATTATGATGGGTTTCAAATGGTTTCGCTGCCGCACCACCTGGAATGACGTGCATCATCGGTGTTTCAACTTCCATATAACGCTGTTCAGTCAAAAATTGACGAATACCTGCAACGACTTTGGCACGAATTTCAAAAGTTTTACGAGTTTCTTCATTCACGATCAGATCAAGATAACGCTTACGATATTTCGCTTCGGTATCTGATAAGCCGTGGAATTTGTCAGGCAATGGACGCAATGATTTAGTCAGTAACTCAAACTGTTCGATATGCACATAAAGGTCGCCTTTACCCGAACGACCGATATAGCCCGATACCGCAATAATATCGCCCAAATCCAAGCCTTTGATGGTTGCAAGCGTACCAGCATCCAACTCTTTACGAGCGACATAGAGCTGAATACGCCCTGTCATGTCTTGAATGACCAAGAAAGAGCCACGATTGAGCATGACTCGCCCTGCGACTTTGACATAGACATGTTCCGCTGCTTCGATTTGTTCTTTAGTTTGCTCTAAAAACTGCGCTTGCAAGTCGCCTGCATAATGCTCACGTTTAAAGGTGTTTGGATAGGCGCTTAGGTTAGACTGTTCAGCCTTTTCTTGGAGCTGTTTTAATTTGGCATGACGCTGAGCGATTAAATCGTTTTCAGAAATTTGTGGTTCGGAAGTCGATTGAGCGTTATTTTGCGTCATCTTTGCCTCGATATCTAAGAGAATGAAAATTTTGGAAGTGCGCTATTCTAGCAAAAAATGGTAGATTTCGCACACTTACACAGCAATACAATTTAAAAAATTTGCAAATTGAAAGCAACGCTATCCTATGTTTCAATGAAAATAGATGTAGCGTGATTTTATAGTAAGTTTTAAAGTAAATTCGATATAGAAATGATAAAAAAGGAGTTACACCATGAGCTACCAGCACATTCTCGTTCCAGTCGACGACTCGCCAATCTCGTATGCCGCAGTTGATCATGCCATCACACTTGCCAAATTATGTCACTCACAAGTGACATTGGTCAGTGTGGTTTCGGTTGACCCTTATGTTGGCGTGGATTTTTATCAAGTTGCCCCTGCGATCACCGATCACTTTATGGAAGCAGAAGCATCGGCAAAATCTCGATTACAAGAGATTGCACAAACATTTGAAAATGAAGGTATTACAGCGCAGCCCAAAGTCTTTCATGGAAGTCCATCAGAAGGCATTATCCATGTCGCTGATGAAGTCGGTGCAGACTTGATTGTCATGGGCTCGCATGGTCGTACAGGCGTGAAAAAGTTGGTTTTGGGTAGTGTGGCGCAGTCGGTATTAACCCAATCGCCTATTCCTGTGATGGTGATTAAGCATCAATCAAGCTGATCCTTAAAATGATTGACGAAAGGCATTGCTATCTCGTAAACCTTTCGTGTACCACGCAATATGTTTCCGAGCGATACGACAACCTGAATACTCACCGTAGAATTGATATAACTCTGACAAATGTCCTAATAGTACTTCTCGGATTTCAGTGATTTTAGGCGCTTGTAAATGCGTTCCTGTTTTTAAGTAATGCTCTATCTCACGGAAAATCCACGGACGACCTTGCGCAGCTCGACCAATCATGATCGCATCGGCACCTGTGTAGTCCAATACGTATTTGGCTTTTTCAGGGCTATCAATATCACCATTGGCAATCACAGGAATATTGATCGACTGCTTGACTGCTTTGATGAGTTCGTAGCGTGCGGTATTCAGATACATATCTTCACGAGTTCGACCGTGTAAAGCCAATGCTGCAATCCCCGCCTGCTCTGCATATTGAGCAACTTTTAGAATATTTTCTTCACCATTTTTAAAGCCTAAGCGAGTCTTCAACGTCACAGGGACATCAACCGCTTCAACGACTGCATTTAAGATGCGTTGTACCAATTCTTCATCTTGGAGTAGTGCCGACCCTGCGAGTTTATTGCAGACTTTCTTGGCAGGACAACCCATATTGATATCGACGATTTGCGCACCATTGGCGACTTGGTAGCGTGCCGCTTCTGCCAGTTGCTCGGGATCTGATCCTGCGATTTGTGCAGAGAGCGAAATGGACGATCTGTGACTCCCGCCATCGGTGCCACGATCAAAGCATTGTCTAGTTGATAAGAACCGATACGCATATAATGTTTGAAACAAACCTCAAAAATACAGAATATTGCTAATAAAATTCAATGCTGAACTTAATAGTCAATACGATTTCAATTGGCACATAGTATACGCTATGCTCAAATTTATTCTATAATTGACTAGGTCTGCTTTATCTTTCTGCTCTGATCATTGACTTCTATTTTAGAATCGCTCATTCAATCAACGAAAATCTATGTCTCATTCCCATTCTACATTCAAGATGTCGAACGCTTTTAAGCGCAATGTTTTCTGTCTATCACTTTCTGCGACCATGTTTTTGACGGCATGTGATGGTAGTTGGTTTAACCGTGATCAAGAACCACAACTCGATGCGGAGCAAATCAACAAACTGATTCCCAATCGTGTCAAAGACAGTCAAAGCTGGGCGAATGATATTTTTGCCATTAGCGAAGAACTAGACATAATTCGTGATAAGGAAAATGTCTGTACGATGATCGCAGTCATTGACCAAGAGTCTAACTTTATTGCCGATCCGCATGTGCCGAATCTTGGTCGGAAAGCAGTAAAAGAAATCAATGAACGATTAGAAGAAAAGCTTGGCAAAACGATGGCGAAGTATTTTCAGAATATGCTCAAAACCAAGCCAACGCCTAAAGATAACTACTTAACAAAATTAGAAAAAGTTCAAACTGAACGTGAGCTTGATCAACTCTATCGTGAAATGTTTGAATATTTCGCTAAGCATTATCATGTGGTTGCCGTTGCAGGCGCTGCAAAAATGGTCGGAAAAGATATTGCCGAAAGCTTTAATCCGATCACCACACTTGGATCGATGCAAGTCCATATTCGCTACGCCAAAGCACATAAACGCAGCGTCATGGGCATCAACCAATTGCGAGATGACTTATATACCCAATATGGTGGCTTGTACTACGGTATTCATCGGCTGATGATGTACCCTGCGGATTATGAAAAGCCGCTCTATCGCTTTGCTGATTACAACTCTGGCATGTACTCCAGTCGCAATGCTGCTTTCCAAAAAATGCTGAATCGACTGACTGATTCCGATCTCGACTTGGATGGCGACTTGTTGCTTTACAACAAAGATAATGACGTGCGACTGCAAAAAAGTAGTACGGAAAAAACCATCATTGAATATTTCTCAACCAATCCAAATGCACCGTCACCACGTAAGATTCGTCGAGATTTGAAAAAAGAAAAACGACAAGAATTTGAACAAACTGATACCTATCAATTGATCAAAGCCAAATACGAACAAAAAACAGGAAGTGATGCGCCTTATGCGATCATGCCAAAAGTCGTGATCTCAGGACCAAAGCTTAGCCGTGACTACAATACTAATTGGTTCGCCGAACGTGTAAATGGACGTTATCAAAACTGTATGTCCAAAGCCAAACGCATTAAACTCGAAGAATAATTTCTAAAATTTGAGTAAAACTGATGAAAAATTTAGTAGTGTTTTCAGGTGCAGGCATGAGTGCCGAAAGTGGTATCAATACCTTTCGAGATAGCGATGGACTTTGGGAAAACTACCGTATCGAAGACGTTGCCACACCTGAGGCTTGGGCGAAGAACCCTAAACTTGTTCAGCAGTTTTATAATCAGCGTCGTAAACAAATCATCGAAGCACAGCCAAACAGCGCACATCTCGCCATTGCTGAATTAGAAAATGATTTTTCAGTGCAAGTGATCACGCAGAATATTGATGATTTGCATGAGCGTGCAGGCAGTCAACATGTATTACATTTGCATGGAAATATTCGTTTAGCAAAATCTTCAAAATTGTCTTTGGATGCAAAAGAAACCTATTATCCCATCGAAGGTTGGGAACTTGATCTTGAATGTGACCTCTGCCCACAAGGCTATCCGCTTCGTCCGCATGTGGTGTGGTTTGGTGAAGCCGTGCCTGCATATGAACAAGCAATTCATATGGCGAATAAGGCAGATATTTTTATTGTGATTGGGACAAGTCTAGCAGTCTATCCTGTTGCTGCTTTAGTGCATGAAATCCCTGCACATTGCCAAGCCTTTTATATTGATCCAAAAGCAGATCAATCTGCAATCCCTGCGCAATATCAACGTATCACAATGACCGCAAGCGAAGGCATGCAATACATTCAAGATGTCTTGCGAAAAGACAATAATTGAACTGGAGGACAATTCAGTTAAAAGGCGAAAATATATTTGACATTGTTGTAACAGCTCTATATGATACGCACACCTCACAACGTCCCTATCGTCTAGAGGCCTAGGACATCGCCCTTTCACGGCGGTAACCGGGGTTCGAATCCCCGTAGGGACGCCATTATTCTTATAATAATTTTCTCTCTTTTTAATTTTTCCTTTCTAATCAAGTTCATTGAATGTTTCGCATTTTCTATTTTTCACTTTTTAAATCTTTGTTTTCCTTTTAAACTCATTGCTATCTTTTACTTTTTATTCTTCATGTATGTTTTCACATTTAGATGATTATTACTGCTTTGCCATGGTTGTTGAGTATGGTGGCTTTAGTGCAGCCGAACGTGCTACAGATATTCCAAAATCAAAGCTGAGCCGTCGTATCCAAAAGCTTGAAGAATATTTAGATATTCGCCTCATTCATCGCAACTCAAGACAGTTCTCTGTGACCGATATGGGCATGCAAGTTTATGAGCGTGCAAAAGTCATGATCGAAGCTGCCAAGTCTGCCGAAGATTTTGTGCAAAACCTGAGCGATACGCCACGTGGTACGGTCAAAGTCAGTATTCCTACATCAATGGCACAGAATGAATTTGCAAAAATTCTGCCTGAGTTTTTGGCACTTTATCCTGAAGTACGATTACAGCTTTTAATTAGCAATCGACGTGTTGATCTGATCAATGAAGGCATTGATTTGGCAGTTCGTGTCCGCACACAGCTTGATGAAGATAGTAATTTGATTATTCGTCGTTTTGGCATCAGTGAACAACATCTATGTGCAAGCCAAGCCTATCTCAATCAATATGGTGCGCCAAACAGCCCTGATGAACTTGCAACACACCGTATATTGAGTATGTCAGATCAATTTATTCAGCAAAATATTGAACTGAAATGCACCGATGGCTCTTTGGAAAAAGTACAGATTCAGCCGATGTTATTGGGCTCCGATTTGATCATGCTCGCAGAATTGGCCGCCAAAGATTGTGGCATTGCCCTACTTCCCGATTCTGTAACATCGGAAAAAATTGCCTCAGGTGAGTTGGTCTATGTCTTGCCTGATTATCATGCGCAACATGGTATTTTCCATATGGTCTATCCAAGTCGCAAAGGTGTTTTACCTGCGGTACGTGTATTGATTGACTATTTGGCAGAAAAATTAACCCAAGAATGTGAAATTCCTATGACTTGATTGAAGCCATACCAACTATGGGCTTCAAGTTAGCTTTTTAATCTTTTGAATTGTTCGTTGCAAATATAAAACAGTGTATTGTAAATACACTACTGCAAGATATTTCATTCAACTTTATACTGCGCTTGTCTTGTTAAATTAACTGAACAATTAACGCTGAACAATCAGTACAGATTGAAGGAATATCACCATGTCTTTTATCGAACAAATCAAACAACGTCGTTCTATCTACGCCATTGGCAAAAACGTCAGCCAAACGCCTGAACAGCTTGATGCTGTGATTCAGGAAGCGATCAAACAATCGCCATCTTCGTTTAACTCTCAATCTTCTCGTGCAGTGACTTTATACGGCGAGTCACACACCAAGTTTTGGGAAATCGTGCGTGAAACATTGCGCAAAATGGTGCCTGAGGAAAATTTTGAATCAACCAGTCAAAAAATTGACAGCTTCTCAGCAGGTTATGGCACAGTATTATTTTATGAAGATCAAGATGTGATCAAAGACTTGCAAGATCAATTTCCACTTTATGCAGATAATTTTCCAGTGTGGTCTGAGCATTCTTCTGCAATTGCACAGTTTACAACATGGACTGCCCTAGCGGAAATCAACATTGGTGCATCATTGCAACATTACAACCCTATCGTTGATGAAGAAGTTGCACAGACTTTTGACATTCCTGCAAATTGGAAGCTTCGTGCGCAGTTGGTACTTGGCTCGATCGAAGCACCAGCAGGTGAAAAGTCATTTATGGATGATAGCAAACGTTTTAAAACATTTCGCTAATCCCTAAAATTAAAACCATAAAAACATTAAATCCCTCTTTATGAGGGATTTTTTATTGTTTTAATATGCGCTATACGCAAGATAAATGACTAAATATCTTAAAAATTTTGCCACTGCGACAAAGCATAAAAATCTAAAAAAATTTTCTTTGAGTATACCACTAATTAAAGTGATTGGATCACCAATGATCGGTAGCCAACTAAGTAATAAAATCGGCGAACCATATTTGGCATATAAGTTTTGTGCTTGATCTAGCTTTTGCTCAGATATTGGAAACCACTTTCGATATCTATAAGTTTCAATTTTTATACCTAACAACCAATTCACACAAGCACCTAAGACATTGCCAAATGTTGCGATCATTAATAGTAAAACAGTCGAGTATTTTTCAGAAATCAATAATGCAATTAGCAAAGCTTCCGACTGTAGCGGAAGTAGCGTAGCTGCACCAAATGCACTTAAAAATAAGCTAAGATAACCGATGAGGATTTCATTCATTTTATAGGCGAGATTGAGATGAACTATTGAAAAATTATTAAGAATTTAAAAGCTTTTAACAAAATATAGATATAAAAAAACCTGCTAAATGTTAGCAGGTTTTTTCGAATCTTGGCAGAGGATCAAGGACTCGAACCTTGACGAACGGTTTTGGAGACCGTCATGCTACCATTACACCAATCCTCTATATTTGTCTGATCTCTCAAGACGATGCGAAAGATAACATAGTGCATCGATCAATTCAATCACTCTGCGTGCGACTGCACATTTCTAAGCCGTTTATTAGATCGTCATTGGTCAAATCATCAAACTATTTTGTTTTAGCATGCGATCGACAATGCTATTCGACTCAAAACCAAAGCGCCAGTAAAGCAATTCTAACACATCGAGCTCATCTTGGCTGATGGATCGATTTGCCCACATTTCTTGTTCAATCACAGCGAGCAAATACATCCGTTGTCTATATAAAAGTCCTGAGATGCTTTGAATACACTGCCCCAAATCTATCTCATGTTCTGTAATCCGAGTATAGGCTTGCAACTCATGATGTTTAAGAATTTTCTTTAAAATCCGTTGCCTGACTTTCACTTGCCTAAGACTGTCAATTTGTTGTACATGAAGCACCGCATCAACCACAACGACTAGCTCAGTTAAACAGTTTTCACGAATCACAGGCAATGATGGCTCAAGTAATGACTGTGTTGCTTTCACCCGATCAAAAAGCAAACTATCTAATAAGCCAATCTCGCCATCAGCCTGAATAAGCGAAGCAATTTTCTTTAGATAATGATGACTGATGATATTCGGCATACGATCAATATATTGC
>LULL01000297.1_pt1 | contig 18325 bp, 15 predicted proteins | sample 728161 | NCBI WGS metagenome assembly LULL01 (sample SAMN03860290, study PRJNA289734) | marine metagenome | biome: seawater column; feature: ocean; material: water; isolation source: Red Sea water column Station 149 - depth 500m | place: Saudi Arabia: Red Sea | collected 2011-10-15 | depth 500 m
GTATTGCGCCTATTGATCCACTTGTAAAAATTGATGATTTAGATTTAGTAAATGTCATCCAACTGCAAGATCAATTTGGTCCAATCTACTATATTACTTACCCTAATTTCCAAGTGATAACGACCTACAACAAAAGCCGTATGTATGCAACTGCAGTATGGTTATTAGGCACAGAAGTAGCTAGTCGATAGACTAGCTACTTCACAACATTTTGAAAAGTCAATAAATTTTTAATTAAAAAAGTTTAAACAATCAGCAAAAACCATATTTTGTTACAATATTGGTTATTTCTTAATCCAAAACTGTAAGTTTTTGCCCTTTTTGTAACTATTTATCGTTAAAGACTAGACACACTTCGTAAGCGCTGAATATTATCGCCACAAGTTAAAGTAATTGCAAAAGTGAATAATTAGACATGTGCACTATATTTCAAGGTGGTTTTATTGAAATAGAAAAGCATGATCTCTAGGAGTTTATACAATGCAGTTTTCGCTAAAATATATACTAGCGCTGACGGCAGGCTTAAGTTTAAGCCCGTTACATGCAGAAATGGTACAATCTTCATCATTAACTAATGATGTGGAAGGTTCTAACCTAGCTGCACGCGTTCTAAGCAAAGATTCTCAAAATTTTAATTCTCGTTTCTCAAACGTTAATAGTCTTTCAATCACTGAAAGTTCAGGTGACAAAGTCCGTCGCCAGACGATTGCTGCAAAGATCGATATCCCTGAAGAAGAGCCTTCAGTGATTGAAAAACTGAATACTGTTGCTTCAAATACCGTTCGTAAATTTACCCAAAATGGCGTTGCATCTTGGTATGGTCGTCAATTCCATGGTCGTAAAACTGCAAGTGGTGAAACATTCGATATGAATGCAATGACTGCTGCACACCGTAGCCTTCCTTTAAACTGTTACATTCGCGTAACAAATAAAGACAATGGTAAAAGCGTAGTTGTGAAAGTAAATGATCGCGGTCCATTCCATGGCAATCGTGTGTTAGATCTATCTTACGCTGCTGCGAAGCAACTAGGTATGTCTAGTGCAGGTACAGGTAATGTAAGTATTGAACGTGTCGATGGTCCAAACTCTTAATTTATAAGTTTAGATACTCAACCAATAAAAGCCACTTATAAAAGTGGCTTTTATGTTTTCCAGCGTCTTGTTTTATTTTTGACCGCTATTAAATTCTTCGGTATATTGATGACATAACACATTGTCATTATTGCAAGGAGTGCGTACTGTGAAATCAATCGATGAATGGTTTGATGAGTATAGCGATAGCCACCAAAATCAAACCAATAAGAAAATTCACTGGGTATGCGTCCCTGCTATTCTATTTTCAATAATTGGCATTCTTTCCCATTTTAGTATGCTACTTACCGCATTATTGTTTGTACTTACTTTAGTATTCTATGCTCGTTTAGATATCGTTTTAGCTGTTGCTATGGCAGCTTTACTCGCTGTAATGGCTTGGTTGTGGACAATTTTATGGTCACAAAGTTGAAGGCAAGAAACCTTCATTCTTCAAAGACCTCCAGTTCCTCCTGATCGGCCCCGTATGGTGTATGGATGCTTATTTAGCTAAAATCCTACCTAAATGGAAATCTCGTCAAAAATTGGCGCTTACAAGCTAATTTAGCACATATTTAAAAAATTAAAATTTAGGGAAGGTATTATTGATATACCTTTCCTTTATATTTCAGCCATCCATCAGTATGTTTTCCGCGTGGATCATGATGAGTCCAATGAATAACACCACCTTTTTCGCTATATTCATATTCACCGTAGAACTCAACGATATCTCCTTTTTTAAGCCCCTCTATTCTTGGCGCTAAATCAATATTGTGCGCAATCAGAACGGTTAAACCATTCTCTAGCTTAAGAATCATTTTTTGATGTCTTGAACCTTCATTATCATCAGCCAAGATTGCTTTTACTTCACCTCTGGATTGAGCTTGAATATTGCTGCGTTGCTGCTGATAAGCTTGCATGATCTTTTGCTGATCATCTATGCTAAGTTGTTGCGCAGAATCCTGAAGATCAGAATTATTTAATGCGTTTTGTTTTAAATCTATACCGAAATATGTGGCAATAAGTAGAACTATAATTGCAACGATTACTAAATTATTTTTTTGAGTTTTCATATCAACCTTTTTTATCCAAAACAAATAGCAAAATGCCAATCATATAGATTGGCATTTTAATCTTACAATGTCTGTATCGCTTAGAATAGTCGATTCATACCATTCAAAGCAGCCACACGATATGCCTCAGCCATGGTTGGGTAGTTAAATGTGGTTTCTACAAAATATTTTAAGGTATTGTTTGGGCTATGCATAACGACCTGACCAATGTGAATAATCTCAGCCGCATTGTTACCAAAGCAGTGAATACCTAACACCTCTAATGTATCGCGGTGGAATAAGATTTTTAATTCGCCAACAGTATCCCCCGTAATTTGCGCACGCGCTAAATGACGGAAAGATGCCTGACCTACTTCATATGGTACTTTTTCTTCAGTTAGCTCTTGTTCAGTTTTACCGATCGAAGAAATTTCTGGAATGGTATAAATTCCAGTCGGCACATCTTTGATTGGTTTAACATTCTTTTCGCCAACCATGTTAGCACCAGCACAGCGCCCTTGGTCATATGCTGCTGAAGCAAGTGATGGCCAACCGATTACATCACCTGCAGCAAAAATATTTTCTGCTTCAGTTTGATATTGATCATTTACCGTTAATTGACCACGGCTGTTCGGCACCAAACCAACATTTTCCAAACCTAGACCATCGGTATTTCCTGAACGACCATTACACCATAGGATCGCATCCGCTTTGATTTTCTTACCACTTAATAAATGCAGAACGACATGATCATCAAAAGTTTCAAGTCGATCAATTTGCTCATTATGGCGAATCAATACACCTTGTTCACGTAAGTGATAAGAAAGCGCATCTGCGATTTCATCATCTAAATAACTTAATAATTTTTGCTGAGTATTGATCAAATCAACTTTGTGATCTAAACCGATAAAAATTGACGCGTATTCACAACCAATAACGCCTGCACCATAAATGATGATTTTTTGAATTGCGAAATCCAAATCAAGGATCTTGTCCGAATCAAAAACACGTGGATGCGTAAAATCTAAACCTTGAGGTTGATAAGGGCGACTTCCTGTTGCGATCACAATTTGCTTGCAAATGATCGTGTCTTTGATTCCATCTGGTCCAAAGATCAAAACAGTATTTTTATCTTGGATGTATGCACGACCGTGAAATACATCAATTTTGTTGCGATCATAGAAACGAGTATGCGTATCTACTTGTTGTTGAATCACTTTATGAGCATTACGTAATACTTGTTTCATAGTGAATTGTTTCCATTCACCTACTTTTTGAAACATTGGATCACGTTGATAACGGATAATACTTGATACTGTTTGACGCAATGCCTTACTTGGGATTGTACCTACGTGTGCACAGTTACCACCGAGTTGATCACGAACATCAACAATTGCAACACGTCTACCTGCTTTAGCTAGCTTCATTGCCGCGCCTTCACCAGCTGGGCCAGAACCGAGAACTACTGCATCAAATTTAACAATGTTCCCACCAACGACCTCTTTCTTACGTGGCATTCAAAGCTCCTTTAATTTCTAACCGTTTATTGCTTAATATATGATAACTAATATGCAGCGGGTTGATGTATTTCTCAACCATATATTTTTATATATTCACATTTTCAAAATGAATACCTGTTTTCAACCTAAAAACCTATAAATTTGACTATAATATTCCAGTATTTCAAGTCAAAGGTTGTGGAAAATATATGTCTGAACACCGTAAACCTGAACAGGGTATAAAACTTCGTGGCGCAGAAAAAGTCGCAAGAATTCCTGTTAAAGTTATTCCTACGGTTGAAGTACCTCGTAAACCAGACTGGATTCGCGTCAAAATGACTGCACCTGAAGAGGTTCAGCGTATAAAAACAACTCTACGTTCGCAAAAACTCCATACTGTTTGTGAAGAAGCTGCCTGCCCTAACCTACCTGAGTGTTTTGGTGGTGGTACTGCGACTTTTATGATTATGGGCGATATTTGTACTCGCCGTTGTCCGTTCTGTGATGTTGCACATGGTCGACCAAATGCTCTCGATCCTGATGAGCCACGTCACATGGCAGAAACCATTTCTAATCTAGGTCTTAAATACGCAGTGATTACCTCTGTAGACCGTGATGATCTATTAGATGGTGGTGCTCAACATTTTGTTGACTGTATTAAAGAAGCTCGCGCACTCAGTCCAAAAACTTTATTAGAAATTTTGGTTCCTGATTTCCGTGGTCGTATGGATATTGCATTACGTATCATGACTGAATGCCCACCAGACGTTTTCAATCATAATATTGAAACTGTTCCTCGTCTGTATAAGGCAATGCGTCCAGGTTCAGACTATCAGCACTCTTTAAATCTATTAAAAATGTTTAAAGAATACTGCCCTGATGTCCCAACTAAATGTGGTTTGATGGTCGGCATTGGTGAAACTGAAGAAGAAGTTATTGCATTACTCGATGATCTTCGTGCGCACGATGTAGATTACGTGACCATTGGTCAATATCTACAACCATCGAAGCAACATGCTCCAATTGACCGTTTTGTGACACCAGAAGAGTTTGAGCGCTATGCTGAACATGGTCGTAAACTCGGTTTCCGTAACATTTGGTCTGCGCCAATGGTTCGTTCAAGTTACTTTGCTGATCGTCAATATCACGGCGAACCAGTTCCAGCAGTACGTCGTAAAGTTGACCCAGCTAAAAAGATCGCAGTTCAAACTGTAGAAGCCTAAGCTTTGATCCTAATAAAAAGAGAACACAAGTGTTCTCTTTTTATTTCCAAAAATTTACATTAATTATAAATTCAATGTTTCTTAGCGCCTGTGAATTCGGCGTGAATAATTACAACATAGAACTCAAATACAGAAAAATCACATAAAAACATTGTTTTACTTATTGCTCCCCCACGAATAACCTATTTACAAGAAAAAAGATCATTGAAAATAAAAAGCTAGAAAATTTTCAGTTTTTTTATTCAAAACTTTTTACTGAGCATAAAACAACACAAGAAGCGAAAACTTTAATTGCGTTATTGGATCAGTTAACGCTTTCTTAGCAAACAATATCAGGATGAAAATAATGAATAAACAACTTGCTACACTGACCGTAACCGCACTCACGAGTCTGGCACTATTCGGCTGTAACAGTGACTCAAACAATGATACTGAATCATCAAGCTCCAATACTGGTGATACCTTAATTCTCACCAGCAACGGTATGATTAGTTCAGTTGACCGTATGATGCCAAATAAAATCGTATCCAACATGAAAGTTAAAGGTCTTCAATCAGGAGATGAACTTGTAGGTATAGATTACAGACCTAAAAATAGTATGCTCTATGCAGTAGGATTATTAGGAAATATCTATACCCTTAACCCATCAACGGGTGTTGCTACTTTTGTAAAAAAACTAGTTGCTGATCCAAATGATACGACTGACGGAAATGCGCCTTTTAGTAAAATTATGGGTGATGCCGATTTAATTACAGTTAACTTCAACCCAGTCGCGGATCGACTACGGGTCATGACCAACACAGGACAAAACTTACGAATAAATGTTGATACTGGTGCCACAATTACAGATGGTACTCTTAGTTTAACGGGTAGTAGCCCAGCAGTCATTGCAGGAGCATACACCAATGCATTTGACGGTACTGGCTCAACTAAGCTCTATAGTATTGACCAAAACTCTGATCGAATTTATCTACAAAATGCCAATGCAGGCACACTTGGTATATCTACCATGCTGGGTGACGATGTAAATACAAATGGTGGCGGTGGCTTTGACATTGATCCAGTCAATAATGTTGGATTTGCAGCATTAAAACTCAACACTGGGAATTATAAATTTTATCAACTTAATCTTGCCAATGTCGGAACAAGCAATGCTGCTATTTTCACAACGGGTGATTTAGCAACAAGCTTTAACTCAATGGGTGTTCGAGGTATTGCACTAAAACGGGCCAACGATGCAATGGCACAAGGTTTTGGTCTTACTCAAAATAATAAATTAGTAAGTTTTGCTTTAAATAACCCAAATATGGTGACTGAAAAAAATATTACAGGTCTGTTAGTAGATGAGAAATTTATCGGGATTGATTATCGCCTTAGAACGATGACAGACCATTCTGGAAAATTGTATGGTCTGACCAACAAAGCCAATATTTATACAATTAATACAGATTCAGGTGTTAGCACCTTGGTTTCTTCTCTAAAAGCAGCAATGGGAAGTAGCTATACAACTTTAGATGGTACAAGCTTCGCTGTAGACTTTAATCCAGCGGCTGATCGTTTACGTGTGATAAGCAATACTGGGCAGAATTTAAGAATCAATGTCGATACTGGAGACACCATTAAAGACGGTGATTTAAATGGCGTAATGAACGCCAAAGTTACAGCGGCGGCTTATACTAATAGCTTCAAGACTTCAGTGACAGGTTTAGGTACAGAATTGTTTGATTTAGATCAGATGAGTCAAATGCTTCTTAAACAAAGCCCACCAAACGACGGTACACTAAATAGTATTGGTAATCTTGGTATTAACCTCGGAACTGATAATGGTTTTGATATAGCAGGCGGTGACAATGGCTATGCTCTTGCAACGGTTTCAGGTAGTACAGGTCCATCTATTCTCTATCGAATTGATTTGAATAGCGACACCACTATTACCACTCCACGAGCAAGATTTGCATTGAGTGCCGATGGTATGCCAAGCTCAGCAGCCTCTACAATCGGTAATAGCACAACTCCTCCACTCATTGATTTAGCGATTCTTTTAAAATAAGACATAAAAAAACACCACATGATTACATGTGGTGTTTTTTATTTATAAATGCTTAAGCAATATGTTTTTGTACTACGATTGAACCAACCGAATAACCTGCACCAAATGATGAAATCACTGCATATTCACCATTGTTGACTTGCTCACCTGTACGGTGCATTGCAATGATTACACCAGCAGAAGAGGTATTAGCAAATTCATCTAAAATAATTGGTGCACGATCTAAATCAGCATCTTTACCAACCACCAATTTTAAAATCAGTTCATTCATATTGGCATTGGCTTGATGCAACCAGAAACGTTTCACTTGTTCAGGTGTTAATTCCAATTTCTCTAATTGCGCAGTAATAATTTTTGCAACTAGCGGACAAACTTCTTTAAATACCTTACGTCCATCTTGACGGAACAATTTATCGTCAACCACTGCATCTTCACTACGGTTTAAGAAACCAAAGTTATTGCGAATGTTATTTGAGAATTGGGTAAATAAATGAATATCTAAGATTTCATAACCTGATTTTATTTCAGTTTCTTCAATAATCGAAGCTGTCGCAACATCACCAAAAATAAAGTGAGCATCACGAGTACGATAATCTAAGTGACCTGATGTAATTTCGACATTTAGTAATAAAACACGGCGAGCACCACATTTCACAGCATCATAAGCTTGCTTTAAACCAAATGTTGCAGCAGAACATGCTACATTCATATCGTAAGCATAACCCTGAATACCAAGTGCAGACTGAATTTCAATCGCAACAGCTGGATAGGCACGTTGCATATTTGAACAAGCCAAAATAACTACATCAATATCTTCCGCTGTTACGCCTGCATTTTCCATTGCTTGTTTCGCGGCGATAACACCCCACTCTGCTTGCAGGGAAAGTTCTTCATTGCTACGTTCTTGTAAATGTGGACGCAAACGCTTTGGATCCAGAATACCTGTTTTTTCTACGACATAACGGCTTTTGATGCCTGATGCTTTTTCAATAAATTCAGGACTTGAACCACGTAGAGCTTCTAGCTCGCCTGCTTCAATTTTATCTGCATTTTCTTGATTATATTGTTCTACATAAGCATTTAAACTTTCTACCAATTCTTCATTGGAAATAGATTCGGTCGGGTGAAATAGACCTGTACCTGTTATACGGATGCCCATGTAAAACTCCTGTAAAGAATGGTTCTAGCTTTCATCATTGCTCAGTTTAACCGATTGCTAAACGATCCCATAGTTTTTGTAATCTATTTGGCGAAATTGGCATCTTTGTTTTCATCGGTTGAGAAAATAAAGAAATACGAAGCTCTTCCAACATCAAATACAATTCTTTGATTTTAGGATCATTTTTAAATTTAAACACTTTGTCCATCCAAGGATCGACATCATCAATTGCAGCAAGGTCACGTTGTAGATTATTTGGCAAACGATCTAAACGCAATAGCAGTGCTTTCAAATAACGCGGGTATTCCTGCCAAATTTCAGTAGGTCGCGTATAAACAAAGTTAGCTAAAGACATTAAATCAAGTTGGTCCTCAATGTCATCCATACTCCGACCAAAGATAGTTTGATCTAGCACAAGTAACTCTCGACGAATTTGCTGCCACTGTGTAAAGATCTCGGTGAGATCGCTTAATGCTTGCTGTCCATTGGCTAAAAATTGCTTTTTAGTGTCTTGTAATAGCTTTTCAAACTCATCTGCATTTTTGGGAAGCGCTGTAATCGAAAGCTGTAAAGTTGCATAAACCAACATCTGTTCGAGCTTTGCGCGTTCACCTAATGGTGAGTATGAGAGTGCCAATGGTTTAGAAATTTGCTTTTTCAACTGACGGATCAGATCTCCCAATTGCATATGAATTAGGCGAATAATCCCCTCTCGATGTTGTTTAATCGCTTCTTCTTGATCATTGAATGTTTGAACCACCACGCCAGATTCATCTTTGCTCTCAAGTTCAGCAAATGGCTTACTTGGAACTAAAGCTTGATACTGCTTAACAACAACCCCTGTGACCTTTTGTGAAGCCTCAAAAATAAAACTTTCAGGGAATGTTTGAAACTCACCTTGTTGCTGCTTGACAGGTCGATGTGTTTCAACTCGACAACGTGCTTTTAATTCATCTAAATCACGTCCTTGTGCAATCAGCTTGCCTTTTTCATCAACTACCTTAATAAAAGGCACAAGATATTGATCAATACGCTCAAATGAAAAATCTTTTTCCGTAATCTGCTCACCACGTAAAGCAAAAGCTAGATAAGTGAATAAATGCTCACGTAAATGCGTTGCATCTACACCTTTTATTAATTTTCTAGCTGTGTCAGGAATAGGCACGAGATTGCGACGCTTATCTTTTGGTAATGCTTTGAGCAATGCTTCGATTAAATCTTGTCTCCAGCCATGTATTCCCCACGACCACTGTTTCTCATCAACTTGTGGTAGTGCTTGCACTGGAATCTTAACCGTTGCTCCATCTTCGTCATGGCTTGGATCGAAGCGATAGCTTGCAGCCAAACGCAGCTGACCATTATGTAGATAATCAGGAAATTGTTGTGTTGTTGGTCGATCATTGAGCCACAGCGCATCATCTTCAACAAAAAGATAACGTGGCTCTTTAGATTCAACTGTAGCACGCCAATCTTCAAAGCTATGACGACTCGCAACATCAGTGGGCACTTTTGCGGCATAAAATTGGTAAATGGTTTCCTCATCTACCACCAAATCACGACGACGTAATTTATCTTCAACGCGCTCAACTTCTTCTAGTTTGAGCAAGTTATGTTTTAAAAACGGCGGCGTTATTCCTAGATTCCCAGTCGTGAGTGCATCGCGCAAAAAGATTTCGTGCGCTGCTGGTTGATCTACTTTCTCAAAATTGATTAAACGCTTCGGTTCAATAATCAGACCAAATAATGAAATCTGTGCATAGGCATTAACCACGCCTGTTTTCTTCGACCAATGCGGTTCAAAGTAGTGATATTTCAATAAATCACGTGCAGCCAGTAAAATCCATTCAGGATCGATTTTTGCCAAGGTTCGCAGATAAACTTGCGAAGTTTCCACCATCTCAAATGCCATGATCCAAGAGGTATTGGTTTTATGTAAGGTACTGGCTGGAAAGACTTTAGCTTTTTGCTGGCGTACTGCCATAAAAGTATTACGTTCATCGGTTTTATTGGCGATGAATGAAAGCAAACCTGTTAATAATGCACGATGCAGATTTTCATAATTTGCACCTTTTTCATTAAAACTCAACTTCAAACTTTCAGCGAGCTCAACGAGTTGTTGATGTGTTTGTTTCCACTCACGCAAACGCAACCAGCTCAAAAAGTGCTGACGTGCAAACTGACGACGCTTATTCTCAGATTGCGTATCTGGGCTAGTTTGCAACGTATTCCAAAGTTTTAAATAGAATAAAAAGTCTGAATCAGCTTCTTTAAATAGTGCATGCTTTTGATCTGCTTGCATTTGCTTATCAGCTGGGCGCTCCCGCGGATCTTGAATCGCTAAAGCACTCACAATAATCAAAGCTTCTTTGAGTACACCAAAGTGCGCACCACCAATAATCATACGGGCTAAACGAGGATCAATCGGCATGCGTGCCATCATTTGTCCTACTTTTGTTAGTTCGTTTTTACGATCATTCAGTGCACCTAACTCGATCAGTAATTTACGACCATCATTGACTAAACGAAAATCTGGTGGCTCAATAAAATCAAAGTCTTCTAAGCTACCTAAGCCTAAACTTTGCATCTGCAAAATCACTGACGCTAAATTCGTTCGCTTAATTTCAGGTTCAGTAAACTCTGGTCGACTCATAAAGTCTTCTTCGCTATACAAGCGAATACACACACCTGCTGCAATACGACCACAACGACCTTTTCGTTGATTAGCAGCGGCTTGAGAAATGGCTTCAATTGGTAACCGTTGTACACGCGAACGATAGTTATAGCGAGAAATACGGGCAAAACCGCTATCAATCACATAACGAATATTCGGTACAGTTAAAGCGGTCTCTGCTACGTTCGTCGCAATGATGATACGTCGACCTTTACCACCTGGATTGAAAATCTTTTGTTGTTCAGCAAGTGCTAGACGAGCATACAAAGGTAGTACTTCGGTATGTCTTGGCCCATACTTTTGCAAGGTTTCTTGTAGCTCTCTGATCTCTTGTTCCGTACTGGCAAAAATCAAGATATCAGCATGCTCAGGATGACCTTTTCCTTCTGCGTCAGCAAAACATTCTTCTACTGCTTGAACCACTGCTCGCGGTAGGTTTTCTTCAAAATCATCGAACTCATCATCATCACTACCCACGATGCTGAGTTCTGAAATCGGACGATATCGTACTTCTACAGGAAAACTACGCCCTTCAACTTCAAAAATAGGCGCGTCATTAAAATACTGACTAAAGCGATTAACATCTAAAGTCGCCGAAGTCACGATCACTTTTAAATCTGGGCGCTTAGGTAAAAGCTGTTTGAGATAACCCATGATAAAGTCAATATTGAGTGAGCGCTCATGTGCCTCATCAATAATGATCGTGTCATATTTAGATAAAAAGCGGTCATTGGTTAACTCTGCTAACAAGATACCATCCGTCATTAATCGGACAATAGAATCTTGTGAACCTTGTTCATTGAAACGAACCTTGAAACCAATCGACTCACCCAGCTTTTCACCAACTTCTTCCGCAATACGTTGAGAAACACTACGTGCAGCCAAACGTCGTGGTTGAGTATGCCCAATCATCCCCGTTAATCCACGCCCTGCCAACATGGCAATTTGTGGAAGCTGTGTGGTTTTACCCGAACCCGTCTCACCTGCGACAATAATGACCTGATGCTGCTGAATCGCCTCCATTAAGCGATCTGCATATTGCGTCACAGGTAAGTCTTGATTCAGTTTAATTTTAGGCAATCGTGCTAAACGCTGCTTAACTTTATGGTTCGACTTTTCAAAGAATTTTTCGATTTCAGCTGTTTCTGTTTTCTTATCTTTACGCAGTCTATTTAAACGGTGACGGTCACGTGCCATAACCAATTGATCTACATTTAAATGACTCTGCACTGAACAGCTTTCCTGAAAAATAAAATAATCGGCTATTTTACGCCTTAAACCCTTGCTATGCAAAGCAAGTACAGCAATTGAATTAAATCAATTAACCCTTTTATGGCTTGGGTGTACGACCAAAACGATCTCGGAAACGTTTGATGTACCTTTTAAATGGCCAAGTAAACTGCTTCACAAAGCTGTTTGGAATCTTATATCCAACAGTTCCATAAACACTTGCCAAATGATTTGGCATATACACACTTTTAAAAATGACATCATAAAGCGGAATAAATGCAGCATAATTTTTATCAATCGCAGGTTTTTCTGAAGAATGATGCCAGTGATGAAACTCAGGTGTCGCAATCAACCAACGTAAATAAGGAAAACTAAAACGCACATTTGAGTGAATAAATATTGCATGGAATGAAATAAAAATTAGATAAGCAAATACCGCAGAGGTATGAAAACCAAGCAGGAAAATTGGTAAAGTCGCAATAAAGCGCGTCATTAATACTTCAACGATATGTAACCGTGACGATGCAAGCCAATCCATATATTCAGTTGAATGATGAATCGCATGAAAACGCCATAAAAAGTTAACTTCATGCATTGCCCGATGCAACCAATACACGACGAAATCAACAACAATCAATAATTCAATGAATTGCAACCAAATCGGTTGTGCTTGTACATAAGGCACGATAGGATTATTCGGCAAATGAGTAATCCAATACTGAATTGGCATCACTGTAAGAAAGGTAAATAATTGAATCCCAATATGACTAAACATGAAATATTTCATATCCGTCACCCAGCCTACTCTTAAAATCTTCTGCTCTGGATTCTTGGCAAAAAAACCTTCTAATGGAATGAATACCACTGCCAAAATCACTAAAGTAAGAACGAAATAATCAATCCCAGCGTAAAAAGGTAAATTAGGTAGTGTCGGTGCTTTAATTAGACCACAGCCTAATATTGCGGCGAATAGTGCAAAACAAATACCATAAAAACCATAACGATTTTGACGAATAATTGAGCTAAATGCCCCAAAACCTACACTCAGAACAATACCTAGCATTAAACTAAAATAAAAAACTTTGTAGTGTTGAACGTAAACTGGACGTAATTCAGGCATCGTCAATACCGTCGGAAACAGAAAACACAGTGCTCCAAATAGGCTTAATAGGCCGAGTGACATTGAAATAAAAGCACTGATTTTTCCAAGTCCAGCATTCAGCGCTAAGTTTTCGAATTTTTCTCTTAATTGATCAGTCATGTTTGGTATAAATTCACTATTTATGCGAGATATATTTATTCGCTCATCACCTTATTATTTCACTGATGACAAATACTATTCATCATTTCAATGATTTAAATTTATTTTAAGATAAACAGCCAATCATGTACATGGTTAAAAAATAACAAGGTTTTTCAAATCTCATTAAAAGCATGGTGGGTACGTTATTTAACTACAAAATAAAAATGTCTGATTATAATCTAGTGTAACGATCTCAATCTTTATTCAATCGTTTGTTAGCATCATTCATATCGCAGAATTTTTAATCGTATATCTCGGTTTTTTATCTATTTTTATATTTTTTCAATTTTACCCTTGAATTTTAATGGTTCAGGCTGCATGTTGTTATGCGAGTTAGTTTTCGGATGTTTTGTCATTTTTGCTTCATCTCGATGAAGTCAAATAGTGAAATATCCTTGGGTGAAAGTCGAACTTTATTGAGTTATTCAATTTTCCGATTTTAGTCATGTAAAAATACTATTTCCCCAATAACTAAAAATTATTTATTCTTGCTTTCGTAAACAAGTAAGGCACTAGCCTCTCAATAAAACCTCAATCATGGAGACAATGATGAGCTTAATTAATACTGAAGTTAAACCATTTAAAGCGACTGCATACCACAACGGTCAATTTGTTGACGTAACTGAAGCTGATCTTAAAGGTAAATGGTCTGTTGTATTCTTCTATCCAGCTGACTTCACTTTCGTATGTCCAACTGAGTTAGGCGACCTTGCTGACAACTACGCTGAATTCCAAAAATTAGGCGTTGAAATCTACGGTGTTTCTACTGACACTCACTTCACGCACAAAGCTTGGCACGACACTTCTGACGTAATTGGTAAAATCCAATACCCATTAATCGGCGATCCAACTTGGACTCTTTCTAAAAACTTCGAAGTATTAATCGAAGCTGCTGGTCTTGCTGACCGTGGTACTTTCGTGATCGATCCAGAAGGCAAAATCCAAATCGTTGAAATCAACGCTGGTGGTATCGGCCGTGACGCATCTGAACTTCTTCGCAAAGTTAAAGCTGCTCAATACGTTCACGCTCACCCAGGTGAAGTATGCCCAGCTAAATGGAAAGAAGGTGAAGCGACTCTTGCTCCATCTATCGACTTAGTTGGTAAAATCTAATCACTTAGATTAACCAATTTCCAAAGAAGCCACTCTTTTTAGAGTGGCTTCTTTTTTGTCTGATATTTTTACTAATCCATGCCTTTTTCGTCGTCTATTTCATAGCAAATTTTTTACAATTCTTATACTTATAAATTTATAGCTAAATTCATTTATTAATTGTCAGCCTCTAAAAGTTGGAGTACTGTCAAATTATGAAACAAAAGAGTTCTTAATATGTAGTCAGTGATCAAACTCAGATGGGGGTAAATATATGGATAAAGCTGTAGTCGTAACCTCTTGGAAATACGATGTTTCTTCTCGTTATCTAAAAATATTTTATAACAATGGCTCAGGAGAGCTATATCACCCTGTTCCAGAGTTTATTTATGACAATTTGCTTCGTTCTACAGACAAAGCTGCATTTGTGCATAAATACCTTGAGTTTGATCTTCATTTTAAACGACTGTGTATATCAACTACCCAACAAAAAACAGCCCTTCTATAGGGCTGTTTTTATTCGTTTACGCAGTTCCAATCTGCTCTGTTGCATACTTTTCTAATATCTGCTCTTTGGCTTCTGGATGAATATTGATTCGTTGCAGATCACCTTTATAATGCTCAACGACTCGATCATCCATAATTTTCGACCACCAAGAAGGGATAAAGGCTGGTAAAATCATCGCTCCATAGCCCGCTGGTAACTGTGGTGCATCTTCAAAATGACGTAAAGTTTGGAAGCTACGTGTTGGATTTGCATGATGATCTGAGTGACGCTGTAATTGATACAAGAACAAGTTAGTCACTACATTATTATTGTTCCAACTATGCTCAGGTAAAGTACGCTCATATTGACCATTGGCTTTCTTTTCACGTTTTAAACCATAATGCTCAATATAATTCACTGATTCAAACAAAGTAATCGCATAGGCAGCTTGTGTCACTTGGAACGGTACTGAACGCACTCCAAATTTGCTAAACATAGCAGCATGGTACACAGCAGACATCGCCCAACCATGAATCAATTCATTCTCTTTACAGAAGAATGGTAATTTTTTACGCTCTAAACGATTTTTCTCAATTTCGATCGCCGATTTGAAACTACCAATCACTGTACGAGGTAAAAATTTCCAGAAAGTTTCACCAAGTCGAGATGAGGCTGGATCTTCTGGTGTTGCAACACGGCGGTGATGACCATATGGATGCTCAATACGGAAATGATTATAGCCTGAAGGTGCTAAAGCTAAATGTGATAAATAATGTTCGAGACGACCACTTTTATGGCTCAATTCATGCGCCGTATTAATGGCAATACCAGTCACCATTCCCACCAACGTACCAAGTAACGCTTGATCTGCAAGTGATGTACCTTTACGACTTGCCAAATAAGTGCCGTAAATATTGGTCGCATATTGCAATGGAATAAAGAGTTTAACAATTCGTGCGTAATATGGATCTGCTTCTAAATCTGCAATCGCATCAAGTGGTGGATTTTCTGTGTCCTCACCAATTAACTTATCCAATGCAGGAATAACCCCATGAATAAATAATGGGCCAAAAGAAGCAAAGAATTTTTTGGTTTTTTTCGGTCCAAATTGATAACCTGCTAAACCGCTCATCGCAATTGCTGGTACTGCCAATCCTAATAACCATAAATGACGCTTTTTATCTTTAAAGGGTGTTGTTACTTGTTCTACATCCAGTTCAGTTAGCATATTCATTAGAATTTCCTCAATCAAACACACTATGTTTTGCTTGAGTTTATTTTGGTCTTTTAAGATGACTATATATTATCATTTTAAGACTTGATATTATCATTTTAAGACTTTACTGAGTTTATATTGTGCAAAAGCAGCAAATACCCGTTATCCCAGCACGTTACTATCTACGTTTGATTGAAATTTTAATCAATACAAATCAGTATGATAACCAACTCCTTTGTGCTTTTAGAGATGAGTTATCTCAGACTGAACTTTTGTCTATTCAACAAATTGAACTGTTTATTGCAATGGGGTTAAGCCTACCGAATACCGAAGACTTAGCCTTTGAACTTGGGAAAAATCTCAAGCTGAGTTCGCATAGCTTGGTCGGCTATGCACTAATGACCAGCCCTAACTTAGAACATGCTTTACGCTTAATCGCACAGTATTTCCGTTTAATCATGCCGAGTTTCAAACTTTCTATACATTCAGCGACAGACCCTCAAAAGATTGAATTATTGTTTGAACCCATCTTACAAATGAATAAACAATGCCTTGATTTTCATACTGAAGCGATTGCTGTGGCGTTTTATTACAGTCTGTTTGAACTTGCTGGACAACAATTACAACGCTATCAAATTTACTTAAATATTCCAGAACCGATTTATCATCAGCGTTATCTACATTTAGTCAAAGCACATTTCCATTTTAACTACACATGGCTCACAGGTATCCGTGTCATTATTGATCGACAGCAATTGACACTGCCCTTACCCCTCGCCGATGCACATAGTTTGAAAGTGGTTGAGCAACGTTGTCAGGAACAACTACAAAAAATTTATTATCAAGGTGAAATCGTAGAATGGATTAGCATGATGCTCCGCCAAGCCAATCAAGTACCGACTCTGACTGAGTGTGCGAAGGTACTGAATATTTCCACCAAAACCTTACAGCGTTATTTACAACAACAAGGTGTGGAGTTCCAAACTTTGAAACAGCAAATTAGTACAGAAAGAGCGATTGATTTACTTGAAAACTCAAACTACACGATTACGCATATTGCTTATGAGTTAGGTTATACCAATCCTGCCAATTTCACGCGTGCATTCAACAAAGTGATGAACTGTAGTCCTCAAGCTTACCGTTTAAAATCGCAAGAAAGAAAGGCTACTTAACCACGACCATACATAACCCAGCACCCACGGGTAAAATAGTGCTCATAAAATTTTCGTCTTGTTTAATCAACTCAAGTAAGGGTTTAACCTCAGCAGTATGTGAAATCACATTATCAATGATGAGCGTGCCGCCTGTGGGCTTTAATAGTCTTTTTAAATCATGCCAGTAGCTCACATAGCTACCGCGTTCCGCATCCAACAAAATTAAATCAAACTGCTCAACACTTTCTGTCAAATAGTCAGCAGCATCACCTACCCAAAAATCAATATATTCTTCTAAGCCAAATTCTTCGGCATATTTTTTAGCTTGGGCACTGCGAAATGCATTTATTTCTAAGGTTTGAACTTTTGCCGAGACAGATTTTGCTGCTTCGGCCAACCATAAGGTTGAATAGCCTGTCGATGTTCTGATTTCTAAAATATGTTGTGAATGCTGAGTACGCACTAACATTCCAAGTAGCTTCGCCGATTCAGCCTCAATGTTGCGATAGCGTCTAAGTCGGTCTGCTTGCCGAGCATCATGTTGTTTAAACTCATCATATAAATCAGCAATACGTTGTAAAAATAGTGTGCTGGTCATATCTGACTCTCCATGATGCTCTTATTTAAAACACTGAATCTAGGTCGTTTGAATTAACTTAAAACGAGGAACAGTCTGTCCATCTTCAAGCTGAACGGTTTCTGTAAACATAGTTAATGGACGTACCCACATTGAATAATCACCATATAAGCACTGATATACAACTAACTCTTCTTCAGTTTCGCTATGTCGAGCCACATTGAAAACTTGATAAAGCTGCCCTTTGTAATGTTGATAGATTCCACGCTGTAGTGCCATGTTGTTTACCCTTAAATTTATGCCATGAAATGATTGCAGTTATATAACAACTTTCAATCTAATCAAATTTTTATACACACAAATGATCATAAATTTATCCATTACTATATAAATCCAAAAAACCGATTAAACCCATAAAAACATACTGTTTTACCTATTTGGCGCTTTTGCGTACTATAGCCTCATTGAATGAATTTAGCAGATTTTAAAGTCTTAGCATTTGGAGAAATACATGTTAGATCAAAATATTAAAACTCAATTA
>LULL01000271.1_pt1 | contig 18319 bp, 18 predicted proteins | sample 728161 | NCBI WGS metagenome assembly LULL01 (sample SAMN03860290, study PRJNA289734) | marine metagenome | biome: seawater column; feature: ocean; material: water; isolation source: Red Sea water column Station 149 - depth 500m | place: Saudi Arabia: Red Sea | collected 2011-10-15 | depth 500 m
GCTTATCATCCACTTTCTGCATTCCTACAAAAATGATATCCATGAACGAATCACAGAGGAAATTGCAAAAGACATCTGGCCAAATTCATTCATCACCCGCGGCAGTGCATTGGTTTCAGAATTTCGAGAGTATGAACGAGGAACAACAGCATGAATCAAAACCGCTTCCCTTAAAGTTGGCCCCGGGCGGGCTTTACCCTTCAAGAAGATCGGCGCCTGCATGTGGACGAAAGGCAGGGGCACGAACTCGGTGAATCCTCCAGTCTGCTGCTGAAGATCACGCAGCCTCAACAAGTGACGGGCCGCATGCCTGGGAGTTTCGAGGTGTCCGAACATCAGGGTGGTGGTGGTACGAAAACCCACTTCATGCGCGTCACGCACTACGGAAAGCGACTGGTCTGTGTTCAGTTTGTCCGGACAAATAATTGACCTTACTTCATCATCCAGCACTTCGGCGGCAGTTCCAGGCAAACTATTAAGTCCAGCACCACGTAATAGAATTAAAAACTCTTTAACATTAAGACCAAGCGTCTGTGCACCTTGCCTGACTTCCAAAGGAGAAAATGCGTGTATATGTTTTCCGGAACCGAATCCTTGATAGCCGTGCAGATGTCGAGGTAGGTCTGGCCTGTGTAGTGGGTATGTATCCCCCCTTGAAGACAGACCTCGGTGGCTCCCCGCACCCATGCTTCCTCAGAGCGCCGTACGATTTCGTCTAGCCCCAAATTGTAGGGTTTGCCCCTCAGGTTTTCAGACATTTTACCTTTAGAAAATGCGCAGAAGCCACATCGAAAATAGCAGATGTTTGTGTAGTTTATATTACGGTTAACCGCATAGGTGACAATATCTCCATTGACGAGCTTCCTGAGATTATCGGCAGCAGTGCAAATGGCCACAAACTCATCTCCTCGTGAATTCAGCAGCCGCACAACCTCTGATTCAGACCACTCTGTGGCATCTTCCGATTTTGCCAGCAACTCATCAACTTCCTGACTGATAAATCGTTTATGATTGTTCCTGGGCTGGCCGGATATTTTCGGCGGCAACGTCCCTTGTCCCGGCGACCACGAGTCTTCACGGGCAAAGCCTTCACCGTCGCTCAGTCGGAGTACCTTTGGCAGCACCGCCTCATCCAGCCATTCCTTGCCCTTAATAGCATAACTCGGATAGACCGCCAGTCGTTCAGTGAGCTGCTTGCCACCCTCAGCTGTGGCATGAGACAGTTTTACAATTTCCGGCCATGGAGCTTCCGGATTGACGTGATCAGGAGTCACAGGAGATACACCGCCCCAGTCGTTGATTCCCGCTCCGATCAGCGCAGACAGATTCCCCGCACTGAGATTCGGCGGTGCCTGAATGTTCATTTCCGGACCGAAAATGATCCGCGCAACCGCGATTGTCCAGATCAGTTCGTCAAGGCTCGGTTCAGAGGCATTGGCCATTTTGGTTCCGGTCTTGGCGCGAAAATTCTGGATTATGATTTCCTGAAGGTGTCCGTATAGTTCATGAAGGTCCCGCAGGTCAAGCATTGATTGGATACGTTCAGACCTGTTTTCCCCAATACCGATTAGAATTCCTGAAGTGAAAGGGATTTTCTCTTTTCCGGCCAGTTGGATAGTTTGCATGCGGACTTGCGGGATTTTATCCGCAGAACCGTAATGAGGACCGCCTTTTTGGCAAAGCCTTCCGGAAGAACTTTCCAGCATCAAACCTTGTGAAACTGAAACTTTACGAAATTTCCTGAGGTCTTCCGCTTTCATCACGCCGGCGTTAATATGAGGCAATAGCTCGGTTTCAGAAACAACTTGTTCAGCAATTTCAGCCAGGTAGGATAGTGTGGTATCATGTCCCAATTCATTCAATTCCATCCGTGCCGTACGATAACGCAGCTCAGGCTTGTCGCCCAATGTAAACAACGCCTCCTTGCATCCGGCTTCTTGTCCTCGTTTAACAAGTTCCATAACTTCATTCAATGCCATGAAATTCCCACTCTTTTTTTTCGGTGCTTCGGCGAATGTACAGTAGTGGCAAAAATCCTGACAAAGTTTAGTCAATGGTATGAATATTTTTCGGGAATATGAAATTATGTTTCCATGTCCATCATCCCGTATTTGAGCTGCGAGCTGGCTAAGTTTTTTTGTATCTGAAATCTCTGAAAGAGCCAGCGACTCTGCAATTGAGGGACGGCGTTCAAGAAAATTCTTTAAATGATTCTCAGTCATAGATTGTTCAGCCGTTCACAAATACTTTGTTTCTGCAAATATTCCTGTGCCCTTGTCCTTATGGGTTGTCGGCAAAGTTCCAGCAAATCGTCTGGTGTATCAATATCTAAACCAATTCCGGGAAGTTTGAAGGTGTGAAGATTTAGACCCAGCTTTCGCGCAGTCTCCAGGTGGGGGAAGTAGCTGTTTGCGCCAAAACGCAAGGGCGCAGCAGTTGGAGGAGAAAGGGCAATACAGTTTGAACCCTGCTCATCCCTTGCTGGAATGATAGTCATTGATGGGGTGTTTGCATGTGCTTCAAGAACAGTCTGAATTTCATCAACTGTAACGAGTGGAACATCAGATGGAAGCAACAGCATACTGTCGATCCCGTCATTGTTCAGAGTTTCTACTACAAGTGCAACCGCGGCAGTTTGCCCCTCATCCTTACCTGTGGACAAAACTGAGGCACCATGTCTTTTGGCAATTCTAACAGCTTTTGGGCAGACTGTTGCAACCGTTACACGCTCAAATTCAGTAACATCCATCACTGTTGACAAAACGTCTTCGAACATGTTCATAGACAATTCCAACCTCTCACTGGAACTCAGGACAGATTCCAGGCGGTGCTTTGCTTCATTCACTTGTTTGATCGGAATTACTGCCCACATGTAAATCGTTTGTTCTATAGGCCCATTCAGTGTTTCACACAGCTTTCGGAAAACTCTAATACTGTTTTAGCAAGTTCTTTTTTTGAAGCAAGGTCTGTCATCAAGGTATTGGAAACCTCCACGGCGATGTCAAATTGCTGAATTTCCTGAACCATATCCCGATCTTGAATATCCACGATAAATCCATCAAGAAAATCACGGTAATAATATGCGACTGTCGCAGCTGAAACCGGATGTCCAAGTTCTCGGAGTATTTTAGCGGTAGGTCCTTTTACCGCATCTCCACCAACAATCGGCGATACCCCTATCACCGGCACAGGATATCTGCGCAACTCTTCCCGTACTCCCTGCACTGCAAGAATGGGATCAATGCTCAAAAAGGGGTTGGATGGGCAAATCACTACAGCTTTCAACGACGGATGCCGGAGTGCGTCCTGAAATACCGGATTTGGTTTTGCATGGTCCGCACCTTCAAAACGAAATCCTTTAACAACTGCTTTGCATTTTTCTCGTACAAAATAGTGCTGAAAGTCCATTTCTCCATTTGCAGTTTCCACTTTCGTTCTAAGAGAATCATTACTGATCGGTACGATTTGGACTGATATCCCGAATTTCCTGCAAAAATCAGCAGTAATTTCTGTGAGAGTTTCACCCGCCTTGAGCCTGCGTGTACGTTCCAGATGCGTTGCCAAATCATTGTCACCCAGCTTGAACCATGTTTCACCACCTAATCTTTCCAGGGATTTCATGCATTCCCACGTTTCATTTTCCAGTCCCCATCCTTTTTCTTTATCTGCTTTTCTGGAAAGAGTGTACATCAGCGTGTCCAGGTCAGGTGAAACATGCAAACCCAGATGCTCAAAATCATCTCCTATATTTCCTACAATAAGCAGCTGATCCTGCGGAACCAGGTGAGAAAGACCCAGTGCCAATTTTGCACCTCCAATTCCTCCGGAAAGAACAACTAGTTTGTGAGACATTTGCGAATTGCTCATCTAATCAAATCTTTTTCTCTGGGGCGTATCAGGGCGGAAGCTCCGGAATCGACCATATCCGAACCTGCCGAAGCGGAAATTTTATACCCCCTGATCAACACGACTGGCAGTCCTTCACCAGCCTGTCCTTGCAGAAGCGAGGCGGCAGAGGACAGCTCATCCGCAACTGCTTGCTGGCTTACCAGCAGAGGTTTCCCGAATAGATCCGGCTGTCCCCTTAAATCTAACAGCGCAGGCAATCCGGAAACACCAAGTGCAGTCCCAATGGTACCGTTTCGCCAGGCACGACCGATACTGTCGTTTATGATAACTGCAACATTTACTTTGAATTTTTGTTCTAATTCCTTCTGGATGCTTGCTGCCGATGCGTCCGGATTTTTTGGCAACAATAAAACTTGTTCCGTACCACCGACTGAATCTACGTTCGATTGGTCAATACCCCCATTTGCCAGCACTACACCTTGATGATTCTCTGTCACAATCACACCATGGCCGTACCGGACAACTTTATGAGATTCTGAGAGAATCAATTCCACCAAACACGGATCCTTCCCTGTAGTCTTTGCTAATTCAAGAGCTTGTTCTGAGGGGATTACTTCATTAAGTCTGACAAAGCGCCCTTCTGATTTTGAAATGATTTTCTGGGCGATGATGAGAATGTCGCCATCTTCTAATTTTAATTTCGTTTGTTCCAGGCTATGGAGGATAAGAGCAGACAGATCGTCACCTGGATTCACCAGTGGGATCCCTTCCAATGCCGTCAGAGTCAAAGAAACAGACAAGTGTGTGGCATGAGATTTCATCAACTAATGTTGGACTATACGAATGCCTGCACCATGCATTTGATAGCGTTTATTAAGGAAAATTAGTAAGGGTGTAAGCGATTCACTGACTACAGAGTTATCTATGGGACCTGCATGCCAGGCTTTTAATCCCGCCGATTCGGCGAGCAATATTACCTGGGTTCTTGCCTCAACATTGTTGCCACAAACAAGAACCTCACCCTCATTAGGAGTGTTTTCAGATAAGGAAGTTGCCGCCACAGTTTGGAAAGCGGAAACAACTTTCACATTATTGCCAAATTGATTTTGTGCCCGTTTGGCGATAGAGCCCTCTTTTGGAAGATGGACTCTACTCACTTTTGGAGGAACCAGTGGAACTGTTGTATCCACCACAATTTTCCCTTGAGCTGCTTCTGAAATTTCCTCAACAATGGCCCCATGGTTAGAGAATGGCACAGTCATTACAATCATTTCCGCAGAGCTTGCCGCTTCGCGATTGGTCAATCCACTTACAGAATCTTTGCCCAGTAGTTGATTGAGCATGCAGGCGGTAGTCTTTGCCTTATCCTCATTGCGTGACCCAATAAAAATTTTGAATCCTGCTTTTCCCCAACGCAATGCCAGCGCTGACCCTAAATCACCTGTACCTCCGATGACGGCAACGGTCTGCTTTATTTCCGGCATTTCTATTACCTTTCAAATTAATTTTCTTCAGGTTCTTTATCAAAGAAAACTCGAAACCAAATTCTCGTTAGCACCTTCGCTGCTGTTTCCACTGAAATCGGCTCCGAGTTCAATTCTTCCTGAGCAAACCAGGTATAGGCGCTTTGCTCAACAAGAGATGCCATGGACTCAACTATAATTCGTGAGGACACACCATTTACTGATTCAATACCGTGTTTTTTCTTAAGCGCATAAACGAATCTCTCCACATGCCTGTTACGCATTTGCCACCAGAAATCCCTGAACCGTACATCTACCGAAACTGCTTCCATTAAGACACGCATAACATCTCGGTATTCATAATAATGTGAAAGGTATCCCCTGTTTGCTTCCAACAGTGTCCTATACGGATCTGTGGCAAAATCATGGTGACCTGCACGGCTTGACTGAAACAAATGCTCATGGATGTCACCGATCAGATTGAGAAATAGATCATCCTTGTTTTTAAAATAACGATAAAGCGCCCCCAAAGAAACTCCAGACTCGTCTGCTACATCTGACATTCTTAGTGTGACATACCCGTCACGACCAAAAACTTTGCGTGCGCAACTCAGGATTTTACTTCGTGTACGCTTCCCCTTTGTTGTCTGAGGTTGAAATGAAGACCTATCTTCGGTTGTTAATTTATTCACCAAAATAAATAACTGTTGAAAAAGTAATTTTTTTCTTGATTAAGATACTAAATAAAATAATTATATCATGCAATAAAAAAAGTGACATCACTCTTGATTTTTTATAAATATTGTTTAGCATATAGCATTCAAACACTTTAATAATTAAATTAAAGACTTTTTTGGAAAAAGTGACAAAACAGAGTAACAATGATTTTCAGCGAGATCTAACGCTGCTCAAGGATTTGTATCAAAGACAGGGGTGGTGGACTGGAGAGCGGTTGCAGGACCGCTACGCGAGCATTGTCTCCGAGCGGAGCGACGACTTGGCAGTTGCGGACAACCGGGGGCGGCGATTGACGCACTGCGAGCTTTGGTCCGCCTCCGGAACTCTGGCGGAAGGACTGGCGAAGCAAGGGGTGCGTCCGGGCGCAGTGGTCATCCTCTTCCTGCCCAATTGGGTAGAGTGGCAGTTGGCGCTGCTGGGTATACTCCGATCAGGATGTATCCCGGCAACCCTTCCAACACGAATTGACTCCGACAACCTTCACTATGTTGCGGCACTCACCGGTGCACGTGGAATTATTACCACTGAACGACCCAGCTCAACTGCCACTGGAGAGATCGCCAGATTAGCCTCACAGCTTTGTGAGCATCAAATCGACGTTTTACTGGTGGAAGAAAACAAACTGAGCTGGGTGGATAGGCCGGACAAGCCTCTGCCTTCCGAAACAAGCGTTGTCGAACTTGATCATATTATGTTCACCTCCAGCACAACCGGACGCCCAAAAGCGGTCATGCACAGCGCCAACACGCTGGCCTCGCTGAATCTCACCTTCACGGAGCGTTTCTCATTGGGACCACACGATCCGATCTTCATGGCATCGCCACTTGGCCATAGTGTCGGCACGATCCACGGGGCGAGGCTCTCGCTTTACAACGGCGCACCGCTCGTGCTTCAGGATACATGGAATCCGGAAGAGGCACTTGCTTTGATTTCTGAGCACAAATGTGTTTTTACAGCCGCCGCTACGCCCTTTCTCAAGGATTTGGTGGAGGCCGACTGGCAACGCGGCGAACCGAAACTCGCGTCCATGAGATGGTTCCTTTGCGGTGGAGCGCAGGTACCTCCCGGGTTGATGGAAAAAGCCAGGGAACAGTTTCCGAAAACTTTCATCACCGTCCTCTGGGGTATGACCGAAGGTGGCCTGACTACTTCCTTAAGCGAAACTCCAATTGAGAAATCTCTTACCACCGCTGGAGTAGGGCTTCCCGGACTGGAGATGCAAATCCTTGATTCGGACAGCCAGCCGCTCCCTGCGAACGATGAAGGCGAATTGGTGATGCGTGGGCCAGGAGTTTTCATTGGGTATTACGGACAGAAAGACTTATACAAATCATTGCTCACCGAAGATGGTTATTTTCACACCGGAGATCTGGCTACTCTTGACGAAGAAGGCTACCTCAGGATCACAGGGCGACTCAAAGACTTAATTATCAGAGGTGGCGTAAACATTTCTCCTGTAACGATTGAAGACACGCTGTCGGCCCACCCGAATATTTCCGGCGTGGCGGTCATCGGCTACCCGGACGAGCGCATGGGGGAACTCCTGTGCGCCGTGATCATTCCCAAGGGCGAAGCGCCCACGCTGGACGGACTCAACGCCTTCCTCCAAGCCAGAGGGTTGCCAAAGTATTATTGCCCGGAACTGCTTCGGATCGTGAATGAGTTTCCCACAACTCCGGCGGGAAAAATTCGCAAAACTAACCTGCGCAATGAAATCGTGCGGAGCGATGCAGAAATGGAAGAGGCCGGAAAATGAAAGCTTGGCTTGGAGACATTGAGGTGGCATACACGATCATGGGTGACGGTCCTCAGGTTGTGCTGATCCACGGACTTGCGGAAGGCAAGGAAAGCTGGGCCGGAGTCCAGCAACGGCTGACCGATTTTTGCACACATGCCTACGACTTCCGGGGGCACGGCGAAACCACGCTTGGGCAGGGCAACGGCACCTTGGAGCAGTTGGGAGGCGACCTCATCGCCTTTCTGGAGCAAGTCACTGGCCCGGTACAGTGCGTGGGCTATTCGCTCGGCGGCACGATTGTGCTGTGGGCGGCGGCGCAGCGTCCGGATTTGGTCACAGCAGCGGTCGTGACCGGAACCTCCACTGTGGTCGGGCGGCAGGCGGTCGGCTTTTTCGAGGAGCGCATCCGCATGATCAAAGAGGATTTTTCCGACTTTGCTCCTGCCTTGCAACAGGACACCGCGCTACAAATCGTCACCTCTGGAGTTGATCTGGAGGAAGTGACCGCTCGGCGGCTCAAGGACGTTGGCGCTGGCGGGGGCTACATCAACGCCGCACAGGCAATGATGCGCCTGCATGAAAACCCGCTCACCCCGCTGTTGTCGAAAATTCAGTGTCCCGTCAGCGTGATCGGCGGCGCGGAGGACGTGTTCTGCCCCCGCAAGGCCGCTGACATCATGCTCGCGGAACTCAACAACGGCACGTTTCAGGAAGTCGCCCATGCCGGGCACTTGCTGAGTGTTGATCAACCCCAAGCTTACGCAACTGCAATTCACACCGCATTACAAAGGAAAACAGATGGTTAACCGATTTGGCATCTCCCGTGGGGTCAGTCCCCGCGAAACCTTCGATCAGGTCTCCGACATCGCCAAGGCCGTCGAGGCCAACGGCTTTGAAGCCCTGTGGTTCATTGACCACCAACTGGGCATGAAGGACGTTTACACCGCAATGAACGTGGCGGCGCAGGCGACCGAAAAAATTCACATCGGCTCCGCCGTCACCAACCTGCAAACGCGCCACCCGACCGTCACAGCCAACGCCACCACCGCGCTTGACGAGCTTTCCAACGACCGCGCCATGCTCGGACTCGGCGCAGGCTGGGTGGCGGTGCATTCGATTGGGAAGAAGCCGGATCGGCTCGCAGAGGTGCGGCAGGGCATCAACGAGTTCCGCGAACTTTTCTCCGGGGAGGAAGCCGAACTCTACGGCACGAAAGTCCGGCTCGCCACGGCACGGCGACAGGTACCGATCTACCTTGCCGTCTCGCAACCGGGGATGCTGCGGCTTTCCGGAGAAATCTGCGACGGCGCGATCCTGATGGGGGCCGCCGACCCGGATTTCTGCAACTGGCAGCTCGATTACATTTATCAGGGGCTCGAAAAGGCCGGACGCCAGCGCAGCGACATCCTGATTGACCTGATCGTCACCATGAGCATTGACGACGACGAGGAACAGGCGCTCAACGACGTGCGGGCCTGGGCCACGAGTCAAGCGGCGACCTTTGCGGTCTGGAAGAAAGTCCCGCCCGCGTGGGAACGCTTCCGGGAGGAATTCACCACTGCCGAGCAGGCGTATCATTACGAGGAACACCTGTCGCTGCGCGCCGAACACAAGCAGATTGTCAGCGATGAGTTCGTCAAGTCCGTGACGGTCGCCGGAGGGTTCGAAGACAGCATCGCCAAGCTCAAGGAAGTCGCCAAGCTCGACATTGACCGCATCACCTTCGCCCTGCTTTCCGGAGGGCGCATCCGACGGTTGGATGAGTTGGGGCAGAAGGTGATCCCGGCCCTCAAAGCGGAGTGAGGAAACCATGACGGAACGAAAAGTAGCTCTGATCACGGCAGCCGCAGGAGCGGGGATTGGCGCGGCCATCGCCCGGCAACTCGCGGATGACGGCCTGGACGTGGTGATCACGGACGCGCATGAACGGCGCTGCGGAGAACTGGCCGCAGAGCTTTCCGAAAAACACGGGCGTGAGTTCTTGTCGAAACCGCTGGACGTGACGGATTTTGATGCGGTGGGAGCCGTGGTTCAGGAAATCATCGAGCAACGCGGACGGCTGGATGCGCTGGTCAACAACGCAGGTTGGAACAAGCTCGAACCCGTCGCGGAGATGTCGCGGGAAACGTGGTTGCGTTGCCTCGACGTGGACCTCAACGGCACCTTCAACTGCATGAGGCATTCGCTGCCGCACATGATCGAGCGGCGCTCCGGAACCGTGGTGAACATCTCCTCGATTGCCGCGTGGGAAACCTCGACGGAACATGGGGCCGCCTATTCCGCCGCCAAGGCCGGGATTCTCGCGCTGACCCGCGTGGCCGCCGCTGAAAACGGCAAGCACGGCATCCGCGTCAACTGCGTCTCGCCCGGACTGATCTACAACGACTTCCTGCGAAAAATCTACCCGGACGAGTTCTTTGAGGGCTATGCGGAAAACCGCTCGCTCGTCGGCAGGGTCGGACAACCGCAGGACGTGGCCGACATGGTGTCCTACCTCGTGAGCGACAAGGCGGGCTACCTCACCGGAGAGGTCTTCACCGTCAGTGGCGGAGTCAGCCCCCATGCCTGAACGGCAGAACAGTCCGCTGTGGTGGTCCATCACCCAGCTTCGGGAGGCGTACCGCCAAGGCGAACTATCTCCGGTTGAAGTGCTGGAGGAAACCCTGAACCGGATGGACCGCTTCAGCCTGACCCTGAACGCCTACCTCGACCGCTTGGACGTATCGGCCCGTGAACAGGCGAAAGCGGCAGAGCGGCTTTTTCAGAAGCCAACTGCGGAGCTTCCACCTCTCTGCGGCATTCCAGTTTCGGTCAAGGACACCTTCGAGTTGGCGGGATCGGTGACGACTTACGGCTCTGCGTTCTTCCGGGAAAACTGCACTGCGCAGAACTGCGGGGTGGTGAGCCGCTTGCGAAAGGCGGGGGCCGTCTTTCCGGGCAAGACCAACGCTGCCGAATTCGGACAATCTGCCACCACGGACAACCGCTTGGGTGACGATGCCCGCAATCCGTGGGACCGCTCCCGCACTCCGGGCGGTTCCAGCGGGGGTGCATCGGCTTCGGTCGCGGCGGGCTTGGCGACAGTGGCGGTTGGCGCGGACGGCGGCGGCTCGATCCGGATTCCCGCCGCGTTCACCGGCTTGTTCGGCCTCAAGCCCACCTACGGACTCTGCAAAAACGAGAACGGTTTTCGGGCGATGTCGGACTTCATCGCCCCCGGCCCCCTGACCCGCTGTGTGGCGGACGCTAGGATTCTTTTGGAAGTGCTGGCGGAACGTCAGTACGCCTGTGAATCCCTCAACGGGCAAAAGCTGCGGGTGGCGTGGTGCCCAAGGCCGGAAAATCACCCTGTCGCGCCCGGAGTCGCCCAAGTGCTTGCCGAAGCGGTCGGAAAATTGTCCCGCTTGGGGCACGAGGTGTGTGAAACGGAGCCTCCGATTTCTGGCTGGAACGCCACGTTTGACACGCTCGTGCTGGCGGAAGAACACCGGGAGCGTGGGCATCTGCTGGTGCAGGCTCCGGAGCAGTTGACGGATTACGAGCGCAAATCGCTGGAAGCCGGACGCAAACTCACCACTGAGGATGTGGAAAACGCCCGCAACGCCCACCGCGAGTATCAGCAGCAAATCCGGGACTGCTTCGCCAACTTTGACGTGATTGCAACTCCAACCACGGCGACTCCCGCGTTTCCGGTTGGAGAGCGGCCCCGCGAGATTGACGGGCAACGGGTGAGCTGGCTGTGGGGGGCGGTGCCGTTCACAGCGGCGTTCAACGTCTCCGGAAATCCGGCAGTGTCGTTGCCGTGTGGATTGTCAGAAGGCTTGCCCGTGGGCTTGCAGTTGGTGGGACGCTGGCATGACGAGGAACGGTTGCTCAACCTCTCCGAGGACTTGGAAGCGGTGCTGGGTTTCGACCACGCCCCTGTTCGGAGGCAGTGGTGACGGAGCTGGTTTTGACGGAGTGGGAAGAGGGAGTTTGCACCCTCACGCTCAACAATTCCCGCAAGAAAAACGCACTTTCGCTGGCCTTGCTGGCGGAACTGGCGCAAGCGGTGGAGAAACTGGCGGACAACGAGGAGTTGCGGGCCGTGATCCTGCAAGGCGCGAAGGGGACGTTCAGCGTGGGGGCCGATCTTACGGATGTCACCGGAACCACCGCCGATCAGGAAATTGACGAACGTATTTCAGGAGTCTGTCAGCTGATGCATAAATTACCGGTACCTTGTCTTGCTGCCATTGAAGGGCATTGTGTTGGAGGAGCAGTTTCAATTGCGTTGGGATGTGACATTTTGGTACTCTCAGAGAATGCTTATTTTGAGATTCCTGCAATTCGTCTTGGTCTGCTGTACAATCCGGATTCCATGAAACAACTTCATGCCCGTTTGGGTTCAGGAATACTTACCCGCTTGCTGCTCTTAGGAGAACGGTGCAATGCAAGCACAATGCTGCAAACCGGTATGGTGGGAGGTGTTGTTCCGGAAGGTACAGCTTATGAAAAGGCTCTGAAACTTGCTAAAAAAGTTACATACACTTCAAAAGCTTTGGCTGCCACAAAATCGCTGATTATTGCTTTGGAGCAAGGGCAGAGCGACCTTTCACACTGGTTTGATATCCGGAATAAAATACTTGGTTCTGCTGAACGGAGAGCTGCGTTGGCTCTGGTAAAAGAACAGCTCGGAATAAACTGATATTGGGAAGACAAACTACATGAAACTTGAAGAATTGCAAGGTCTTGAACTTGGTAAGCGCACAGTCAGTTACGAAGAACGGGACGCTATTCTCTATGCTTTAACGGTTGGTGCGTCCAGTGAGGAAACCGATTTGGTGTATGAGCGTGATTTGCGGGTCTTACCGACTTATGCCTGCGCTCTTGGGCTGTGGGCAGTGGAAGCGACAGGTGAACTTGGCGTGTATGACCGTAAGTTATCATTACATGCCTCGCAGTCCCTGGTGGTGCATCAGCCAATGCCCAAATCCGGAACTATCGAAACAACAGGACGGATTACGGGTGTCTGGGACAAGGGCAAGGCGGCACTGGTGGACATTGCCGTAGAATCGGAATACTTCACGGCCTCGTATGGCATCTTTCTGCCCGGGCTTGGCGGCTGGGGGGGCGAGCGCGGCGGCACATCCGTGCCAGCAGACGAGGAAACCGGAGAGTCGTGGTCCGGACGCTACGCCACCGCTCCCAACCAAGCCGCGCTTTATCGGCTGACAGGGGACTTGCATCCGATCCACATTGATCCGGAAGTGGCGCAGGCGAACTCGTTTGAGCGTCCGATTCTTCATGGGCTTTGCACCTTGGGGATCGCTGCCCGGATGATTGCAGAAGCCGCCGGGGCGCATCCGGCTGATCTAAAAGAACTCGAAGCCCGCCTCTCAAGCCCTGTACTGCCAGGAGATATAATTGAGGTGACGGCAAACACGATTTCTTCTGGACTCAATTTCGAGGCCAGAGTTGGGAGCACCTTGGTGCTCAAGGGTGGACGTGCAACTTTTTGTTAAGTTTGCAGTCCTTAATTCACCACAATTGGTGGTAATGTTTGGTGCAGATGTACCAACTTAACATAGGAGTAGAATATGTTGAATATAAAAAAATGGCTCTCCGGAGCAACTGCAAGTGTCTTTGCTGTAGGTTTGGCTTCATCAACCTATGCGAGCGGGACAATCAAGATCGGCGACATCAACAGCTACAAGCGCCTGCCGGCTCACACCATCCCTTACAAGATGGGTGTGGAACTGGCGCTGGAGCACATTAACTCTGCAGGAGGAGTGCTGGGCAAGAAGCTAGAACTCGTTTCAAGAGATGATAACGGCAAACCTGGCGATGCCGTCAAGATCGCTGAGGAACTGGTGTCCAAGGATCGTGTGGCCTTGATTTCAGGATCATTGTTTTCACACATTGGATTAGCCTTGACCTCTTTTGCAGGACAACGCAAAGTACTGTACGTTGCCGCCGAGCCGCTTGCAGATGCTCTAGTGTGGGCAAAAGGAAACCGCTACACCTTCCGTTTGCGGCCTTCCACCTACATGCAGGCCGCCATGCTGGCTGAACAGGCAGCAAAGAACCCCGCCAAGCGCTGGGGAACCATCGCCCCGAACTACGCCTACGGCAAAGACGCCGTGGCTGCGTTCAAGAAAGTTCTCAAGCAGCTGCGTCCGGATGTGGAGTTCGTGGCCGAACAGTGGCCTGCGCTCTTCAAGATTGACGCAGGTGCAGAGGTGCAAGCACTTGCCGCCGCCAACCCCGAAGGGGTGTACAACGTCACTTTTGGCGGAGACTTGGCAAAATTTGCACGTGAAGGCAAGCTCCGGGGCTTCTTTGAGGGTAAGCTCATGGTGGGGCTGCTCACGGGAGAACCGGAATATCTCGATCCCTTGAAAGGCGAAGCGCCGGTAGGCTGGCTCGTTACGGGCTATCCGTGGTACGCGATTGACACGCCTGCCCACAACGCTTTCCTAAAGGCGTATCGGGCCAAGTACGACGACTATCCTCGCATTGGCTCCATTGTCGGGTACAACACGATGCTCGGCATCAAAGCCGCCCTCGAAAAGGCAGGTTCGACTGACACGGAGGCGATGGTGGACGCAATGGAAGGGTTAACCTACAACTCTCCGACGGGAAGTATCCACTACCGCGCCTTGGACCACCAGTCCACCATGGGAGCTTACGTCGGCTGGACCAAGCTCAAAGACGGCAAGGGTATGATGGTTGATTGGTCCTATCTGGATGGTGCTGATTATCTGCCTTCAGATGCCGAAGTGCGCAAGTTGCGCCCTGCGGCGAATTGATCTGTCAAAAACTTACTCAAAATTTGAGTATAGTTTTTATAATAAAATTGATACGCCTCTTTTTTCCCTCACCCACATCCTCTCCCTATCAGAAAGGGGGGGGACCGCTTTCGATGGGTGGGGGCCGAGAAAGCAAGGTGTACCAAAGTTATTCAGATTCCCAATAACGACCCTCGTTTATGCAGAGCTTGTCGAAGCATGGACGGGGCACGGCTTACTAAAGGCCAAGGACGAACGGAGCATTCAGTTGCTGATATTCGCAGAGGTCCTGTGGTCAGTAGCATTCTTAACTCATTAGGTGAACTAAGGTGGGATTTTTTATTGTTCAGGTATTGACTGGACTGTCGAGCGCAGCCGCAGTTTTTTTGGTAGCTTCCGGGCTTTCGATCATCTTTGGAGTCACGCGGGTAGTGAACTTTTCACACGGCTCTTTTTACATGCTGGGGGCGTTCTTTGCCTACACATTCACAAGCTACCTCACCAGCGTGGTGGGATTTTGGATCGCCATGTTGCTCTCCGCCGTTGCGGTGGGTCTGATTGGTGTAGTGGTCGAAATCCTCATCCTGCGCCGCGTCTATCAAGCACCGGAACTCTTTCAACTTGTTGCCACCTTTGGGGTCATTCTGGTGATTCAGGATTTGGCCCTGCTGGTTTGGGGAGCGGAAGATTTACTGGGACCGCTGGCCCCCGGACTCGACAGCACGGTGAATATCTTTGGGACGCTTTTGCCGGAATACGACCTCGCGCTGATTGCACTCAGTCTGATCGTGTTGGGAGCACTGTGGTTCCTTTTCAACCGCACCCGCTGGGGTTGTCTCGTGCGTGCAGCCACACAGGATCGGGAAATGGTCGGGGCGCTGGGCGTCAACCAGACGTGGCTGTTCACAGGCACCTTCTTTCTAGGCTCTCTGCTGGCCGGACTTGGAGGAGCTGCGCAATTGCCCAAAGGCGGAGCAAACCTGCTGATGGATTTCGAGATCCTCGCGTCGATCTTCGTGGTGGTCGTGATCGGCGGCATGGGCAGTATTCTGGGAGCGTATTTGGCCTCCGTACTGATTTTTGAGTGCAACGCCTTCGGAATCCTCATTCTTCCGGAGAGCACTCTTGTGTTGATGTTCGCGCTGATGGCGGTGGTGCTCATCGTGCGTCCATGGGGCTTGCTGGGTAGGCCAGAGGTTGCTGGACAGCACGGACAGGTTGGCCCTCCAGAATTGCCCTACCAAACCGCCTCGCGCAATTTGCGAATGCTCGGTATAGCACTCGTGGTGTTTCTGTTTGTGCTGCCCGCATTTGCCGATGACTTCACGCTCGTGCTGTTGATTGAAATGGTGATCATGTCACTGTTTGCAGCCAGCCTACACTTTGCGATGGGTCCGGGCGGGATGGTCTCCTTTGGACACGCGGCCTTCTTCGGGGGCGGAGCCTACGCGGCGGCACTGCTCGTCAAATACCTTGAAGCTCCGATGGAGGTGGCACTGCTCTTTGCTCCGTTGATGGCCGGAGTGCTGGCCCTGATCGTTGGCTGGTTTTGCGTACGCCTATCCGGGGTCTATCTGGCAATGCTGACGATGGCCTTCGCTCAGGTTGCATGGTCCATCGTCTTTCAGTGGGACGCGGCGACGGGTGGAGACGACGGCATCCTCGGCATCTGGCCCAGTGCGTGGGCGAGCGACCGCATGGCCTACTACTACTTGACTATCATCGCCGGAGTCGGTGGCATCTTGGTGCTGCGGCATGTGCTCTTCACCCCCTTCGGCTATGCGATGCGGGCGGTGCGGGATTCGGCCTTACGCAGCGCGTCCATCGGTATCCGCGTCTCTCGGCAGCAGTGGCTGGCCTTTGCCTTTTCCGGATTCATGGCAGGGATCGCGGGGGGCTTGTTCGTGTTCTCCAAGGGCAGTGTTTTTCCAGACGAAATGGCGATTCCGCGCTCCTTCGATGCGCTGATCATGGTACTGCTTGGCGGTGTGAAGACCCTCTGGGGGCCGGCAACGGGTGCATCTGTGTTCACATGGCTCCACGATGAGATTTCGCGTTTTGACTACTGGCGGCTACTTTTGGGAACTCTGATCATCGCCATCGTGCTGGCCTTCCCGCAAGGGATTGCGGGCTTTGCGCAGAATCAGTGGCAACGCCGTCATACGTCCGGAGCCGCCAGTGCCTGAAATCAGCTTGGATGTTCGTAACCTCTCCAAATCATTTGGCGGGGTTCATGCGGTACGTGAGGTGAGTTTTTCGCTCAACGTTGGGGAACTGCTGGCGCTCATTGGTCCCAACGGTGCGGGAAAAACCACCTGCTTCAATATGCTCAACGGACAGCTCAAACCGGACACCGGATCGGTGCAACTCTTCGGCAAGGAAACCGTGGGGATGTCTCCTCCGGAAGTCTGGCGACTGGGGGTGGGGCGTACCTTCCAGATCACGGCGACATACGCCAGCATGACGGTATGCGAAAACGTGCAGATGGCCCTGCTCAGCGACCGCGGTCAGTTGATGAGCTTGACTCGACTCGCCGTGAGTTTGCACCGTCCAGAAGCACTTTCGTTACTGGAGCAGGTGGGGATTGGTGATCAGGCGGACCGCCCGTGCAGTACACTCGCCTACGGCGACCTAAAGCGTGTCGAACTGGCAGTGGCCTTGGCGAACTCACCAAAATTACTATTGATGGATGAGCCGACCGCCGGCATGGCACCCAGGGAACGAGTGGCTCTGATGGCACTGACAGCGGAGATTGTCAAGCAACGTAACCTATCTGTACTGTTTACGGAACACGACATGGACGTGGTGTTCACAAACGCCGACCGTATCCTCGTCCTCAACCGCGGAGAACTAATTGCGGACGACACTCCCGAAAACGTGCGCAGTAGCACCGAGGTGCAGGAGATTTATCTGGGAAGCGACGCTGGGGAGGCCGGACATGCTTGAAGTTACAGGACTGAACACCTTCTACGGACGCGCCCACATTCTCACCGACCTGTCACTCAATGTACAGCGTGGGGAGGTCGTGGCGCTCTTGGGACGTAACGGTGCGGGAAAGTCCACCACGCTGAAGAGTCTCAACGGCTTAGTGCGCCCCGCTTCCGGAGAGGTTGTCTTCGAGGGGATCTCCCTAACTGGGAAACACCCACATGTAGTTTGTCGGCAGGGCATCGGCTACGTCCCGGAAGAGCGACGCATCTTCACCGACTTATCAGTGACAGAGAATCTGGAGGTGGGCACCCGCCCTGCGCGAGACGGTCTACCGGTGTGGACGCCGGAGCGGATTTTCGAAATCTTCCCGAACCTTGGGGAAATGCGTGATCGCCCGGGGGGACAGATGAGCGGCGGCGAGCAGCAGATGCTCACCATCGCCCGTACGCTGATGGGCAACCCCAAACTAATCCTGCTTGATGAACCTTCCGAAGGACTCGCTCCGGTCATCGTCCAGCAGATGGCAGCGACCATTCAGGAACTCAAGCGCATGGGCCTCACCGTTCTCCTCTCCGAACAGAACCTGCGCTTCGCCACCAAGCTTGCTGAACGAGCCTATATCATTGAAAAAGGGCATATTCGTTATGAAGGAACAATGCAAGAACTTGCTGAAAATGAGGATGTCAGGAATGCATATCTGACAGTATAAAAAGATTTAAACTACACTAATATTTGGATTGTGGCTGCTTTCAACTCCTGTGGCAGTCTGATGCTTCCTCATCACATGAACTGTCAATGGCTTTCAGAAAAAGAGCATAATATCCTTGTTA
>LULL01000351.1_pt1 | contig 18282 bp, 19 predicted proteins | sample 728161 | NCBI WGS metagenome assembly LULL01 (sample SAMN03860290, study PRJNA289734) | marine metagenome | biome: seawater column; feature: ocean; material: water; isolation source: Red Sea water column Station 149 - depth 500m | place: Saudi Arabia: Red Sea | collected 2011-10-15 | depth 500 m
GAATTGACATAACAAATGAAAAGTTATATACTTATAATTAATAAATGAAGGAGTAGCAATGAAGGTTAATTTACACATGACAATGGCAGTCGTTGTTTTGATTACACTTTTTAATGGATTTGTTTCTATTAATATTTTGGGAGACAACAAAAGAGTTTATTCTGAAGAAATAGAAATATTAGAAAATAGAAATAAAGAATTATATTCTAAATTAAATGAGTTTCTCAAATATGGTATAGAAGTGGATGTAACAATGTATCAACCAGTATATCCACAAACGGATAGGACACCCAACATTACGGCAGATGGAACTCGTATTAAAATTAGTATGGCGTCCGAATATAAGTTTGTTGCTTTATCTCGTAATCTATTAAAACGGTGGGGTGGTCCATTTGATTATGGAGATTTTATTTTACTTAGAGGAACAGATCATAAGGATGGTGTGTATCAAGTTAGAGATACAATGAATCCTAAATGGGTAAATATGGTGGATATTCTAGAATCTACTCATGTTAAACCATATAAGTATGCAAATGCTCAAATTTTTAAGACAACGTGGACATTAAATTAAAGGGTTTTATTATTGAAGTTTTACTATGAACGTAGTAATCTTTTAGAATCAAATATTAATATAAATTTTGAAAGTCTCCTTTGGATGAATGATAAACAAACATCCGATTGGATAGAATCTCTTCGCTTATTTATATTATCTGAATGGGATGAAAAAGGAATACCGCCAACCATTGGTCAAAATACCAAAGATATAAAAAAGAATTTTCAAAAACTTAGAGAATACCCATTACATCAAGGCAAGAAACAATTTCTTACACGAGACGAAGATAGTGGTGAATATGATGTAATAAGAAATTATAATAAGTTTGGTTCTGCAGTAAATCAATTCTTTCCTACAATGTTAAAGACTCGTGTTCAAAATGGTTCTATCTATGAATGGTTTACAGATGAATATAAAGATAAATTTCAAAAAGTTATTCGTAGAATTTTAAAAAGAGATTCAATGTATAATTGGTCTAAGTGTGTTTTAAGTAACGAGTTATTGCCACAAAATTATTTTGTAGTTCAACACAAAAAGGATTCAGTAGAAAGTAAATACTTAACTCTATCAAAATCTGAGGTAGAAAAACTCGACCGCAAATATAAGACAAATCTTCCAAAAGAACTTGATGATGAGAAATATAAATTCTTGGTTCATAGATTTGAACTTGGACAAAAGTTATTTCCAGCAGGAATACAAGCATTTAGATTAGGACTTGGACAACCAGCTGTAAACTTTCCATCATTAACATCGAGGTATCTATATGAAAAATATACAGAACATATATCACAAGATGTGCTTAATGTGTATGATCCATCAGCAGGTTGGGGTGGTCGTATTCTCGGAGCTATGTCCTCTCACAAACGAATTCATTATATTGGGACAGACCCCAATACCGACAACTACATAGATGAGTTAGGTAAGACACGATACGAGTATGTAGCAGATTTTTTTAACAACGAAGTATTAGAAACAAATCCATTTTGGGAAGAAGAAAGAAATACCTATCATATTTTTCAGGATGGAAGTGAATTCATAGGGAACAATACAGAGTTTCAGACGTATAAGGGCGATATAGATTTGGTTTTCACCAGCCCACCATACTTTGATAGAGAACAATATTCAGAAGATAAAGAACAATCTTATAAGATGTATCCTAAGTATGATAATTGGAGAGATAACTTCCTTAAACCCACATTAACTACGGCATATGAGTACTTGAGAAATGATAGATATTTGTTATGGAATATTGCTGATATTAAAATAGGTAAAAAATATCACCCGTTGGAACAAGATAGTATTGATATTGTAGAATCTTTGGGTGGTGAATATCAAGGTAAATTAAAAATGTTAATGACATCTATGGTCGGAGTTGATCAGGAAAAAGTTAAGAATTCGGTAAAGGTAAATAATACTTATTTAAAATTTGAACCAATATTAGTATTTTACAAAGGAAAGAAATGAATAACTTTTTAGATTATGGATTTGATGACATTAAGTTAGAGGTTATATTACCTTCACCTGTTATTACAGAACACGATGGTATTAGAGTTGTTCGTGATGATTTATTAAACGGTGGAACTAAACGAAGAGCATTTAATTATTATGTTGCTTCATTACCTGATGTAAATGAGTTTGTTTACGCTTCACCAAGACAAGGATATGCTCAGTTATCTTTGGCATATTCATGTAGAGATTTAAATAGAAAGTGTACCGTTACCGTTCCTAAAGGAGAACGACACTGGTTAACAAATGAAGCAGAAAGAATAGGTGCAAATGTTATTGAAGTACCAATGGGATATTTAACAAATATACAACATAAAGCCAGAGTTTATTGTGAAAAGAATAATGCTAACTTAATTCCATTTGGGGGAGATCATCCTATAATAATTGAAGCTATGAAAACTATAGCTTTAATTCTTGGTATTAATCCAAAAGAAGTTTGGACGGTTATGAGTAGTGGAGTATTGAGTAGGGGATTACAACTGGCATGGCCAGATGCAAAGATTTATGGAGTTCAGATTGGACACAACACAACAAAACAAGAAATGGGAAGAGCAGAATGTTTTCGTTCTAAATATAAATTTCAACAAGAGTGTAAAAAAGATGAGAGACCACCCTTTCCAAGTTCATTAACTTATGATAGTAAGGCATGGACATTCATTAAAGAACACGCCACAAAAGGAGCCTTATTTTGGAATGTGGGAAAATAACGTTTGTTAGATTTCGAGGTTCAGAATATTATAAAGGGGAGAGATTGAATCATATATCTGATTCATTCTATCATTTGTGTAATAATTACATAAAAGAAAATGTTATTTTTCCTAATCCTTATGATAGCTATAATGTTTCTTTAGTTGAGATTGAAAAGAATAGAAAGAATATAAGAAAGATAAATGCAATAGAAGAGTCTGATGTTATAATTATTCCAACTGAAGTAGAATTTGCTTATCATATTTATGGTAGAATATCTAATATAATGTTAGGTAGAAGTTGGACAATGGTACAGAATATTAGAGAGGGATTATTTAAAAATCCTAAACCAAGAAAAGTTATTTTATTGTCAAGTGATAAATCGGATACAATAGAATTATTTAGAAATAGAGTATTTCATGATATACCTAATTTAGATTTTTATAGAATAGATGAGAGTGAATTTCCTGGTGGAGTTCATCATTTGAAATATTTGGCTATTAATGATTTAAAACTTGATAAAACAAAAACAAAAGATTTTGCATATTGGGGAACTTCTAAAAGAATGAAAATAGATTTGAGTACAGAAGAAGTTAAGACACCAATTCATGATTGGTATGATTTAGATGAATGGAAAAATAATGGGAAACGTGTATTGTCACAAAAATCAAATGGAAATAAAAATATTCTTAGTAGATATATGGGTAAAAAACCAGGAGAGGTTTTGCCTAAACCAACAAAAGAATTTAGACACCCCGATTATCCTGGTGAACCAAGCTTTTATATTGACTTATTAAAAGGTAAAGAATCAAAAGATGAAAGACATATTAGATTGAAACAAATTTATGGTGATGAAAGTATAAGTAATAATTTCATTGGTTATTTTGACGGTTTTAAATATACACATAAATACGATAAAAATATGACAAAGATTTTACCACATATTTCAGAATGTAATGCTACTTTATGTTTTAATTGGCCAGGACAAGAAGAACATTTAACTGCAAGATATAATGAAGCATTAGGTTGTGATGTAATTCCTTTAGTGTGGAAAGATTATGATTGTAATAATCAATTGGTTTATTCCGATTGGCAAAGATGTTATTCTTTTGATGATGTGGAAAAAAAGTGCTTGGAATTAAGAGATAATTGTGTTAAATTAGAAACATTAAAAGAAATTAAAGATAAGTATGAAGAAGTAACAAAATCTTTAGAATATTATGAAAAATTATTTAATAAAAAATTAAACGAAAAATTAAACAATGGAGATTGATTAATGAAAACATTAACACCAGAACAAATCCAAGATAATTGGAATAAGTTAATTCAGATTGTAGATGATACATTTGTAGATACTGATGATGATGAAAGACATACTAAATTACGTGAGATGTATGATTACTTTGAAGATAGAATGTGTATGGCTCCTGCAAGTGGTAAAGAACATTTTCATTATGCTCATTCAGGTGGATATGTGAAACACATTCTTCATGTTGTAAAGATGACACAGAAAGTATCTGACTTACTTGTAGAAGTAGGTGGAACAAAAAACTATACAGATGAAGAATTGATATTTGCTGCACTTCATCATGATTTAGGTAAGATTGGTGATTTAGAATATGATTATTATATTCCACAAGAAAGTGATTGGCATGTAAAAAATAGAGGAGAAATCTTTACTCACAATCCTGAACTTGCTTATATGGCAGTTCCAGATAGAGCATTGTGGTTACTTCAATATTTTGGAGTTCAATGTACTGTAAATGAAACTATGGGAATTAAATTGGCTGATGGAATGTATGATGATGCAAATGTGAAATATTTTAAATCGTACATACCAGAATATCAATTACGTTCTAATATTGGTCATATATTACATTGGGCGGATAGTATGGCTACACGAGCAGAATATGATGAGTGGAAAAGAGAAGAGGAAGAAGAAGATAGAGTAGTTAGAGAAAGAGTTCAAGAAGCAATTAAAGTACCGAAAGAAAAAAAGAAAGTAGATAATGAACTTCAAAAAAGAAGTCAAGATTTATTTGAAGAACTTTTTGGAGAGAAGAAATGATATTAGAAACATTAATTGGAATATTTATAATTTTACTTGGAGTCTGTAGTTATGTAATTTGGAATTTAATTCGTAAAGTCGAATTATTAGAAACTTGGATGGAAGAATTTACTAGTAGAATAATGGAAACTAGCAATAATTTGCAGACAATTGATTCCACAGGACATTTTGAAGCAGACGATGAAATTGGAAGTATATTTGAAGGAATAAAAGACGTAATTAATGAATTAACAGGATCTTTAGGTGAACAAATATTGGAGGAAGAATAAAATGGCAAGAAAAAAATCTAAAAAGAATATGTATTTTACTCAAGAAACAGAAGATGCAATTGTTAGATATAATAATAGTGAGGATCCGGTTATTAGAAATAGGATTTATAATGATCATATAGCTTATCCATTTGATAAACTTGTAGAGAATATTATTCATACATTTAAGTTTTATTATTTTGATGTTCCAAGTGAAGATGTAAAACATGAAGTAGTATCCTTTCTTGTTATGAATATACATAAGTTCAAATCTGGTAAAGGTAAAGCGTTTTCTTATTTTAGTATTGTTGCAAAGAACTATTTGATTTTACACAACAATAACAATTATAAAAAATATAAAACACATGGACCTGTGGATAGATTGGATTATGGAAGAAATGTAGATGCGGAATCGTCATTACAAGAAGGTATAGATATGCACAAAGAGTTTGTTTATCAAATGTTAGATTATTGGGATAATAATTTGAATAATGTTTTTAAAAGACAGAAAGATGTGAATATAGCAGACGCGGTATTGGAATTATTTAGACGAAGAAAGGATATAGAAAATTTCAATAAGAAAGCACTTTATATTTTGATTCGAGAAATGACTGGAACAAATACACAGCACATTACAAGAGTAGTTAATATGATGAAACGAATTCAAAGTACTCTTTATAATGATTTTTTTTCATACGGACAAATAGATACAAGTAATACAGGTTCTATTTTTTAGAATATACTTTAAAATATAAGGCACAAAAAAGGGGATTCTTAAAAATGAATCCCCTTTTACGTATTCCCTAAAGGGTATTACTTACGAAATAAACCCACCAACACCAATAAGGCGACTAATCCAGCAAAACCAGATTGTCCAAACTTATCTATAATTGATGTTAGGTTACCAATAACATTTACGCCAAACACTCCGCTTCCAAATAAAACTTCACCCACCGCTCCAATTGCGACAAAAGATATAAGTAGGTGTACTAGGTCGTCAAGCCAAGATTTGACTGTACCGATGATTTCCTCCATGGCTATTTCTCCGTTAGTTAATAGTAAAATGGGGACCTTTTCTCCATTTCATATAATAATTATCATATATATTGTATAAACAAAGATTTTATATACTTATATATGATCTTAAAAACCCAACAATCATTTTTCACATTAAATATATTTATAACTGAGTTATAGTATGTAGTCTAATCAAGGAATCAAACAATGAGCACAGAATTTGAAATTTTTGAGGGTAAGAGCTTATCCTCTTTATTTAGGGATATTTATGATAATTCCAAACGCAACAAAGAACAACTAGAAATTCTAGTAAAAGAACTTGGTAAGTTTATTAAGGATGGAAATAGCGCTATTCAGTTAGTTCCTATGATAAAAGAATATCTCGACATTAATGTTAAGAACGATGATCAGTTAGTTAAACTTGCAGGTATTGTACAGAAACTAATTGCAGCAGAACAACGGGCTGGATCCGAAGATGAGTTTGGATTAAGTGATAATGAGAAAGAACAATTAATGCGAGGATTGGGTGAAACTGTTAAAGATTTACAAGAACATTCAGATAAAATAGTGAATGAAATAGAATCAGTATCTAACTTAGATTAATATGGCATATAAAGTAAATAGAAAAGACGAATATGTAGAAATACCAGATACGGTGATGTCTGCAAGAAAAACGTATAATTTTATGAAAAAAATGCAGAAAACTCCGGAATTTTATGAGTTAGAGCCCGCCGAAGTGATGCAAGTTTTATTTGAAGATGATGATTTACCAGATGGTCCCGAAGGAAAAGATTATTCTTATTTTGGGGCAATAACGGTCAGGCCAGTAGTAAGTGGGAGGGATTTGCCTGGAGATAATAATTTACTTGACCCTATTAGACCATTAGAACCAAACATTAAAGATTATCCTATACCAGGAGAATATGTAATTGTAGTAAAATATTTCGGTGATCCAGAAGATTACTTTTCAGGTATGTATTATACTCAGAAATTAAATTTATTTAATTCTGTTAATTCAAATTCCTTTCCTGGACTAGCTAAGATTTGGTCTCCATTTGCAGAAGACTTTTCAGATTTTACAGTAGGTAAATTCAAAAAGGAAGATAGTATAAGACAAGTTAAAGCTAAACTAGGTGATGTAGTATTACATGGAAGACAGGGCCAGTCAATTAATTTTAGTAGTGGTGATTGGGAAAAAACGACACCAAATATAAAAATAAAAGCTGGACAATTAACTGATAGAGATAAATTTTTAGTAGATGTTTCCTACTTAGACGAATTTCAAAAACCAGTAGAAGAAGATATAAATGCAGATGGTTCTTCTATTTGGATGACTACTGACGAAGAAGTTGATTTAAATACAGGCCTTTCTAATGCAACAGACCATAGAAATATGTCTAAAGTTCATGAGGACAAAGGAGCTCAAGATGGTGGTAAACAAGTTATTATTAATTCAGATAGAATTATTTTTAATTCAAAACAAAACGAAATTTTTGGATATGCTGCAAATGGAATTGGTTGGTCTACAAAGTGGTCTTTTACAGTTGATGCAGATAAACGGGTAAATTTTAATAGTCCAGAAGTAGTATTAGGGAAAGGTAGCCTTGAAACTAATCCAGATGAAGGTTCCTGGCCTGGAGTGGTAACAATTACTTCTAAAGAGGGGGGACTTGGAAGTGTTGCATTAGGAGACAGTTCTAAATCAGGACTTTTGGTAAAAGATAAGTATGAGAAAAAATATAATAAAGATAAATGGGAATATGGATCTATAATTGGAGACCCAGCATTAGAGCCTGTTGTGAAGGGGGAACAGTTGGTGGATATGTTGAATGATCTTATAAAATTATTGAAGCGACTTACATATGCTGGGGGAGGTCCACTTTCTGATTTGCCAGGAAAAAAATTAAAAGCTCTTGAAGAAATATATATTGGATTAGATCAAATACAGTTAAATTTGGGTGTTAATTTTTTAAGTAAGTTTGTTAAAACAATATAAGGTAAAATAGTATGGGATTATTGGGAGATATAATAGATGGAGCTCAAGATTTAGGTGATAAAGTAGTTGAAATAGATAATAGATTAGCTGATTTAGTTAGAGCAAAAAGACGAGGAGTGCCAAAGGCAGATATAAAATCAGAAGTTGATGATACTACAAAAGAAATTGGTCCAGTTGCAGATGCAGTTAAAAAAATAAATAAGGTAATAGATAAAATTAAAAAGGCCATTAAGTTAGCTAAAAAAGTAATTAAAGTTCAAAAAGTGTTATCTCTTATAGGCCCAGGAGCTCCAAATGCAGCTGCATTATTATTGAGAGAAGTTGCTCAAAATAAATTAAATAAAGTAAAAAATATTCCAAAGCGAGTTGGCGGAGACCTTAAATCTATTGGTAAAAGATTAAAAAGTATAGAATCAAGTTTAAAGGAATTAAAGTAAATAAAAGGGAGATGAAAAAATGGCCACATTAACAAAAAACGATTTGGTTAAGTTAATAACAGAGATAGCTCGTAGAGAAATCAAAAAAGAAATAAATAGGATATTTATTAACGAAGATAAATCTATTGAATTGAAGAAAGTTGTTCCTACGAAATCTTTAAAGAAAAAAGTTACAAAACCTAAAAAGAAAAAGGAAGTATTTTATACTGGAAATCAAGCTTTGAATGAAATATTAAATGAGACTGAAGGCGGAATTCCACAGGGAGATGGTACTGAACCTTATCCAACTTTGGGTGGCGGAACATTTACATCAGATAGAATGGCAGAACTTGTTGGATATGGAAATGAGGTTGGTGGCAACGATGAAAGAAAAAGAGAAGTTGCTGCAGTAACAACCATTAAGGATATGGGAAAATCAGTAGATGATGTTCCAGAAGATGTTGTCACTGCACTAACAAAGGATTACAGTGCAGTAATGGGTAAATTAAAGGAAATGGATAAAGCAAGAGAAGACAATGCCTAAGAGTGCAAGAGAAAAAGATTTAGATCCCGATACCTTTATAGGAATTGGGTTGCCTCTTGGCCATAGTTCTAAAGGATTTTTTAAACAAACTAAAACTTCATTAGAACAGGCAGGACACAACATCAGAAACTTATTGTTGACTATTCCTGGAGAAAGAGTGAATCAACCAGAATTTGGTTCAAGATTACATCATCTTTTATTTGAACAAGTAGATGATGATTTTGTAGATGAAGTGGAAACGGCAATTAGAGATGCGATAGATCAATGGTTGCCATATATTACTCTTGACAGTATAGAAATACAAGAACCTGATGCATATGATGCTCAGACAAAGAATGAAGCCAATATTAAACTAAGATTTGGTTTGGAGTTTGAGCCAGAACGACTTGAAGAATTAACGTTTATATTGCCAGTAGGATTTTAGGAGAATTTGAATGCCAGCAAAGAATATCAGTAAGGAAGTAAGATACTTAAATAAAGATTTTCAAACATTTAGAAATGATTTGATTGAATTTGCTAAGATATATTTTCCAAATACATATAATGATTTTAATGAATCATCTCCTGGAATGATGTTTATTGAAATGGCATCATATGTAGGAGATGTTCTTTCATATTACATAGATAATCAATTTAAAGAATCTATGTTGGCATACTCCGAAGAAAGAACTTCTATATTTAAAATTGCTCAGTCTCTTGGATATAAACCAAGATTATCAGCTCCAGCATCAGCGACAGTTGATGTGTTTCAAACAGTTCCATCTACTGGAACAGGAGTAAATGTTAAACCAGATTTGGATTATGGGTTGAAGATACCAGAAGGAATGTTAGTTCAGGGTTCATCAACTGGAGTAACATTTAGAACAACTGAAGATGTTACTTTTAAGTATTCGGGATCCTTTAGTCCAATGTCAGTTGAAATTTTTGATTATGCTGCAGGTGCTCCATCTACATACTTGTTACAAAAAAGTGTGAGAGTAGTTAGTGGAAATGTAACTAGTGAAGAATTTGTATTTGCATCTGCAGAACAATATGATAGGATAATTCTTGGTAATGAGAATGTTTTAGAAGTTATAAGTGTTACTGACAGTGATAATAATAAGTGGTATGAAGTTCCATTTCTGGCACAAGATACAATCTATGCAGATGTAGAAAATACTGCAAAAGAAGATACGGATTTAGCACAATACAGTAGTGATGTTCCATATCTTTTAAAACTTGTTAAGACACCACGAAGATTTACAACTTATACTAGGGGTGATACTAGAACAGAATTAAGATTTGGAGCTGGAATATCATCTAATGCAGACGAAGAAATTATTCCAAATCCAACGGAAGTTGGTTCTAATCTTCCAGGAAGTCCAACAAAATTAAATGAATTTTTTGATCCAACCAATTTCTTAAAAACAGAGGCTTATGGACAATCACCATCCAATACAACTTTAACTGTAAAGTATTCTTATGGTGGTGGTGTTGAAGATAACGTTGCACAAGGAGATATAGTAAATGTAACATCTATAAGTTATGATATAGATGAAGATGGTCTTGATACAACTAAAGTTCAAACTGCTAAAGATTCAGTTGGAATAACTAACCCAATTCCTGCTACAGGAGGTAGGGGAACAGAAACTAATACAGAAATTAGAACGAATGCACTTGCTTATTTTCAGGCACAAGGTAGATCGGTTACTAAGGAAGATTATATTCTTAGAGCCTATACATTACCACCTAAGTATGGTAATATAGCAAAAGTTTATTTAGTTCCCGATGAACAGTTAGAATTTTCAACGGAAAATATTGGTGGTAAAAATAGAGAAGTTACTGCAGAAGATCTTGGAAAACCACTTGGACAAATAACTACAAGAATTCCAAATCCATTGGCTTTGAATATGTATGTTCTTGGATATGATTCTAGTACAAAATTAACAAGGTTGAATAGAGCAGTTAAAGAAAATCTTAGGAATTATATAAACCAATTTAGAATGGTGACTGATTCTATTAATATTAAAGATGCTTGGATTATTAATGTTGGAGTTAAATTTACTGTTATGGTAATGAGAGGATATAATAAGAATGAAGTTGTATTGAAATGTATAGATGAAGTAAAGAAATATTTTGATATTGAAAAGAGGCAAATAAATCAACCTATAATGGCAGCAGAAATAGCAAATAGACTTTATCAAGTAGAGGGGGTCGCTTCTGCAATTCCACCAGTTGATGATAATCCAAATAGTATGCCCGTAATAATAACAAATAAATGGAAAAAGTCAGATGGATATTCAGGAAATATGTATGATATAGATTCTGCTACAAAGAATGGAGTAATTTATCCATCAATGGACCCGAGTATTTTTGAAATTAAATATCCCAATAATGATATTGAAGGACGAGCTGTTGGAGACGCAGACGTAACCGTTAGATAATAGGAGTGATGTAAATGCACTATTTTGAATTTGCACAAAAAGACGCTACACTTTATGAAGGAACAGTAACACAGAGTCAAAATACTGGTCTTGATGAAATCATTGAAGTTTCTAAACACATGAATGATACAGCAACCGTTGTAAATGTGTCTCGTATTTTAATTAAATTTGACCTGACTACAATTTCAGAATCAATTCAGAGTGGTGTAATTCCAGCAAACAATACAGGTGTAAATAAAACTAAATATTATTTAAATTTATATGATGCCAATCCAAGTGAATTAACTACTGATGATCTTTTATATGCATATCCAGTTAGTCAGAGTTGGACTATGGGGGAAGGTAAATTTTATGACAGTCCAAAAACTACTGAAGGAGTTAGCTGGAGATATAGAACAGGTGAAACTGAAGGTGATCAATGGATAAGTGGTTCTAATAATACAGGTGGTACTTGGTTTAGTGGAAGTGGGTTTGAAGCTTCACAATCCTATGACCATGAAACAACTGATATGAGAATGGAAGTTACGGATATTGTAAACCATTGGATAAAGTCAAGTTCAGCTTATCCAAACGAAGGATTTATAGTTAAGAGAAGTGGTAGTATTGGAAATTTAAATGCATCAGCGTCAGAAGGAAATTCAACTCGACTGGGACATTTTAAATTTTTTTCAAGAGATACACATACAATTTATCCCCCGAAACTTGAGGTTATGTGGGATGATTCTAAATGGGTTACGGGATCATTAACTGCGTCATTATCAACAACGAACTTAGAAGATATGGTTCTTTATATGAAAGGTTTAAGACCTGAGTATAAAGAAAATTCTAAAGTGAGATTTAGATTAGTAGGTAGAGAAAGATATCCCGAAAAAACATTTTCCACTACATCAGATAATTTGGTTGTTAAAGCATTACCAAGTGCAAGTTCTTTTTATTCAGTTCGAGACGCTTTAACTGAAGATGAAATAGTTCCGTTTGGAAGTGGTTCAAGACTTAGTTGTGATTCAAGTGGAAATTATTTTAATTTTTGGATGAATGGATTACAACCAGAAAGGTACTATAGACTTACATATAGAGTACAAAGTGGTAGTGGAACTGCAGATGAGACAGATCAATATTTTGATGAGGACTTTGAATTTAAAGTGGTGAGATAAAATGCCTTATACAATAGATGAACTTAAAAAAAATGCATATTATCAACATCTTCACGTAGCAGATGAAATAGAATATCAAAATAAACTTAATACAGCAAGAGAAAAGATGGCAAGTCTTGCATCTGCAAATGCTGTGCCGACAATAAGGGACGAGTTTGGAGCTATGTTGGCCTTTGAAGATATTAATACAAAGGAAGCACTTGAAGATCCTACCCAAACAGTTGCCGCTCCCAATCAAAAGGCAATTTATAGAAGAGATTCGGAATTAGATAATATCATAAAAAGACAAATTACAGAACTTGTAAGTTAAAAATATGCCAATAGAAATAAAAGAAAAAGATAGCAAACTTTTAGGGTTTGGTGCAGTTAGAGAAGTTGGAGCTTATGGTTATGAATTCCCTATTTTTGGATCAGACCTAAATGACTTTGTAGAATTTAATGTCTATGATATGGACGATACATATCTTAATACTGGGATTGCATCCGATTTTGAAGTTAAAAATAAAGAAATAATTTTAAAACCAGGTAGGGATTTAAGAAATCTTGATTATAGAAGCGGTAAATATAAAGTTAAATATTATTTCTTTAGACGATTGGGAGGATCAGATTCAGATGTTTTATTGGACGGTGAAGGAAATATTTATTCTGGTAAAAAGTGGGTTGATGAAGATGGAAGAATTTTTGCAGGAGAAAAGGTAGCTGCAGATCGTGGTAAAGAATTATTTTTAAAAGAGAATAAATATTATATAGATCAAATTTCTCCTTCAAGAACTGAAGTTCGTTTAGTTCCTTCTTATATAAATGATGAAACTTATAAAAGTGAATTTTTTGAGTTAGCAGAAACTCATAGAAAATATACGCCTATTATGGACGCTGGGTGGGGGGACATTCAATTCGATTTAAAAGATAAAACTAAACTTGATGCTGATTTAAGAAATGATGATATGGGGTTTACAAAAAAAATGATTGGGGGAAAACTTGTTATTTGGGACGCATATGAAAAGGATGGAAAGAAACTTAAATTTGAATCAAAAATAACAGAGGTAATTGATAGAGATACTATACGAGTTGCAGATTCTTATGAGGATAAGAGAACTGAACTTGGAATTGCATTTGAAGAAAGTGGATTAAACGTACTAACAGAGAACCAAAAATTTAGTAAATGGAAAACTGCTTATAGAATAAAGGCTAAAAAAGACCTTACAACTTTATTACATTTTGACAATCATTTAGCATTAGCTGTAAATTGGCAAAGAGATGATACAACTTTTGAAGAATATCCACATTCTATAATTTATAAGTTATATGACCCATTACCAGCAGGAATATCTGAAAAAGATTATTGTTATGTTGTAAAGGAAATGGCAGATCCATATGAAGATGAAATTGTTATAATTCCATTTATAGATCAAGAAGTAGGAACTCTTGTTTTACGATCTCCAAATATGGATGTGATAGATAGTCCAGTTGGAAGGAGGGAAACGGTATTTCAAACTTATGATGATATTGTAACAGCGGATGATGATATTAAAGAAGAAATAGAGAATGAACTTCTTAGTGGCAGTTTCGCTAAAACATCGTTGTTAAATGTTGAATACGACAAATATGAAAACTTTGTTAATTTCAGTTCAGCAAAACAAAGACTTCAGAATTTTAAATATAAATTAGAACAAATAGAAAGTGCTACAAGTCAAAGTACTCACTTCGGAACGATAACAGGATCTGGAGTTGATGTATCTAAACAAAATGTAAGTAAAAGACAAATGATTAACAGTTTTGATGGTTATGAACAGTATTTGTATTTTGAAAGTTCTTCCTTTACTACTGGGTCAAAAAATATACTTTATAATGATGCGGCTTGGCCAAAAACAAGCGGTGACGGAACAAAATCAAGCCCTTATATTTTAGCAGCAACTACTTCATCTCAGGCAAGCGTATGGTATTCATATAACAGATGACACTGAGAATGAACCATTTTTGAAAATGATGAAGATGTCGGGACAACATTTTGATAATGTTTGGATGTATGTTAAAAATATGGAGTCCATTCACGATAGACGGAGAGAGTTGAATAGAGGATATTCAAAGGACTTGGTTTATAATGTAGGGAAGTCACTTGGAATAACTTTAAAGACAAATAAGGATATTATTAATTTACCTAGATATGTTTTAGGAAAAGAAATAACAGGTTCTGATCCAAGTGTAAGGTCAGTAACTCCAGAAAAAGATATTTCGAGAGAAATTTGGAAAAGAATTGTTGAAAATAATCCTTACTTTATAAAAACTAAGGGAACAGAGAAAGCTCTTAGAGCACTTATAAATTGTTATGGTATACCATCCTCTATATTAAGAATAAGAGAATATGGTGGACCAGATTTACAAGACACACAAACTTCAAAATTATCTTATGGTATTACACGAAGATTTACAAAGGCAATTGACTTTAAGGGCAGTCAATATGTCAAAACACTTTGGAGTGATAATGATGAGGGGGCATATCAAACTGGTCGAAAACCAGATACAGTAGAATTTAGATTTAAGACTGCAACAGGTTCAAGTCAGATTTTACTTCAATCAGAAGTAAGAACAGAAAGTTCTGGTGGTCTTGCAATTTCCGGCAGTACAGGTTGGGTTATTCGATTGAAAGAAAATAATTCTACTGATAATAGAGGACACGTTTCGTTGATGTTTTCTGGTTCTGATGGAGTTAGAGAAGTATCTTCATCACAATTACCGGTTTATGATGGAGAGTGGTGGAATGTAATGTTAAGAAGAGAAGAAGCAGATGATTCTTTTAGTGATACACCACTTGGAGCTGACCACGCATCACAAGATATTAGATATAAACTTTTTGTAAAGAAGTACGATCAGGGATTTGGAAGAATTAATTTATATGGAAGTGCTACGGAATCCTTTTTAGGTGATACGGATAATATAGATACTGAAGGTGGAGACAATTTAGCAATAGAAACTGGTTTTTATATAATGTTAGAACAAGGACAGACTGGATCTATAAAACAGGCAACTCAGTCATACAATGAATCTTTCACCGCGGATTCTGCACTTTATTTGGGAGGCCGGACGGGATCTGGAGGGGGAGTTGATTATTTAACAACTTTCGGAGCTCCTTTAAGTGGTTCTATGCAAGAATTTAGAGTATGGAATTCTGCGTTAAGTGAGTCTAGATTTGATAATCATGTTAAAGCAGCAAAAGCATATGATGGAAATAGTCCTTCGGCTTCTTACACAGAATTGATTACGAGATATTCATTTAATGAAGCAAAAAACCATTCTATCGATAATGAAATAAGAGATACTTCTGCAAATCAAACATTTACACAAACTGGTAGTGCATTCGGATTTGCAAATGAGACCAATTATTCAAATATTAGTGATAAAATGCAAATGTTTGTTCCGAACAATGGCCCAAGTAGAAGATTAGGAAGTAAAATAAGAATAGAAAGTAATGTATTAGAAAGCGGCCAGTTAAGTGTTGATAAACGGTCTGAAGTAAGTGCGTTTGATTTTGCACCAAATGATTCAAATAAAGTTGGATTATATTTTTCACCAGTTGATGTGGTCAATGAAGATATTCAATTTTCTGTTGCAGATTTAGATTTTAATCAGTATATTGGAGATCCAAGAGATTTATATGAATATGAATACAGGGGATTATCTGGAGTTAGAGAAACTTATTGGCAGAAATATACAGGCCCAAACAATTTTTGGGATTATCTTAGACTATTAAAATTTTATGACTTTTCTATATTTGAACAACTTGTAGATTTATTGCCCGCAAGAACTAAATCTACTCTTGGTGTTGTCATAGAACCAAATATATTTGAAAGACCAAAGGTGAGGGTATTTAATGGCCCACCTTCATCCTCTAACGAATATTTTTCTGGGTCAATTTCAATAACAAGAGAAACAGATAAAGAAGCTTTACCAGATACAAGATATGGAACACAATTAGTGATAAGTGGAAGTACTGGAAATGATGGTTTGTATCCTTATCATCAAGGAGCCATTTCACAGAGTTCTTTTATAGATCCAACTTTATATAAATTAGGTGATTCACACACTCCTTATGCAACTGCTTCAGTTGATACAGGAGGACCTAATTATGTTTTTGCTGAAGCAATAATTCCGTTTGTTAGTAGTTCTAGAGCATCGGATTTTAATCAATCTACACTTTATTTTTATACTTCATCTGGGGCTCCACCATTGTATAGTAAAGATAGTCTTATTTATAGGGATAGAGATGATAAATTACATTTAAATGCAGATTCTTCATCATATTATTCATCGGAATATGATACTAAGTGGCAGCAAGTTAAGTCACTAAGAAATTTAGCATTTGATGGATGTTTACAAACACAAAAAACAACTCCAGATGGAAAATCTCCAGTAGAGATAATAATGGGAGACGCAACTGTATTGACAACTGCAGATGGAGGTTCATCAAAGCTTAAAGCTGCATAATAACTTAAAAGGTGTGAAAAATTAACAAAGAGTATATTTATAAGTGAGTTAAATTATCTAACTTGTTTATCTATTATGCTCAAATCATAGGAGAAAATAATATGGGATTTCTTGACAATTCCTCGATTACAATAGACGCTGTTCTTACAAGGAAGGGCAGGGAACTGTTAGCAAGGGGTGAAAATGAATTTAAAATTACTAAATTTGCTTTATCTGATGATGAAGTAGATTATACACTGTGGGATACCACGCATCCAAATGGAACAAATTATTATGGAGCTGTAATTGAAAACATGCCTATGTTAGAAGCAATTTCAGATGAAAATCAGTCTATGAGATATAAATTGGTAACACTTCCAAAAGATACAGTTAAGATGCCTATACTTGAATTGGCAGTAGCTTCCTATGTTTTTCAGCGAGCTGGCGTAACTCAGGCAGTGAGTCCAACTACCAGAAATGGTGATGATGCGACTGATGGATATACATTTATTTTACATGATTCAGATGCAGCCACTATGGTTGTTGGTGAAGGTGCAGAAGTTAATGTGGCAGGAGCAACGACTCCAATTTTCTTGAGTGAAGAAGAGAAGAAGAGGAGTATCACAGTTGTTGCACAGAGAGTTAATATTACATCTAGATCACTTACATCTGAAATTAAAACTCAATTAACCGTGATTGGTAATAAAACTGGAGCTACTTTTACAGTACCATTAACAGTCAAGGCTACATTAACTTAATAGGAGTTTATAATGGCGGAAATTTTTAAAGCTTTTACTTTTGAGGAAGATGGAACATCGGGTGATATAGTAGAAAATCTAAAACAGACTGTTTCTTCTGGAATGTGGTCTGGTGGATCAACTACACTAACCGCTTTTTATACTTCCTCAACTCAGAGTGGTAGTAGTGGTGATTATTTTTATGATGTATATAAAACAGACCCAGCAACAGATACAAACGCAGAAGTTCAGTTCAGTGTAGCTTATGGTCATGATGGTGGTAGTGGTTCTAAAGGTGGTATTGGATTATCAACTGGCAATAGAGCAACTGCAGCTGTTTATAATCAATTTGGAAATGTAATGTTAGGACCAACCGATGATAAATTTACATTTGCAGGTCCTTATGATTCTGATGATATTTATGTACTTTCTTTTAGAAGGTCGAGATTTAGGGAAAGAATAGATCCAGGCC
>LULL01000888.1_pt1 | contig 18194 bp, 18 predicted proteins | sample 728161 | NCBI WGS metagenome assembly LULL01 (sample SAMN03860290, study PRJNA289734) | marine metagenome | biome: seawater column; feature: ocean; material: water; isolation source: Red Sea water column Station 149 - depth 500m | place: Saudi Arabia: Red Sea | collected 2011-10-15 | depth 500 m
CTAGCTCGAAAATTCGGTGTAACTTTGCGCTCAATTCGTGGTATCGTAAATTCAGAAGAAAAGCTGCCTACACGCCAAGACCCAAATCTTGATTTATTCGGTGAATAAAAAAGCGGATCAACCGTCCGCTTTCTAATTTCAAATTATGAAAAGCCTTTTCAAAAGTTATCCCATTCAATCCCACAATATCCCATCAAATCCCACAATTATCTCAACATTCATTATTATTTATATTATTAGTATTCACCTAGACTTAAAACAAAACCCACCCAAATTGGTGCGAGCCAACCCATATTATGACTAAGCACCCAGCCACCTAGGAATGCACCAAGCGCGTTGGCTAAGTTGAATGCAGAATGATTTAGCGAGGCTGCTAGTGTTTGTGCATCACCCGCAATATCCATAAGATAGGTTTGTAAAGCACCACCAAGACCAATTACTGTAAAGCCTATCAGGAATAAAGCCAATATTGCTGAATATAGGTTTGACATCATAAAGCTGGCAAATACGAATGCGAGTGCTGAACTAATCAAAATTCCAATCATGGTTTTAAACAAGTCTTTATCCGCTAACCATCCAGCCACAAGCCCTCCAAATACCATACCTGTTCCCCAAATGGCTAATGCAATAGGAACGATTGAGATATTTGCTTCTGTGTATTCAGTCAGAATAGGAGATACATAACTATAAACTGAGAACATACCGCCAAAACCAACTGCACCTACAGCAAGTGCCAACCACATATTGATATTTTTGAGTCCAGCAACTTCAGCACGGATACTTGCAGTTTTCTGTAGTGGAATGTTCGGCACAAATAGACTTACACCAATCAGTGTAATGAAGGCAATAATTGCGGAAAACTCAAAACCCGCTTTCCATCCGAACTGCTGACCCAACCACGTTGCAATAGGTACACCAATCACATTGGCGATTGTTAGACCCATCATCACTTGTGCAATCGCAGTTGCACGACGTTGTTTACCTGCAAGCTCAGCTGCAACCAACGCAGCTACCCCAAAATAAGCACCATGAGGAAAACCTGCGATAAAACGAGAAACTAACATTGTCTCTGGAGTTGTCGCAAAAGCTGTAGCAGCATTCGCCAACCCATAGAACAACATTAAGCTAAGTAATAACGTTTTTCGAGGAACTTTCGCGCCTAAGATTGCAATAATCGGTGCACCAACCATCACACCTAAAGCATAAGCGCTAATGAAATAGCCAGCGTGGGGAACACTCACATTCAGATCACTTGCGATTTCTTGAATCAATCCCATCGCCACAAACTCGGTCGTTCCAATGCAAAAACTACCAACCGCAAGAGAAAAAATAACGAGAAATAATGAATAGTGTTTAGGTTGAGAAGAGAGTGTAGGAGAGCTTAGAGAGGACATAATGACTCTAAAATAATAAACCGAGCATATTATATTCGAGCTTAGAAAAGAAAAGTGAAAAGGAACGTAATTTTTAACAGTGAAATAAACTAAGGAATGAACCAATTAAATATAATGATAATTATTTGCATTTGTGTATAATAATGCTGAATTAAATGCGATCAAATTTATAAGTTTTTAGGGTGGAGATGATTTATGAGGATTTTATTGGTTAGTTCATTACTGATGCTTTCAGTTTCTAGTTTTGCACATGAACCTTATGTTGCACCATTGGCCTATAACACTTCACAAACGCAGGTTGCGATTGTTTCAGGTTATGCAGAAGAGGCATTGAATAGTGAATATGCACTGAAAGATGCAAAGTTTGAAATTATAAGTCCTAATAACAACAAGAATTTGATTGAACCTGAATCTAAATTAGGCTCTACAACGGTATTTGATCTTAAGCTTCCAGAGTCAGGGACTTATACGGTTAAAACAAGCACGACTTATCCATTGAAATACGTTCAAGATCAAAAAGAATGGAAAATGTTTTTTGACATGCCTGCGGATCAAGCGCCTAAAAAAGCTGAGCGTGATTATGTAATCCCTGCGGATTTAAAAGCGAAGAAATATACGCCAACCGAAGTGAAGCGTGAATGGACATTATTCACTTATGTATCAAAAGAAAAAAATACTCCAATCCAAGCAATGTCAGCGCCTATTCAAGTTGAGTTTTTGACTCATCCAAATGAATTAATGGCTAATCAAGCAGTAAAAATTAAAGTTTCAAAAGACAATCAAGCATTAGCAAATGCCAATATTGTGATCCGAGCTAAAGGTGCTACAGATGAGCAAGCTAAGAATTTGAAAACTTTAGCAGATGGAACAGCAGAGCTTATTTTTCCAAAAGTAACTGAGTATTTAGTTGAAGTAAGTGAAACTGTAAATTCTAAGAAAAAGCCTAGCAATCAGTTTTATACCATCATTAGTTTGTCTGTAAATTAAAATAAAAAGGCTGATCATCGCGATCAGCCTTTTTAGGGTATTTGGCTGATGATTGAGTATTATTTACTGGAAGTATTTTGATCTTCATCCATTGCATTACTATAAAATTTCACACCTAATTGAATTCGATCACGACCGTTACTCATACGCCAGCGATTGCTGTCTCTAAGCGAATAGACACAGCCACAGTATTCTTGTTGATAAAATTCTTCTCGTTTGCTGATCTCTAACATGCGTACAGCACCGCCATGCTTGCGCCAGTTATAGTCCCAATATTGAATATTGGGGTAATGAGCAGCTGCACGAAGCCCACAATCATTGATTTGCTGCATATTCTTCCAACGAGAAATGCCTAAAGAGCTACTAATTAAGCTAAATCCATGTTCGTGAGCGTAGAGTGCTGTTCTCTCAAAACGCATATCGAAACACATGGTACAGCGAATGCCTTTTTCTGGTTCATTTTCCATTCCTTTTGCTCGGGCAAACCAGTTATCGGTATCGTAATCACAATCGATAAAAGGGATATTGTGCTTTTCGGCAAAACGGATATTTTCTTCTTTACGAATCAAATATTCTTTGACTGGGTGAATATTAGGATTATAGAAAAAGATAGAAAAATCGATACCAGACTCTATCAGTGTTTCCATGACTTCGCCTGAACATGGGGCACAGCATGAATGCAACAGCAATTTGTCATGGCCTTTCGGTAAGCTGAGTTTTTGGCGTTCAAGCGACTTTTGGCTTTGACGTGTCATGGTTTTATAAGGTCTACAGAAATCCAGCAGATAGTTTAAAAGTTTTAATGAATGATAGGGCTTGGATTGAATGAAATGTTTTCAGTTCAAACTGAAATTTTTTTAACTGCCGATACTTGCTGAGTACTTAGCCGTCCTATCGTTTAGTATTTTCAACTTTGTGGTGATTAAATAGGTGATATTTCAAATAATTAAATTTCATTTAATAAAATAACAATTAAATAGAATTCATGTTGAGACAGTCTCATTAATGCTGTGTTAAGATGAAAACAATTCAATTAATAAATTAAAGAGCAGCAGCTTATCCTTTCTATCTGTGCATTTAATAGATTTAAATTAAAGGAGAGTTGTTGTTTTTCTGGTTATTATTCATGTTAGAACTTCGTCATTTAAAAACGCTCCTTGCTTTAAGAGAGCATGGTTCATTGGTGGCAGCGGCAGCAGATTTATGTCTGACGCCTTCAGCAATTTCACATCAATTAAAAGAGCTTGATCATTGGTATGGTGTTGAGGTGGTCAACCGCCGTAGTCGTCCTGTGGCTTTCTCTAATGTGGGGCAACGACTGCTTAAACTGGCTGATGATGTATTGCCGCAAGTTCAAATTGCGCAAACTGATATTACGCGTATTGTGCATGGTCAAACTGGACGTATCATTTTTTCATCTGAATGCCACAGTTGCTTTGATTGGTTAATGCCTTTGCTTAATCAATACCGTCAACAATATCCTGATGTTGACCTAGATTTTGCAGCAGGTTTTGAATCAAATCCACATGAGTTATTACAGAATGCAGAGTTTGATTTACTTATTACCGCCGATCCAATTGCTTTGAAAGAGATTGAATATTTTCCAATTTTTGAATATGAATCACGTTTAGTATTATCAACTACGCATCCATTAGTGCGTGCTGAAAAAGTTTCGATTCAAGATTTGGCAGAAGAAACATTGATTACATATCCTGTCGATAAGCATCGTTTGGATATCATGGCACATTTATTTATTCCTGCAAATATTCATCCAAAGCACATTCGGACGACCGATTTGACTCAAATGCTGATTCAATTGGTTGCAAGTGGACGAGGTATAGCGGCTTTACCTGATTGGGTTGTCAATGAATATGAACAAAAAGGATGGGTGGTCAGTCGCCGTTTAGACTGTGTATCGCCAAAAGGTTTAAGACGTACACTGTATGCGGGCTATCGTACGGAAGACACAGAAAAGAGCTATTTTGAGGGCTTTTTAAAGCAGTTGGAAAAGTTCTCACAAAAGCGCGCAGTTTATTATGAACGCTGATTGTGCTTAAACTAAGACTTACCAATCAAAACAGATAATATGCCTGCTGCGATGAGAGGGCCAACTGGAACTCCACGTAGTAGGGCAACGCCTGCAACAGTCCCAATTAATAAACCCGCGACGACATCTGGTTGATTGCTCATGAGCTTCACTCCACGGCCACCCAACCATGCCACTAATAGTCCGACAGCGATCGCGAGAAGTGATTTCCAGCTTACAAAAGATTTTAGAATACTTTCACCGCTTAGTGATCAAGAGGTGTAAGTTTCACGAGAATCAAAACACCAGCAGCCACAGTCACGGCTGTATTATGACTAAAGATTCCACAGCCTAAAAGAATCAACAATACAAGTAAGTTAACGTCAAATTGTGAAAACATAGCGGAAGAAATTAAAACAAAGTTGAATTGTATTGTAATTCTCAACTCGATGCAGATAAATTTGGCGAATTTTTACATTGAAAAATATGTTTTGATGAAGTTGGTTTTATCTAGCGTATCTGCAATTACTTAAAAGATTCCTGAGTACAAATCTGATCAAACCCCAATGCCAGATCGGCAAGTGTCGTTGCCTTGAGTTGGGTAAGTAAGATCGTTTGCGCTTGATTCATTGCATCATCTAAAGCAGCATTTACGACTCTTTCGACAGCACAATCTGGATTTGCTCTTTCATTGCCCATTGCAAAAATAGTTGGCTCGCCAACCGCATTATAAATATCAAAAAGCGTAATTTTACTTAGGTCTTCAACCAATAACCAACCGCCTTTAGGACCTTTTTCAGAATGAATAAAGCCTGCTTTTTTCAAGCCAGCCATAGTCCTTCGAATCACCACTGGATTGGTAACTAGCATTTGCGCTATTTCATCAGAAGTATAAGTCTTGTTATTTCTTGCCATGTGTAAAAGCACATGTAGCATCCGTGAAAGCTTGCTGTCAGTTCGCATGAGGTAGGATTGTAAAAGTAGGAGTTGTCTTAATGTAACATCAAAAGTTGCAAAATAAAAAGAATAGTATTAACGTAACTTTAAAAGTTACTTATTGGTGTGATTATGATTTATGATGTAGCAATTATTGGTGGAAGCTATGCGGGTTTAGCAGCTGCATTACCTTTGGCTAGAGCGAGACGAAATGTTGTCATTATCGATGCAGGAGAAAGGAGAAATCGCTTTGCCGAATTTTCTCATGGTTTTTTGACTCAAGATGGTACGTCTGCAAGTGAAATTGCGCATATTGGCAAACAGCAATTAATGAAATATGAAACTGTGAATTGGCAGCAAGGCAAAGTAAAGCGAGTTGAAACGAAAGATGGGCATTTCCATGTTTGTATTGATGGCGTTCAATCCTTAACAGCAAAACGTTTGATCATAGCCACAGGTATAAAAGATCAATTACCCGAAATTAAGGGAGTTTCAGAGCGATGGGGAACCAGTATTTTTCATTGTCCATATTGTCATGGTTATGAGTTAAATAAAGGCAATATTGGAATCATTGCCTCATCAGAACATTCTATTCATATGTCGATGATGTTAGTTGATTGGGGAAGTGTCACTTTATTTTTAAACGATCAACCTATTGATATGGAAACAGAGCAAACACTGCAAGCTCGAAATATCAAGATTGAAAAAAGAAGGATTAAAAAAATTAATGGAGAATGCAATATTGTTTTAGAAGATGATAGCTCGGTTGCTTTAGATGGGGCGTTTGTGAGTACACGATGTCTAATTAATCAAGAGTGGATTGTTCATCTAGGATGTGAGTTAGAACAGAACTCTATGGGTGAAATGATTAAAACCAATACATTGAAAGAAACTTCAGTTACTGGTGTTTTTGCTTGTGGAGATGTTGCGCGTTTAGGTGGTTCTGTTTCATTGGCTGTAGGAGATGGAACAATGGCGGGCGTAGCAGCACATCGATCACTCTTGTTTTAAATGACAAGGTCACTTCTATATTGAGTTTAGAAATGACCTTGATCTAAAACTAAGCCAGTTTTCGGAAAGTTTCATATTGATAAGTTGCAATTTGCTCATCCCAAAATTGCTGCCATAAATCACAGTATTCCAAACAGATTTGACGAATTGCTGCGTAATCTGATTCGACGCATGCTTGAGCGAGTACAAACCATAAATCATCTTCATGATCATCATCTGCAGCTTCAGCAGTTGCATCATGTGATACGCCGTGTACATAGTAGCAAGTAAAGCTGAAACAGCATGGTACCGATCAAATGAACGTTCTAAATAATTTCTAACTTGTTGCGCAATAATTGAAGGTTGATAATTGTTACGTTCTGATTGCGATAATTCGAAATCATCAAGCACATCTTCAAACAGTGGATAGTGGGCATACTGAGGATTACCAGAGTAATAGCCATCTTTGTCTACTGCTGGTCGGAAGCCGAACTCATCCAGAATGTTAAGATTTAATAAAAAACGAGGATACATCTTCGAACCTGATAAAAGACGTGGTTCGAGTTGTTTAGTTTGAAATTGTGCCATTAATAAAGCATCAGTAAACACTTGGACAATGGCATGCCGGTATTCTAAATGAATATGTTTTAAGGTTTCTTTATCAATCAAGCCATCATTTAATAGCTGGATTGCCGGGTGCTTTGAAACAGGATGATTTGAAATTTCTGCGCGTAATTCTTTCAGAAAATTCAGGTTCTTATTCCATAACGTTTCAGAAATACTATTTTTCATTCCGTCTATAGCTTTCTGTCTAGGGTTGTCAAAATCTTCGAATTTTTTTGGCATAGTCTTGTACTCAATGAATTAGTATTATTGCTTTTTCCAATTATATAGTTTCGATTTGCTTTGGTTGCTTATGAATATAACTATTAGATCAACCAAATACCTTTTTATTGGATAATTTAAATATAAAATGATTTTTTTGTGAAATCAATTTATTAAACAATCTGAAAAATTAAAATAAACTTTGTAGATTTAATCTATTTTTAAGAAAAGGTGAGGTAGTTCACTTAATATCTTAAATTTTTAAGAATCGAAAGATTTTTTTACAAATTTGCTTGTTTGTATGTGACTTTTTGCTTAATTTATGTAGGTGTAGATAAGGTATTTTTAGCTATTTTCTGTAATACTCATAAAATAATATGAAGGAACATGGTCGCCAGAATTATCCAGCTTTAACCGTGTCTAAATAATACATTAAGTTGTTTTTAAAATTCTAAAAGGATAATAACATGTCAAAAAAAGAAGATATTATTGAAACGGCTCTTAATCTCTTTAATCGCCATAACTATAGCTCGGTTGGGGTTGATCGAATCATTAGTGAGTCAGGTGTAGCAAAGATGACTTTTTACAAGTATTTCCCTTCAAAGGAAAGCTTGATAGAAGAGTGCTTATCACGTCGGAATAAAAGCATCCAAGCTGCAATTGAGTATGAGGTGAGTTTACAAAAAGAAGATGACTATCTTGGCAAAATTAAGGCAGTCTATTTTTGGCACTTAGCATGGTTTAACTCAGATGACTTCCATGGTTGTATGTTTCAAAAAGCATCTTTAGAAATATTACAAACCTATCCCTCTATTATCAAACCGATCGTTGAATATAGAGAGTGGTTAATGGGTTTGGTTGAAGGTTTATTTGAAAAGGCAAAGGTCTATCAACCTCATGTATTAACGTCGATGTACATTAATATTTTGGATGGAATGACTGCATATGCAAAAGTGAATAAAGATCATCATCAAATTGAAGAGTGTTGGTATTATATTGAGCGATTAATATCACTCGATGCTGCCTAATTATTAAGTTGATACTTAATAATATATTAAAGCTTTTTAAATTTTAATATTTATTTAAGTGGTTATGAAGTTTTAATTAATAAATAAAAAAACCGAGGTATAAACCTCGGTTTTTTTATGATAGGTATTATTTTTCAACGAATGCGCGTTCGATTACATAATCACCCATTACACCCATACGTGGTGATTCTACTAAACCATGTTGGTCTAATAATGCAGCAACGTCTTTCAAGAAAGCAGGGCTACCGCAAAGCATCGCACGGTCAGTTTCACGATTGAAACGTGGTAAACCGATTTTTTCAAAAAGTTCACCAGACTCAATAGCTGTCGTTACACGACCTTGAGTATGGAATGGTTCACGAGTAACTGTTGGGTAATAGACTAATTTATCTTTGATACCTAACTCTTGGAAGAATTCATGGTTAGGAAGCTCGTTTAAAATTAAGTCTTGATATGCGAGTTCAGAAACGTAGCGCGTACCGTGTACCATGATTACTTTTTCAAATTTTTCGTAAGTTTCTGGATCACGAAGTAAAGCTAAGAAAGGCGCAAGTCCAGTACCAGAAGATAAAAGGTATAAATTCTTACCTGGTAATAAATCATCGTGTACTAAAGTACCTGTAGGTTTTTTAGAAATAAGGATTTCATCACCCACTTGAACTTTTTGTAAAATAGAAGTTAAAGGACCGTCTTGTACTTTAATAGAGAAGAATTCTAGTTCTTCTTCATAATTCGCACTCGCGATCGAATAAGCACGCATTAAAGGCTTACCATTCACTTCAAGTCCGATCATCACAAACTGACCATTTTTAAAACGTAAGCTTGCGTCGCGTGTAGTTTTAAAACTGAAAAGTGTGTCATTCCAGTGGTGAACATCAGTAATGCGTTCAACGTTAAAAGCAGCCATTAAAGGTCTCGATCACAGTTAAAAGAAACAGATTGCTATTCTAATCTAAAAACATTCTCGATAAACTGAATATATTTAATTGTGTTTATCAGAAAAAGTGATGATTAACTCTGTTGTTATGCCGATCATTGGTTATATGCATTCACCTTATCGTGAGAAATTTGGCATACCGAGACAGCCTAACTTAGTACAAGTCGAGTCCTACATTGATATGATTGAGCCATACAATGATATTTTAGCTTTCGAGGGGATCGAAGAGTTTAGTCATTTATGGTTACTATGGCAGTTCCATGAAAATAAAAATAATGATAACTCTTTGAATCAAATGTCTAAATTTCGTCCTCAAGTACGACCACCACGGCTTGGCGGGAATCAAAAAATAGGTGTTTTTGCAACGCGAAGCATGTATCGACCTTCGCCAATAGGTTTATCTGTTGTGCGATTTTTGCGTGTTGAAAAGCAAGGAAAGACACTTCGGCTGTATGTAACTGGAAGTGATTTATTAAACGGCACGCCTATTTTAGATATCAAACCTTATATTCAATATTCTGATGCAATTGCAGATGCCGTGAGCGGATACGCACAAGATGTGCCTAAACGTAAAAACATTGTGTGGTCAGAATCAGCTCAAATACAGCAATTTGATTTGATAAAAGCTGATGCTTCAATCAAAAAAAAGCTAGAAGAACTGGTTGAAGTTTTATCTTTAGATCCGCGCCCTGCATATCATGACGACGAAGAGCGAGTATATAAGATGAAATTTTCAGAGTGGGATGTAAACTTTAAAATTGTAGATGACCGAATCCTTATTTTAAGCCTTTAATATCGAAGACTTAAATTCCAAACCACAATAGGATAGCCAAAATACCCATATGTACAATTTGTGCTGGGACAAAAGCGAATGCGTAGCGGTAGCCACCTGTCAGTCCCGCATTAATACTTTTAGAAATGGAATGTGCGAGTAAGCCAACCATTAAGGCGATCAGTAAAGGCATCGATTGAGCTGTTGATGGTTCACCTTGTACCACAATTGCAGCGATCGCAGCATGTATTTCGAATAGGGATGCGATCACTGTACCCAGTATAAGTCCTGTGCTCCCTAACCATAGGTTAAGTGCATAAATTGCAACTTGGATACCTGATAACGCAAGTGTGATAATCACAGCATTTTTAAAACTAAACATTTTTGAGTCTGTATCCATCACATGATCTATCGTGTCAGATCGGCGCATCAGATACCAAGACCAAATGAACAAAATAACAGTTGCGATCAAAGTCGGTAAGAAAATGAGTTTTAACCATGCAAAACTGATACTTGCAACAATGATTAACATTTGGATGAGTGTTGAAACACAAGACATCAGTGCTGCACCAGCATTAACAATTGGATCAGCATTTTTATTGCGTACTTCCATGCCTAAATTGGCGACTGTTGCGGTACTTGAGACAAAGCCAGAGGCTAAAGATGAAAGTGCCAATGCGTTTTTTGAAGAAAGTAATCTTTTGGCAATATGTGCTAAAGCTTGAACAAAAAGAATAAGGCTCAGTAATTTTAGGATCGTATATGGGTTTAATACAGGACCCCAAAAAGCTTGATCAGGAACGAGTGGTAATCCAATTAAAACTAAAGAAAGAAGTAATACACCATCGCGTAGTTCATTTTCACTGATCCATTGATTGGCAATGCCGTGTAAAGATTCTTTTGCCATGAGTAAAATAGTCAATAAAACGGCAAGTCCAGCAGCTAATGTGATATTCCAGATGCATACTGCGCCAATAAAGTAAGTCATGATAAATGCAAGTTCAGTGGTTACACCTGGGTCTTCTTGCTGGTTTTTAAGGGACGCGATACTCATCGCCCCAACTAAAAGTGCGCCAACAATGCCAATAACAAAATTGAATAGAAAGCATAGCGTTCCTAATAAAGCTGCAATGGCAAAAGTTCTAAAACCTGCAAATGTTTTGCTTTTATGTTTGCCTTTACTTCGTTCGCGCTCTAAACCAATAAGTAAGCCACAACCTAGAGAGACTGCAAAAATCATGATCAACTGATTAAATGGTGTATCTTGTAGCGATAATGTGATGACATCATTCATATGTAATCTCTTTGATTATTTACTTACTTTAAAATGAGCTAAGGCTTCGAACTTTGTTGGTGATGTTCTATAACTGGATAACAAAAAATTAGTCAAATTTCTGTGATGAGTAATTCGTTATCTATATGTTTTTATAATGCATTTAACGCAAAATAAACAGTAAAAATGATCTAAATTTTTTCAAGAAAACTCTGTTATAGTATAGTGCTTAATTGGGGTATAACAATGACGTTTAACTTTGAAATCGATATATTTTGGTGTTTAGAACAATTACAAAAAGACGGGCGTATTACAGAGCGTGACAAGTTGTTAATTCAAACAACACACCGTCAAAAAGATCAGTTGAAATGGCATCCATTACAATGGATTGCGAGTTTTAATCTAAAAGATCAAGTAAATCCTGCTACAAACTTAACACTAAATCGCTTATGCCAATGGCTAGCTGAAAAAGCACAAATTCCTCTATATGTGATTGATCCACTAAAAGCTGATGTGACTGCATTAACCAGTGTTATGTCACAAGAATTTGCTGTACGTAACCATATTTTGGCGGTAGAAGTTCATGCTGAAAAACTTCTGATTGGTACAAGCCAACCGTTTTCTTTGGAATGGAAAAATAACTTAGAACGAAGTTTAGCGCCGAAAAAGATTGAAGCAGTTTTACTGAGCCCAGAACAATTACAGCGTTATTTGGTGGAATATTACCAAGTGAGTCGTGCTGTTAATTCATCACAAAATGCCAATCTTTATGATCGTGAAAATAAAGGGGTTGAAGCATTATTACAATTAGGGGATACACAAAACCCCGATGCAAATGATCAACATATTGTCAAACTTGTAGATTGGGTATTGCAATTTGCTTTTGAACAAGGCGCTAGTGATATTCATTTGGAGCCAAGAAAAGACAAGGGAAAAGTTCGTTTCCGTATCGATGGTGTATTACATACTATCTATAACATGCCTGCAAATACGCTTACGGCTGTGATTTCGCGTATTAAAATTTTAGGACGTATGAATGTCGCGGAAAAACGTAAACCACAAGATGGCCGTTTAAAAACACGTACACCTAAAGGCCAAGAAACAGAATTACGTCTTTCTACTTTGCCAACAGCTTTTGGTGAAAAGCTTGTAATGCGTATTTTTGACCCTGAAGTGTTGGTACGCAGTTTCCAACAACTTGGATTTGAAGGTCATTTGTTACAAAGCTGGCAATCGCTCACTCAGCATAGTCATGGCATCATTCTGGTGACTGGGCCTACGGGTTCTGGTAAGACTACGACTTTATATTCATCGCTAAAACAGTTGGCAACAGAACAAGTTAATGTCTGTACGATTGAAGATCCTATTGAGATGTTAGAGCCAAGTTTTAACCAAATGCAGGTTAATCCAAATATTGAACTTGGTTTTGCAGATGGCGTGCGAGCTTTAATGCGTCAAGACCCTGACATTATTATGGTAGGTGAGATTCGCGACCATGACACAGCGAACATGGCAATTCAAGCAGCATTAACAGGGCATTTGGTCTTATCAACCTTGCATACCAATGATGCACCATCAAGTCTTACCCGTTTACATGATCTGGGTGTTCAACCATTTTTAACCGCAGCGACCATTTTAGGTGTGTTAGCACAGCGTCTAGTACGTCGATTATGCCCACACTGTAAGCAAGAAACACAAATGAATGAGCAAGAGTGGGAGCATCTCACCTTTGACTACATCATGGAAATGCCAACGACAATGTATAAAGCTGTAGGCTGTGAGGTTTGTCGTCAAACGGGTTACAAAGGCCGTGTGGGTATCTATGAGTTTATGCCAGTGAGCTTGGAGCTAAAATCATTGATTAGTGCAAATGGCACGCTTGATGAGTTGAGAGCGAGAGCGAAGAAAGAAGGCATTGAACCTTTGAGAATTGCTGGTGCGCGTAAAGTCATTGAAGGAGTCACGACTTTAGAAGAAGTATTAAGGATTGTACCTTTAAGTTAATTGTGAGTTAAATGATCGATATGGTTTTCAGATATGGAAATCATATTGATAAAATTTTAAGCAAAACAAAAAGAGCAGTACGCGCTGACATACTGCTTTATTTCGAGTTAACCGTAAACGATATTCTTCACCTGCATGCATAATTCTAATTTCACGCCCTAAAGCAAAAAGGTTGTTTGAATGTAGCATTGGTAGCGATTGAGCTGCATCAGTGCTGCGAGTAAATAAGTTAAATGGTGCGTTCATTTGTTATGCTCCGTGGTGTATTTCTTAACGTTTTAAATGATAATCATTATCGAATAGACCTGTCAACGGAAATTTTTATAATTTACAAAATGATTTATTTATTTCCTAAAATGGCATGGGAAAGATTGTTTTAATTACTTAAAATCAACTGGAAAAGATGAGAGATTTTAGACTGTTATGGCAAAAGCTACAGTTGATGTTGCAATCGCAATTTTATTACACAAATCCAAAGTTTTAGTGGGTTGGAGACAAGCTAATCAACATCAAGGAAATAAGCATGAATTTCCTGGTGGAAAGGTGGAAAAAGGGGAAACACCTGAACAAGCGTGTAGAAGAGAAATTTATGAGGAGGTTGGAATCGGTTTAAAAGATTGGCATAGATTTGATGTGATATGTCATGAGTATGATGACATTATCGTAAATTTACACTTATTCCATGCTTATGTACCAGAAGAATTACTTAGCTTAATTCATCAGCCGTGGACATGGTTTAACCGTGATCAACTCGCAGAACTAAACTTTCCTAAAGCAAATGCTGCAATTTTAGATCGTTTGATTTGGCCACATTTGATAAAAATAAATAATGAATTATCCGCTTTACCACAACAAACAAGTTTATTTTACTGGCGGAATGAATTAACAAATATAAAGCAAATTGAACAACAACTGCTTGAATTAGATGATCAGCAGTTAGCTAAGTTAGCCATTAATTTTGATATCTGGCAACGCTTAAATACTGAGCTAAAAGACAAAATTTCAACCATTCACCTAAAACATTCACAGCTTATGAGTTTGAGTAAAGGTGATCTAAATATTGGCAAACGTTTTTTAGCGGCATGCCATGATGCAGTATCAATTCAACATGCACATCATTTGGGTTGTGATGCAATCCTGCTTAGCCCTGTAAACGCGACAGCAACACATCCAGATACGAAAGTTCTAGGCTGGGATAATTTTTCGGACTTAGCACAGAGGAGTGATATTCCAGTTTTTGCACTTGGTGGTGTTGCACCAACAGAAATAGAACAAGCCCAGAAACATCACGCTTATGGGCTTGCAGGAATAAGTCAATTTAATTCAATTGTATAAATTAAAGTGCCTGAATTGCTTTCTTGGCTTCTTGTGCTTTGACGGGATGATTACGTGCTTGACTCGCACGTAATACGATTAACCAAAGTTGTTTTTTCATCGCATTGCTTTGAGCATAGCTTAAACCACGACGTGCTAAGGCTTCTGCATTTGCATATTCCTTATTCTGTTCGGCAATTAAGCCTAGATACAAATAGATTTCAGAAGCTTGTGGGGCGATGCGTTGTGCTTGAAGTGCATAACGCTCGGCCTCAGTATATTTACGTTGTTTAAAGGCTGTTTGAGTCTTTTGCATCAAGTTTCTAAAAGCAGGAAGTTGGCTTCCGTCATTAAACTTCTGCTGAACTTTCTGCTCAGGAACAATCACAGGTACATTTTGACGTTTAATTTCTTTTTGCTCATAAGGCGTAATTTTGACGCCCGAAGAAGGTTGTTCAACTTTCTTCTTTTGAGTCTTATTTTGCGTTGAATGTGTTGGTGGTTTGGTAGTTCTTTCAGGTGCTGCTGTACAGCCAGCAAGAACTAAAGCGCCAATAATCAATGTAATTTTCTTCATGATACTAAAAACATCCTTGTAGATTAGTTATCACCGTTGTAACTACCGCTAGAAATAACGCGGCTTGGAGCTGTGTGATTGTTCAGGTCAGCATCCATTTGGTTTTCACTTTCTCGAATATAGTTAGTGATGCCATCGTTGTGATCATAATCCTGATTTTCATCAGTTTGAGGAATATAAGTCGGCTCAACTTGATAATGTGATTGACCACATACCGTTGCACGACGTGGTACGGTTTGTCGTAATAGTGGAATATACATTGCACCATCACAGCCTTGAGCAGATAAATCACCAGTTGCACTATCAATCCATTGCCACTGAACATTATCTGTTTGACGTAGATTAACTGGTTCTTGGCGTAGTTGCTTCATCACATTAATCCAAACAGGTAAAGCACCTGATGAACCCGTTAAACCTGTCACTTTGTTATCATCTAAGCCTAACCATACAACCGCAAGATTATTACCAGAGTAACCAGCAAACCATGAGTCACGGGTATCGTTAGTTGTACCTGATTTACCTGCAAGATTGAGTGTTTCAGGAAGACTGTTATAGGCAGAGCGACCTGTACCTGAACGCATGACTTGTTGTAAACCATAATTCAGAATATACGCGGCAGCAGGATCAATGGTTTGTTGAACGTTTAAACCATAACGATCAAGTAGGCGACCTTTAGCATCAACAACTGTACGGATCGAGCGTGGCGGATATTTAAAGCCACTCGTTGCAAAGTTGCCGTATACGCTCAGGACTTCCATCGGTGACATATTTACAGCACCAAGGTAAATAGAAGGGTAGGCTGGAATGTCAGAGCTAACACCGAATTGTCGTAATTTATTACTAAATGCGGCAAGACCAAATTCATTCGCCAAACGAACTGTTGATAGGTTATATGAGTTTGCTAGCGCTTGTTGCATTGGAACAACGCCGTGTTCACCGCCACTATAGTTCTTTGGTGTCCAACTCTTATCGCCATCAATAGGAATGTTTACAGCACTATCTTCAATCGGGCTAGCCCATGTATAGCGGCCTGACTCAATCGCATTGAGATAAATAATAGGTTTCAATAATGAACCTACTTGGCGTTTGGCATCTAAAGTACGGTTAAAGCCTGTGAAGTCTTGGGTTGAACCTACTGCTGCAATGATTTCACCATTTTCTGGATGTGCAACAAGCACAGCACCTTGTAAGTTCTTTAAGCGAGCAGGATTATTTTTTGCTAAACGCTCAACTGTACTCTTAAATGAGTTTTGAACCTGTGTTTGCGCGATAGGATCGAGTGTTGTAAAAATTCTTAAACCTTGATTGGTAATGTCACTTTCTTGATATTCAGTACGCAATTGACGACGAACGATATCTAGGAAATCAGGGAATTTTGCTGGCCCTAAAGTTGGTTTATTAACTACATTTAAAGGACGAGCAATTTCATCTTGGTATTCTGCTTCTGTGAGATAGCCCATCACTAGCATGTTATTGAGCACGACATCGCGACGTTTTTTTGCTGATTCAGGATTACGCCAAGGGTTGTATAAAGAAGGACCTTGAACTAAGCCGACTAAAAAAGCTTGTTGTGAAACATTTAACTCACGTAAGGGTAAACCAAAGTAAAATTGTGAAGCCAATCCGTAGCCATTAATTGAATAGTTACCATTTTGACCGAGGTTTACTTCATTTAAATAGGCTTCAAGAATCTCATCTTTGCTGTAGTGCAATTCAATTAATAAAGCCATTAATGCTTCATTCACCTTGCGCTTCAATGTTTTTTCAGGTGAAAGATAAAAGTTCTTGACCAACTGCTGAGTTAATGTAGAACCACCTTGACGTCGACCACCTGTGATATTGCTAACTACTGCACGGGCTTCTATGAGTGTTTTAGGAACTTTGTTTAATTTAATCAGAACACGGTCTTCATTATGCTGAGGATAAATTCCCCCAATCAATAATGGCTCTAAGCGTGCGATTCCCGTATTTGATGGCTTGGTTGAGCGTACATCACTCACTTGACCATCATTGAAAGCAAGTTCTAATACTTGCTCAGGATCGGTACTATCACCATAGTCAAAACCGCGTGTATGAACATACATCTGGTTGCCTTGAACAACATAGCTACCAGATTTGTCGTAATTCGCTGTGTTTTTGTAGCCGAGCAATTTCAATTCTTGAGTGAAATTATCTTGAGTAATCGGTGCGTTCGCATAGATCTCTAAAGGCCGAGCAAATACCTTTGCAGGGATATCCCAACGCTTACCTTCAAACTTATCCCGAATGATATTATCTAAACGGATCAAATAGATACTAAAGGCAATAAAAACACCGATCACTAAAATTGAAAATAAAAGTGCTAGAAAACCAATACCACGTTCAAACTTCATAGATTTGCGTTAAAACCAAAACAATGGTGGTAATGATGCGATAGCTTGTCAGTAATTTGCAATCATAAAACTGTGAATAAATAGCAACATGCAATAAAAACTTTAAGAATCCGTTGACATTAATCGTATAAAAAAACAACGAATAGACATTTTTATACTTTTTAATCAATCATCAACGCAACATTGATTGTTAATGATATGATAGTCAGGAATCGCAGCGGAGCTGAATTATTCGTGCAAATTTCCCATAAATCCTTTCGAAATATTGGTCTAATTGGGCGACCAGATAAATATTCTGTAGTAGAAACGTTATGTTTAATTCATGATCATTTGATCACTTTAGGCTTAAACCCAGTTTTTGACCAAGAAACGGCAAAACTTGTACCTTATAGTCACGGTCAAACAGTAAGTCGTAACTTGCTGGGTGAAGTTGTTGATCTAGTAATTGTTGTTGGCGGGGATGGTTCTCTATTACATGCTGCGCGTGCGTTGGTTCGCTACAGTACGCCTGTCATTGGCATTAACCGTGGTCGTTTAGGTTTTTTAACTGATATAAAACCTGCTGAAGCCATTTTTAAACTTGATCAGGTATTACAAGGTCAATTCCAGCTCGATCGCCGTTTCTTATTGGAAATGGAAGTTCGGACGAATGGTGAAACGATTTATGATGCAATTGCGCTCAATGACGTGGTATTGCATTCGGGTAAATCAGTTCACATGCTTGATTTTGATTTGAATATCGATGGCCAGTATGTGTAC
>LULL01000277.1_pt1 | contig 18038 bp, 15 predicted proteins | sample 728161 | NCBI WGS metagenome assembly LULL01 (sample SAMN03860290, study PRJNA289734) | marine metagenome | biome: seawater column; feature: ocean; material: water; isolation source: Red Sea water column Station 149 - depth 500m | place: Saudi Arabia: Red Sea | collected 2011-10-15 | depth 500 m
GGGCTGGGCTGGGCGCTGGTCTCGCGGCCGTGGGGCCTGTACTGCTGGCTGGCGGCCACGCTGGGCCACGTGCTGCCGGTGACCCGCCGCCTCCGCGGCGGCAAGGGCGTCGCGACCGCCGGCGGCGGCGTGTGGGTGCTCTTCCCGGCCGTCGCCGCCATCGACATGGTGCTGTTCGCCGCCGTGGCCCGGTTCAGCCGGACGGCCTCGCTGGGGTCGATCACGATGGCGGTGGCGAGCCCGCCCCTCATCTGGGCGTTCGGCGGGACCGGCCGGGAGGTGGTCGTGGCGATCCTGATCTCCGGACTGGTGCTGGTCCGGCACGAGGGCAACATCAGGCGCCTGGCCTCCGGACAGGAGTCGTCGTGGCGCGGCTCGGGCGGCGAGCCCGACGGGTCGGCTGGCTAGCCTTCGCGGCGTCCGCCCCCGATCCCGGAGCCACCGCATGATCCCGCTCGACGAGGCGCAGGCGCACGTCCGCAGCCGCTGTCCGTCGCCGGTCGTCGAGTCCGTGCCGCTGGCCGGGGCGCTCGGGCTGGTGCTGGCCGAGGACGTCGTGTCCGCGGAGGACGTGCCGCCGTTCGCCAACACGGCGATGGACGGCTTCGCCGTCCGTGCGGGCGATACGGCCGGTGCGCCGGTGTGCCTGGCGGTGGTCGGTACCGTCGCCGCAGGTGCCGCACCCGACGTGGCCGTGGGCGAGGGCGAGGCCGTGCGGATCATGACCGGTGCCCCGATGCCGCCCGGTGCGGACGCCGTCGTGATGGTCGAGCGCACCCGGGTTCTCGACGACGGGGCGGGCGAGCAGGTCGAGGTCGAGGTGGAGGTGCCGGTGGGCAACCACGTCCGGCAGGCGGGGGAGGACCTCCTTGCCGGTCAGGTGGTCCTCGCCGCCGGGATCCTGCTGGTCCCGGGCCGGATCGGCGTGCTGGCCAGCGTCAACCGTTCCGAGGTCCGGGCCTTCCGCCGGCCCCGGGTGGGTGTGGTGTCCACGGGCGACGAGCTGGTGGCCGACGGCTCGTCGCTGGCGCCGGGACAGATCCGCGACTCGAACCGGCCCGGACTGCTGGCACTGGTCGCCGAGTCGGGCTTCACCCCGGTTGACCTGGGGCTGGTGCCCGACCGGGAGGACGCCATCGAGGCGGTCCTCCGGGACGGCGTGGCCGGCTGCGACGCCGTGCTGACGACCGGGGGCGTGAGCATGGGCGACTTCGACTACGTCAAGGTGGTGCTGGACCGGATCGGCGACATGCGCTGGATGCAGGTGGCGATCCGGCCGGCCAAGCCGCTGGCATTCGGGACCGTCGACGGGGTGCCGGTCTTCGGGCTGCCGGGCAACCCGGTGTCGTCGATGGTGTCGTTCGAGTTGTTCGCCCGCCCGGCGCTGCGGGCCATGGCCGGCCACGCCGACGTCGAGCGACGCCGTATCCGGGCGGTCGCCGCGACCGCCATGCCCCGTCGACCCGACGGCAAGACGCACTTCGCCCGGGTGGTCCTCGACGAGTTCGACGGCGCCGTCCGGGTGTCGTCGTCGGGTGGCCAGGGGTCGCACCAGTTGACGGCGATGGCGGGTGCCGACGGCCTGGCGGTGCTGCCCGACGGCGACGGTGTCGCCGCCGGCGACCAGGTCGAGGTCCTGCTGCTGCGCTGAGCCCCCCGGCCCGTTGGTTCGCCGACCGCCCGCCGCCTCTACGCTGTGCGACGTGAACCGCCCGCTCGTAGACGGCTTCGGCCGGGTCCACCGCGACCTGCGCATCTCGGTGACCGACCGTTGCAACTTCCGGTGCCGCTACTGCATGCCCGCCGAGGGCCTCGAGTGGCTGCCCCGTGAGGACCTGTTGACGTTCGAGGAGATCGAGCGCGTGGCACGGCTCCTCGTGGAACGCCACGGGATCGACAGCATCCGCCTCACCGGCGGTGAGCCGACGTTGCGGGCCAGTCTGCCCGAACTCGTCCGCCTGCTGGCCGCCCTGGACGTCGACCTGGCGCTCACCACCAACGGGGCGACGCTGCGGGTCCTGGCCCCCCGCCTGCGGGCGGCCGGCCTGCGCCGCATCAACGTGTCGCTCGACTCGCTGCGCCCGGAGCGCTTCGCCGAGCTGACCCTGCGCGACGACCTGACCCGGGTGCTCGACGGGATCGACGCCGCCCTCGAGGTCGGGTTCGACCCGGTCAAGGTGAACGTGGTCGTGATGCGCGGCGTGAACGACGACGAGCTCGTCGACTTCGCCCGCTTCGGCCGTGAGCGGGGCGTGGTGGTCCGGTTCATCGAGTTCATGCCGCTGGACGCCGATGAGGCCTGGAGCGACCGTTCGGTGGTCGGCCAGGACGAGATCGTGTCGGCCATCCATGCCGCCTTCCCGTTGGAGCCCGTCGAACGCTCGTCGGCCCCCGCCACCCGCTTCCGGTACGCCGACGGCGGCGGCGAGATCGGTGTCGTGGCCAGCGTGACCCGCAAGTTCTGCGACAGCTGCGACCGGGTTCGGCTCACGGCCGACGGCCAGTTCCGGAACTGCCTCTTCGCCGTCGACGAGTTCGACCTGCGGGGGGTGCTGCGGTCGGGCGCCGGCGACGACGAGTTGTCGTCGGTGTTCACGGGGGCGGTCGCCGCCAAGTGGGCGGGTCACGGGATCGGCCACGTCGACTTCATCCGGCCGGCCCGCTCCATGTCGCAGATCGGCGGCTGAGTACCGCCGTGGCCGACCAGCCGGATCCGGCGACTCCCGGCTTCACCCACCTCGACGGCGAGGGGCGCGCCCGGATGGTCGACGTCGGGGACAAGGACGTGAGCCGCCGCCGGGCGGTGGCGCGGGCGCGTGTGGAGATGTCGGCCGAGACGGCGACGGCGTTGGCCGAGGGAACCGTCGGCAAGGGCGATGTGCTGGCGGTGGCCCGGGTGGCGGGCATCCAGGCGGCCAAGCGGACCTCCGAGTTGATTCCGCTCTGCCACCCGCTCATGCTGAGCGCGCTGTCGGTCGACCTCGAGGTCGGGGAGGCGCACGTCGCCATCGAGGCCACGGCCGAGACGGTGGAGCGCACCGGCGTCGAGATGGAGGCCCTGACGGCCTGTGCCGTGGCGGCACTCACCGTCTACGACATGTGCAAGTCCCGGGACCGGGCCATGGTCGTCGGCGAGGTGGCGCTCTGGGAGAAGGACGGCGGCCGCTCCGGGTCCTGGCGGCGCGGGGGCTGAGGGCCGCCCGTTCCCTGACCCGGGTATCGCGCACACCGCGCGTCGATTCGCGCACGTTGCGCGAGGAAATCCACCATTTCACGGGGGTTGGACGCTACGTTGCGTCACCGATGGGCGACCTGCGGCGACGAGAGGACGAGGGCCGGTGCTGATCCTGGTGGGACTCGGTGTGCTGTGGGCGGCGGTGCTGCTTCCGCCCATGATCCGGCGCTCCACCCGGGCCGCCTCGCCAAGGCCGATCGCCGGCCTCTCGGCGGCCAGCCGGCTCGATGCCCAGGGTCTGCGCTCCATCCAGCGGGTGGCCACGTCGGTTCCCGGCGACCCCGGCTCGGCCCGCCGTCGCCGCCGCGACGTGCTCCTCGCCCTCGCCGGGATGGCGGCGTTCACCTTCCTCGGCGGAATCGCCGTCGGCGGGATCGTCTGGACCATCCACCTGCTCGTCGACGTCGCCCTCGTCGGCTATGCGCTGCTGGTCACCAACCGGCACCAGCGCATCGCCGAGCAGCGCGAGAAGGTCGTGCCGATCCGGTCCTCGACCTCGATGCTCGTGGGCGCCGGCTCGGCGATGCAGGACGAGGCCGTCCTGCGCCGTCAGGCCAACTGACCGGCTGTTCCGACTCCGGCGGCCCCGCCCGACGGGACCTCCCCACCGCTACGCTCCCACCCGCCCGCGGGGGTGTAGCTCAGTTGGCTAGAGCGCTACGTTCGCAACGTAGAGGTCGTGGGTTCGATTCCCATCACCTCCACCGTGGGGCCGCTTCCGGTTCTCTCGGGCACCGGACCCACCCGAGTTCCCCGGCCCCGTCACCCGCCCTGGTCCTCCTCGACGGCCTTGAGCAGCCGCTCGGGCAGGTCGGGCACCTCAGCCCGCACCTGTGACCAGCTGGGGCTGCGCGAGTCGGCCCCGGGCTCGGCCAGGAAGTCCTCGCCCGCCTCGATGACCGCCCGGGCGAACACCTCGACGGCGGCCTCCTCGGCGTGCCGGTCGTGGGCGAAGCCGTTGATGGCGGCGTCGTCGCCGTACTGCCCGACCAGGTCCAGGGCGGCCCGGGTGTAGGTGGCGTCGAGGCTCTGGAAGCCCTCGTGGGTTAGCACGTGCCCCGAGGCGGCCAGGCGCGTGAACAGGGCCCGGGCCGTGTCGATGCACATCTTGTGGAGGCCGCGACCGGCGTCGTCGGGGGACAGGTCCTGGTGCTTGTGGTCGTAGCGGTCGGCGACGTCGACCTGGCAGACCTGGGCGGTGGTGAAGCGGCGGTACACCTCGGCCAGCAGCCCGATCTCGAGGCCCCAGTCGGCGGGGATCCGCAGCGACCGGACCAGGTTGGCGCGCATGGCGTACTCGCCGCCCAGCGGGTACCGGAAGCTGTCGAGGTAGTCGAGGAAGTCGCTGCGACCGAACGCCAGGCCGAGCGCCCGCACCAGCGGCGTGACGAACAGGCGGGTCACCCGGCCGTAGAGGCACTGGTCGCCGTCGAGGGTCTCGGAGGCCCGGTAGTAGTAGCCCTTGCTGAAGGCGTATTCGAAGGACGGATGGGCCAGCGGGTACAGCAGCCTGGCGACCATGCGCCGGTCGTAGTTGCGGATGTCGGCGTCGTGCAGGGCGACCACCTGGGCCCGGCCGGAGGCGAGGAAGTGGCCGAGGCACCACCACACGTTGGCGCCCTTGCCGGGCTGGTTCGGCGCCAGTTCGCGGGCGGTCAGTTCGGCGCGGAGCGCCGTGAGCCGGGGGCCGTCGTGCCAGAGGATCCGGTGGTGCTGGGGCAGCCGGTCGAAGAGGCGCCGGGCCCGGTCGAAGTCGGCGGCGTCGGCCTGGTTGAGGCCGACGACGACCTCGTCGAGGTAGGGGATGCGGGCGATCTCGTCGACCATGGGGCCGAGCGCCGGGCCGTCCATCTCGGCGGCCAGGCAGGGGAGGACGAGGGCCATCGGCCGTTCGCCGGCCCAGCCCGAGAGTTCGTCCTCGAGCGCCTCGGTGGGCCGGCCCCCCAGGTCGTGGAGGGTGGCGACCACCCCGTTCTGGAAGAAGTCCGCCATGCCTGAAGGCTAGGTGGCCCTCCGTGCCGTCCACGGGTCGGAACCCGATGTCCTCATCTGTTCCTGCGGCTGCCCTAACCGTCCCCTGACACGGCGGCCCCAGGGTTGCTCCTGGCGTTGGACCGAAGGGTCCGACGCGGGACGAGGAGCATCAGAACCAGTGACGAACCCGAACGAGTCCGACCGAACCGGGAACCGGCGGCACGCAGCGAGCCGCCTCCGTGCCGTCCACGGGTCGGAACCCGATGACCGGCCCGACGGTCGGAGTCCGTAGGCTTTCGCCCGTGCCAGTTCCCCTTGGTAGGTCGTTCTCGACCGGACGCGCTCTCGCGACGCTGCTGTTGGTCCCCGTGCTGGCGGTGGTTGCCGGCTGTTCGGGGGGTGGCAGCGAGGCGAAGCAGCGGTCCGTGGTGGTGCTGAGTGCCGACGAGGACGTCGAGATCGTGCTTCCCGACGACGCCTTTACGCAGCCGATCGAGACGACCACCACCACGACCACGTTGGCGACCACCACCACGACGACGTTGGCGACCACCACCGCGGCTCCGACCACGACGGAAGACGCCACCCCGTCGGAGACCACCGACGGCTCGGCCGCCGATGACGGAGTCGTCGAATCCACCACGACCACGACCACCACCACGACCACCACCACGACGACGGAGCCGCCCAAGGAGACCATCCCGCTGGCCGAGGAGGACATCAACCCCGGCCTCAAGCTGATGGACACCCTTGAGGACTTCAACGAGTGCCTCGACTCAGAGGGATACTCGTTTATCGGGATACCCAACCAGGAACTGGGTCCTGAGGACCCGGTCAACCAGCCCGACTACCTCGAGGCCCTGGGACTCTGCAACAGCCGTACCAACATCGCCACCGTCTTCCAGGAGTTCCAGACCTCGCGTGCTGAACTCACGCCGGAGCAGATTCGCCAGGAGAACGAGGACTTCATCGACATGGCGGACTGCCTGCGTCGCAAGGGCTGGGCGATCGGCGAACTCGCCCCCGACGAGAATGGCCTGCTGGGACCGGGCGGCGAGTTCTCGAGCCCTGACGGAGGCATCGACGGCGATGACATCCGTGCCTGCATCAGCGAGTTGAACCTCAATGTCGAGGACGACCAGTAGCCGGTCGGTGGGAAGGGGAGTTCGAGCATGAAGGGCAGGTTCGCGCCGCTGGTGGTCCTCGCCGTCGTGGCGGTGGGTGTGGCCTACTGGCAGCCGTGGGTGGACGACGTCGCCGTGGTCGACGTGGAGACGGACCGGGCCATCGCCGAGGTGGTCAGCGTGCGAACCCTGACCGAGGAGATCACGGTCCGGGGGGAACTGCGGCGCGACGAGTTGCAACTCATCAACTCCGCGGTGGACGGCAAGATCAGCGACGTGCTCGTGGAGGACGGTGACACCGTCCAGCCCGGGGACGTCCTGTTCGCCCTCCAGGGGCGGCGTGCCGTGGCAGTGAATGGGGACTTCGCCTTCTACCGGCGCCTGGACGTGGGCTCCGAGGGGCCAGACGTGCGCCAACTCGAGACCATCCTCTCCGAAGGCGGCTACGAGGTCGGCGTCGTGGACGACTACTTCACCGAGGACACCCGCGCCGGCCTGGCGGCCTGGCAGGCCGACTATGACTACGGAGCGGCGACCGCCGAGGTGGACGAGGTCGTGACGATCTCGTTGGGCAACGGTCCGGGCTACGGGGTCGGTGCCCGCAACACGGCGACGCTCGAGATCCGCGCGGTGCCCGGCGACGACGACGAACCGGCGCAGGCGTCGACCACCACCACGGCGCCGTCGACCTCGGTCCCGACCACGACCCTGGCGCCACTGGACGAGGAGGTGGTACTCCTCGCCGACTTCGCCTGGGACGAACGCAGCGACCGCGTGCGCGTCCTCCAGGAGATCCTGGGACTGACCGCCGATGGCGCCTACGGACCGTCCACACGAGCCGCCCACCTGGCCGCCAACCGTGCCCGAGGGCTCTCGCCCGAGTCCATTCCCTGGGCGTTCGGGGCCTCGACGGCCTCGGTCGTGGTCACGGAGGCCGGCTCCGCCGCCACGTTCGCCGCTGTCCTGGGCGCCGCTCCTGCAACCGACGTGGTGCTCTCGGCCACCAGCGCCGACGCCGGCGAGTTCGCGGTCAGCCCGGCCACGCTCACCTTCGGCCCCGAGAACTGGTCCACCGAACAGGTGGTCACCGTCACCGGCGTGGACGACCGCCTTCTCGACGGCGAACAGACTGGCAACGTGGTGCTGTCCGTCGTGGACGACGCATCGGACAACGCCTTCGACGGGGCACTCGACGTGACCGTGGGGGTGACCACCACCGACGACGACGTGGCCGGATTCGCAGTGTCGGAGGCCAGCGCCGCCGTGACCGAGGTCGGCTCCACTGCCACGTTCACCGCGGTGCTGGAGGCACGGCCGGCCACGGATGTGGTCCTGGGTGTCTCCAGTCCCGACACGGGAGAGGCGACCGTCTCGGCGTCCACGCTCACGTTCACCCCGGACAACTGGTCGACGGCGCAGACGGTGACGGTGGTGGGGGTCGACGACGAGGTCGCGGATGGCAACCAGTCCAGCTCGGTCGTCGTGACGGTGATGGACGCCTCCTCCGACGACGACTTCGACGCCCTCGGCGATCGGGCCGTCCGGGTGACCACCATCGACGACGAGTCGGCGGGCTTCACGCTCTGGACGACCGCCGTGGCCGTCGGCGAGGACGGCACCAGCGATACCTTCACGGTGGTGCTGAACCAGGCACCCACCACGGATGTCGTGGTGGCGCTGTCCAGCGCCGACACCGGTGAGGCCACGGTCTCGCCGGCGACCCTGACGTTTACCGCCACCGACTGGTCGACGCCACAGACCGCCACCGTCTCGGGCGTGGACGACAGTGTCGTTGACGGCGAGCAGGGCGTCGCAATCACGGTCGCGGTGGACGACGCCGGCTCGGACGATGCCTTTGATCCGCTGCCGGACCAGACCGTGACGGTCGGGGTCGGGGACGACGACGTGGCCGAGGCGGCCGATGACGGACCCGCCGGTCCGGCCGCCACCATTCCCTCGATCACGGTGGAGGCCTCGGCGTCGACCATCAGTGAAGGTGACCAGGTCACCTTCACCTTCACCGCCCAGCCCGTGCCCGAGGACGACCTCATCGTCGATGTGACCGTGGGTGGCGAGGTCACGGTGGACGACGACTTCACCGAGGTCGAGGACAGCGTCCTGTTCGCAGCCGGGACCGGCGTGGCCGAATTGGTCGTCACCACCCTCCTCGACGACGACCTGGAGCCCGATGAGGACCTGGACGTGACCATCACCCAACTCTTTGGCGACAACCCTCGCTACAACGTGGGCGGACGCTCCGAGGCCACCGTGACCGTCACGGATCCGAACGTCCCTGACCTTCCCGTTCTCGTACTGCGCGCCGACACCGACTCTGTGGGCGAGGACGGCAACGCCACGTTCACGGTCGAGACCCAGATCGAGGTGGTCGAGGACGTCGACGTGTACTTCGTGGTGGGCGGGACGGTCACCCTCGACGAGGACTACAGCGAGCCACCCGAGTTCGTGACGCTCACGACCGGGAACGACGAGGTCGCGATCGACGTGGGCCTGCGTTCCGACGACCTGGTCGAGGTGGACGAGTTCCTGACGGTCACGCTGGTGCCGGACCCGCGCCACCTGCCCGGGTTCGTGGACCGCGCCTACGCCCTGGGGGACACGGTCTCGGCCACGGTGACCGTGGAGTCCGACGACCTGCCCGAACTCACGCTCCGGGGCGGCGGCGTCATCCTGGAGGGGGAGACCGGCTCCGTGACGATCGTCGCCGACCAGGCACCCGAGGTCGACACCTCGGTCGTCTACAACGCCTACGGCAGCGCCACAGAGGGGGTCGACTACGAGGTGCTCACGGGCACGGCCCTGATGGAGTCGGGCCAGACCACCCTGGAAATCCCGATCCGGGCCATCGACGACGACGTGGTCTTCGAACCGGCGGACATGATCGTCGCCGACTGGCCGGCACGGGTCGGCACCGTCTGGGTGGACGAGGGCGAGTTCGTGCTCCAGGGCAACAACGTCATGAACCTGACCGAGCCCGACTTCACGATCAAGATCTTCGCCTCGCCGTCAGAACGGGCGAAGTTGAGCGTCGGCCAGGAGGTGACGGTGAACCTGGACGCCGGCGACCAGGAGTCGCCGGGCGTCATCACCGAACTGGACGACTCGGCCAGCACGGACGGCGGCAGCGAGACCTACGAGGGCGCGGTCGAGGCGACCGAGGAGTTGCTCGCCGTGGATGGCGCCGTCGTCACCATGGACGTGATCGTGGACGAGGCGGTCGACGCCGTGGTCGTGCCGATCGCCGCCGTCCTCTCCGACGCCGGCGACGCCCGGGTCCGGGTGGTGAACCCCGACGGCACCATCGAGCGGCGTGCCATCGAGACCGGGATGCTGGACGGCGCCTACGTCGAGATCGACCGGAACTGACCGGGCGAACCGACCGAGGTCCAGGCCGATGGCCGAGTCCCTGCTCACCCTCGAGGGCGTCTCCCGTACCTACGGCCAGGAGGTGCTGGTCCACGCCCTGCGCGAGGTCTCGCTCGACATCCGGGCGGGCGAGTTCCTGTCGATCGTCGGGCCGTCGGGGTCAGGCAAGTCGACGATGCTGGGCCTGCTCGGGGTCCTCGACCTGCCGACGTCGGGCGTGATCAGCATCCGCGGCACCGACGTGACGAAGTTGCCCGATGCCGAACGCTCCCGGCTGCGAGGCAGCGCCATCGGGTTCGTCTTCCAGCAGTTCCACCTGGTGCCCCACCTGACGGGGCTCGGCAACGTCGAGACGGCGCTGCTGTACCGGGACCTCTCGCGCAGGGAGCGCCGCGAGCGTTCGATGGCGGCGCTGGAGCAGGTGGGACTCGACCATCGGCACGACCACCGGCCGATCCAGATGTCGGGCGGCGAACAGCAGCGGACGGCGATCGCTCGGGCGATCGTGACCGAACCCGACGTGGTCCTGGCCGATGAGCCCACCGGGGCGCTGGACACCCAGAATGCGGCCAACGTCATGGAGATCTTTGCCGGCCTCTGCTCACCGGTGCGGGCCATCTGCGTGGTGACCCACGACCGGGAGGTGGCCGATGCCGCCGACCGGCGCATCTCCATGCGGGACGGGCGGATCGTCGCCGACGACCGATTGGGTGGGGTGACGTGAGACGCTTCGGCGAACTGGTCGGGGTCGCCGTCGCCGGCCTGACCGCACGCAAGATCCGGACCTTCCTGATCATGCTCGGCCCGATCCTGGGCGTGGCCGCAATTGTGTCCGCCATCGGGATCAACGAGAGTTCCAAGGGCGACCTCAAGGCCAAGTTGCGGGAATTGGGAACCGACCTCATCGTGGCCAACGCCCAGGACGCCATCGGTGGTTTCGGCAGCGACCCGAAGATCCCAGCGGAGGCTGCCGACCGGGTGGCGCGCCTGCCCGACGTGACCTCGGTGACGGGCACCCTCCAACTCTCCAACATCGTGACGCTGCCCTTCGAGGCGGCCTACGACTACTACCGGGCCTTCCCCGTGCCCGTCATCGCCACACACCTCAACCTTCCGGAGACCATGGACGTGCCGATGGTGAGCGGTCGGTTCCTGAACGAGTACGACGAGGCCTCGGCGGCACGCGTAGCGGTGATCGGGAAGGACCTGGCCGAGGAGTACGGGTACATCGCCAATGAACAACGCAGCATCCAGGTGGGGGGCCTCGACTACGGCGTGGTGGGGGTGCTGGACTACGTGCTACTCGAGCCCTCCATGGACTCGGCCGTGTTCCTCACCTTCGCCAACGCGGTGGAGGACTGGGATGTGGACGAGCCGGACCCGACCCGCCTCTACATCCGTGCCCCGACGAACACGCGCTATGTGGCGCAGGAGGTGCCCACCGTCGTCAGTCTCGGTGGCCCCGACGGCGCCAACACGAGAGTTCCCACGGACCTGCTGGACGCTCAGTCCCAGGTCGACGAGAACCTCAACAACCTCACCAAGTTGATGGGAGGTCTGGCGCTCATCGTGGGTGGCGTCGGCATCGCCAACGTCATGTCCATCTCGGTCATCCAGCGTTCCTCCGAGATCGGCATCCGTCGGGCGCTGGGGCACAGCCGTGGCACCATCGCCATGCAGTTCCTCGTGGAGGCGCTCGTCGTGGGTGTCCTGGGGGGAATCCTGGGTGCTGGCGCGGGCGCCGGCGTCGTCTGGCTGGTGTCCGAGATGCGGGACTACACCATGATCCTCTCGGTGTCGGGACTGTTCCGGTGGGGGCTCGTGTCGGTGGCCGTCGCCGTCGTGGCCGGCCTCTACCCGTCGACCAAGGCGGCTCGCCTCGAGCCGCTCGAGACCCTGCGCCTCGGCTGACCCCCGTCGGGGACCGGTCCCGGGTCCACGCCGGGCCCTACCATCGGGGCACATGGCCATCGACCTCGACGACTACGGCTGGCGCGGCGGCGAGCCCCCCGGCGACGGGACGCTCGGCCGGATCGTCCGCGTCGACCGGGGCGAGTGCGACGTGGCCACTGCCGCCGGCATGGCCCGGGCGCTGTCCGACTCGCAGCGGGCCCAGGCCGAGGTGGCGCCCGCCACCGGCGACTGGGTGCTCCTCGGGGAGGACCCCGAACTGGGCACGCTCGTGCGGCAGGTCCTGCCGCGGTCCAACACCTTGTCGAGGCGCGACCCGTCGGAGGCCGGCCTTGAGCAGGTGCTGGTGGCCAACGTGGACGACGTCCTCATCGTGCACGGCCTCGACCGCCCGCTGCCGGCCGGACGGCTCGAGCGCCTGCTGGTCGTGGCGTGGGACAGCGGCGCCGACGTGGCCGTGGCACTCACCAAGGCCGACACCCGTGCGGGCGGGTCGGCCGACGAGGTGGTGGCGACGGTGCGGGCCGTGGCCCCCGGGACCGAGGTGCTGCTCGTCGGCGGCGACGAGGGGATCGACCGGGTCCGCGCCAGGACCGGCCCGGGGCGCACGGTGGCACTGCTCGGGGAGTCCGGTGCGGGCAAGTCGACCCTCGTGAACCGGCTGCTCGGGGAGGACCGCCTCACCACCGGCGAGGTGCGCGGGGGCGACGCCAAGGGCCGCCACACGACGGTGAGCCGGGAGCTCGTCCACCTGCCCGGCGGCGGCCTCGTGATCGACACCCCGGGCATCCGGGCCGTCGGGCTGCTCGACACCGAGGAGGCCCTCGACCGGGTGTTCGGTGACCTCCAGGACCTGTCGGCCGGTTGCCGCTACGCCGACTGCGCCCACGACAGCGAGCCGGACTGCGCCGTGAATGGTGCCGTGGCGGCCGGGGACGTCGAGGAGCGACGCGTGGCCCGCTATCGGGCGTTGCGGGACGAGTTGGCCGAACAGCGTCGCCGGGACGAGGAGCGCCGCCGGCGCGGGGGACGAGGCCGCCGCTGAGCCGTGCGGGGCTGCGGGGCTCAGCCGCCCCGCTCGTCGGCGGTGAGGCGCTGCCGGTCCACCTTGTCGCCGCTGTTGAGTGGGAGTGCCGGCAGCAGGCGCAGGGCCTGGGGCAGCTTGTAGGCGGCCAGCCGGTCGGCGCCGTGTGCTCGCAGGTCCCCGAGTTCAGGCGGCCGGTCGGGATCGGTTGCCACGACCACGGCCACGCCGACCTCGCCCATGACGTCGTCGGGTCGGGGCACGACGACCACCTGGGCGACGGCCGGGTGGGTGCCGAGCACGGCCTCCACCTCCTGGGGGTGCACGTTGTAGCCGCCCCGGATGTACATCTCCCCGGTACGTCCGACCAGTCGGAAACAGCCCCGGTCGTCGATTCGTGCCAGGTCGCCGGTCCGCAGCCAGCCGTCGACGAGCGCCTCGGCGGTGCGTCCGGGGTCCCGCCAGTAGCCGGACATGGCGGTGGGGGTCCGCAGCCAGAGCTCGCCGACCTCGCCCGCCGGCACCGGGTCGCCGTCTGTGCTCCGGACCTCGGCTTCGACGCCCGGGCGCGGCCGACCGACGGTGTGGAGGGCCTCCTCGTCGTCGGCGTCGAGGGACGTGGCCAGGCCGGTGCCCCCGGACTCCGTCGACGAGTAGCGGTTGGAGTACGGGGCACCGAAGCGCTCCCGGGCCTCGTGGACGAGTGCCGGCGGCGAAGCCCCGGCGCCGACGACGATCGCCTGCACGCACGAGAAGTCGTGGTGGTCGAAGTCGGGGTGGCGCAGCATGAGCGCGATCTGGGCGGCCACGCCGTTCACGGCGGGCATGCGGTGTTCGTCCACGAGTTGCAGCACCTCGCCGGCCGACCAGCGGTCCATGGTGTGGATGGTGGCGCCGCCCGCCAATTGCCACGGCACCTTGGTCATGAAGCCCACATGCGGCATGGCCGTGCCGGCGATGAGGTGGCCGCCGCCCCAGGCGCCACCCGTGTCGAGGTCGGCGGCGGCGGTCAACTGCCGGCCGGCGAACCAGGCGCCCTTGGGGCTGCCCGTGGAACCGGAGGTGAAGCAGATGCAGACCGGACGCTCTGGGTCCGACGGGAGCGGCGGCGGCGTGCCACCGGCCACCCGGAGGTCGTCGAGCGGGGCGTCGCCGTCGAGGACGAGGACCTCGGCGCCACCGGGCTCCCCGAGTCCGTCGGCGAGGCTCGAGGTGGCGAGGACCAGGTCGGCGCCGACGGCGGTGTCCACCGCCCGCCGCTCGGGCCCCGCCCAACGGGGGTTGGCGCCGGCCGTCGCCGCACCCAGCTTGGCGGCCGCGGCGTAGGCGACGAGGTAGTCGACGCCCGAGGGCAGCGACAGCAGCAGCACCGAACCCTCGCCGATGCCTCGGGTGGCCAGGCCGGCCGCAACCTCGTCTGATCGGCCGTCCAGGTCGGCGTAGGAGACGGTGGCGCCGTTCGACTCCTCGAGGGCGGTCCGGTCGCCGAACCGCCTGGCCGCCTCGACGACGGTCTCGGCCAGCACGGGTCAGGTGGCCCGCTGGGGGACCGGAACGGGCGGCACGGTGTCAGTCGGTCCCGTCGGCGGTCAGGTGGTCCGGCGGGTCGAACGGCGGGTGGGGGAGCGGCTCGATGCCCTGTTCGGCCAGCAGCTCGAGGTAGCCGTCCTCGTCGGCCGGCACGGGGAGCGGGTCGTCCAGCCAGGTCTCGAACATCGTGCAGCCCTCGTCGGCGTCGGCGATGAGGGGCCCGAAGGCGGCGCCCTCCTCGAGGACGACGAGGGTGCCCGCTGGGCAGTGCCGGCCGCCGATGTCGACGGCCCCCTCGAGCACGTACACGAGGTGGTCGCTGCGGTGGCCGTGGCGCTCGACGACCATTCCGGGGTCGTAGTGGCCCAACACGACCATCCGGTCGGTCGACCACTCCAGGAACTTCTCGTGGACCGACACGCGCCGGTCGCCGTGCTGCTGGGCCCGCACCTCCTGCCACGGCACGTCGGACTCGTGCACGATCGAGAACCGGGGGGCGGCCCGGGTGGGGCGACCGGTGCCGACGACCTCGACCGGCTCCTCGGCGTTGGGTGGCGGGTGGCCGGCCACGGTCAGTCGAGCAGTTCGAGGACGAGCTCGGATGGCCGGGCGATGACGGCCCGGTCGCCGAGGACCGCCACCGGCCGCTGCATCAGCTTCGGGTGGGCGAGCAGCACGTCGACCACGGCACCGCCGTCCAGGCCGGCGGGGTCCGGGCACAGGTCGGCGTCGGCCCGAACCAGGTCGCCGGGGTCGCCGGGCAGTCGGGTGAGGAACCCCTCGAGGGTGGCCCGGTCGAGGGGCTCCTTCAGGTAGTGGATGACGTCGAACTCGACGCCGCGCTCCTCGAGGATGCCGAGGGTGCCACGGGACTTGCCTCAACCGGGGTTGTGGTACAGCAGCAGGCGATCCGTCATGGCGACGATCCTAGGAACAAGCCCTCGGTCAGGTCGAAGTGGCCCCCGACGGCAGCAGGTCGATCCCAGATGGTGTACCTGGTCGCATCGTTGCGTTGTCGGCCCGTCTAGCGTTGCGGCGACCGGCATTCGGAGGCTCCACCCTTGTACGACCTCAAGATCAGCGGCGGTACCGTCGTCGACGGCACCGGAGCGGACCGTTTCGTCGGCGACGTCGCCGTCACCGACGGCGTGATCGTCCACGTCGGACCGTCGGCGCCGGGTGACGCCGCCCGAACCATCGACGCCACCGGGCTCGTCGTCACCCCCGGCTTTGTCGACTGCCACACCCACTACGACGGCCAGGTCACCTGGGACGACGAATTGAACCCGTCGGCCGGACACGGCGTCACAACGGTCGTGATGGGCAACTGCGGCGTCGGGTTCGCCCCCGTGCACCCGGGACGTGAAGAGTGGCTGATCCAACTCATGGAAGGCGTCGAGGACATCCCCGGGGCAGCACTCTCGGAGGGCATCACCTGGGGGTGGGAGACATTCCCCGAATACCTCGACGTTCTCGACCAGCGTCGTCTCGGCATCGACGTCGGCACCCAGGTGCCCCACGGGGCGGTGCGCGCCTACGTGATGGGTGAACGTGGCGCACGCAACGAGCCCGCCACCCCCGAAGACATCGACGCCATGGGTCGCATCGTCGAAGAGGCGATCGAGGCCGGCGCCCTCGGCGTCTCAACGTCGAGGGTTCTCGGCCACCGCGCCATGGACGGCGAACAGGTACCCGGCACGTTCGCCGCCGAAGACGAACTTTTCGGCATCGGACGGGCGCTGCAACGCCAAGGCAGGGGAGTCTTCGAACTGGCGCCGACCGGCGCCGACGGCCAGGACCTCGTCAACGCCCGCCGGGAAGTCGACTGGATGCGTCGCCTGTCCGCCGAAGTCGGCGCACCGGTCACGTTCGCGATGCTCCAGGTGGACGCCGAACCGAACCTGTGGCGCGAGATCATGGCCGAGTCACTCGCCGCAATCGACGAAGGCGCCCAACTGCACCCCCAGGTGGCAGCCCGCCCGTTCGGCCTCCTCGTCGGCTTCCAGACCCATCACCCGTTCGGACTACGGCCGTCCTATCGAGAACTCGCCGACCTGGAGATCGACGAACGGATCGAGTTCCTCCGCCTCCCCACTGTTCGGTCACGAATCCTCGCCGAAGAGGACGTCGAACCCGACGGCAAGCTGTTCTCGGGAATTCCGGCCCTGCTCCGCATGGCGCTCCACAAGATCTACGTCCTCGGCGACCCACCCGACTACGAACCCGAAACCGAACGTTCAGTGGCACACCTGGCCCAAAGCACCGACACCGACCCGCTCGAAGCCGTCTACGACGCACTCTGTGAACAGGACGGCGAGGCACTCCTCATGTTGCCGTTGTTCAACTACACCGATGGCGACCACGAGGCCATCCGGGAACAACTCACCCATCCGACATCGGTGTCGGGCCTCTCCGACGGCGGCGCCCACTGCGGCATGATCTGCGACGCCTCGATCCCCACCTACCTCCTCACGCACTGGACACGCGACCGCAAGCGAGGTGCCCGACTGCCGCTCGAATGGGTCGTGCGCAAACAGACCCGAGACACGGCGCACCTGTTCGGCCTGACCGACCGCGGAGAACTCGCAGTTGGCAAGAAGGCCGACGTGAATGTCATCGACCTCGAGAACCTGACCCTGCACTCACCACACCTGGTGCATGACCTGCCCGCCGGGGGCCGCCGACTCCTCCAAGAGGCCGTCGGCTACCGGCACACCATCGTGTCCGGACACGAAACGCGACGCGACGGCGTCGACACCGGCGCGAGGCCGGGCCGCCTGGTGCGCGGCGCCTGAACGTGGCTTCCTCGGACGCCACTGAACGCTTCGCTGCGTCTGCCTCGGAACTGGGCATCGAGGTGGCAGTGCGCAGCTACCCGGAAGGCACACGGACGGCGGTCGACGCAGCCGCCGCAGTCGGCTGTGACGTCGACCAGATCGTCAAGTCGCTCGTCCTGATGGCCGGCGAGCAGCCGGTCCTGGTGCTGTGCTCCGGCGCCAACCGGGTCGACCTGGCGAAGGTGGGCGCCGAGTTCGACGGGCGGGCGCGCATGGCGAACGCCGACGAGGTGCGGGCCGCCACGGGGTTCGCCATCGGGGGTGCGCCGCCGTTCGGCCACCCGTCGCCCCTGCCGACGCTGGTCGACCCGCACCTGCTGGGGTTCGACGAGGTCTGGGCGGCCGCCGGCACGCCCGACAGCGTGTTCCCGTTGACCCCGGGGGACCTCGTGGCGGCCACCGCCGCCCGCGAGGCCGACGTCGCCGCCTGATTCCTCTCAGGTTGTCACACCCCGGTCGTACGGTCGGGGCCACCTTCCCCGGCCGACGGACGTCGCGAGGAGACGTGTGATGACGGTGGATGAGAAGACCCGGCTCGAGATCCGGAACTGGTTCCGGGAGCAGTTGAACGACGAACTGGCCGATGCGATCATGGAGGCCATGCCACCGGTGGAGTGGGCCCAGGTCGCCACGAGGGACGAGGTGTCCCGGCTCGGGCAGGATCTCCGCGCCGAGATGGACCTGCAGGGCCGCGGACTGCGCGCCGAGATGGCAGAACTGCGTGCCGAGATGCACCTCGGGTTCGCCGGGATTCGCAACGACTTCGCGGGCCTGAAGCGCTGGACGGTCATGAGCGGCATCGGGATCGCCACGTCGAGTTGGGCCCTGGCGGTGGCCATGGTGACCCTGGGTTGACGGGCCCCGGCCCGGGCGGGGTCGTCTCAGTCCACGTACTCGAGGGGCAGTGCCGTCGTGTGCTTGAGTTCTTCCATGACGAAGATGCTGCGCACGTCGCTCAGGTCGACCCGCTGGATGAGCCGCTTGTAGAAGGCGTCGTAGGCGGCGATGTCGGGGACGAC
>LULL01000781.1_pt1 | contig 18033 bp, 17 predicted proteins | sample 728161 | NCBI WGS metagenome assembly LULL01 (sample SAMN03860290, study PRJNA289734) | marine metagenome | biome: seawater column; feature: ocean; material: water; isolation source: Red Sea water column Station 149 - depth 500m | place: Saudi Arabia: Red Sea | collected 2011-10-15 | depth 500 m
CTCATCGACCCACGTCCCCTCCTGCCAGGTGAAGGCGGAGCGGACGTGGAGGCGTACCCCGTGGGTGCGGGCGTACTCGATCGAGCGCATGGCGGGCTTCGGACAGCCGGTGGCCGTCATCTCCAGCAACTCGTCGAACGAGATCGTGGACATCCGCCGGGCCGTGGGCACGACCCGGGGGTCGGTGGTGTAGACGCCGGTGACGTCGGTGTAGAGCTCGCAGCAGTCGGCACCCAGGGCGTGGGCGATGGCCACCGCCGTGGTGTCCGATCCCCCCCGGCCGAGGAAGGTCACCTCATGGTCGGTCGACACGCCCTGCGAACCTCCCAGCACGGCCACGCGGCCGGCGTCCAGGCAGGCCCGGATCCGCTCGGGGCGGACGTCGAGGATCTTGGCGTTCTGGTGGTTGGTGTCGGTCAGGAAGCCGGCCTGGCTACCGGTGAACGACTCCGAGTCGATGCCGATGTGGTGCAGGGCCATGCAGACCAGCGCCATGGCCTTTCGCTCGCCGGCCGTGATGAGCATGTCCAGCTCGCGGCCGGGGTGCGTCGACGAGACGTCCGCCGCCAGGCGCAGCAGCTCATCGGTCTCCTTGCCCATGGCCGACACGACCAGGACCACCCGGTCGCCGTGGCGCACCGTGCGCGCCACGTGGTCCGCGACCTCGCGGATGCGTTCCGGGTCGCCGACCGAGGTGCCGCCGAACTTCTGGACGATCAGTGCCACGGGGGACCACGCTACCGGGACCGTCCCGGGCGCCTGCCGCGGGTTTCTCGGACCCGCCACCGACTGGCGCCCGCCCATCGGCGCCGGGAACGCGGGTCGGTAGGGTGCCGCCCCATGGCCACCAAGACCCGTCGCCACGCCCCACCGCCGCGACCCTCCGGACCGGCGCCGCGCCACTCCTCCCGCACCCGCCTGCTGGCCGGCATCCTCGCCGTCGTCATGCTCGGCAGCGTCGTCACCGTGACGGTGGCGGGCTTCGCCAACCGCGGTGGCGACGACGACGAACGCACGGCGACTCCCACCGGCTGTCCGGCGGCCGACAAGTCGGACGCCCCCCGCCTCGCGTTCGACAACCGGCCCGTCTGGTGCCTCACCAGCGGCACCAGCTACGCGGCGGTGTTCGCCACCAGCGAGGGCGAGATCCGCTTCGACCTCGACACCGACCGCATGCCCGAGACCACCAACAACTTCGTGGTCCTCGCCCGCTACGGCTACTTCGACGACACGCTGCTGTTCCGCATCGATCCCAGCATCGGCATCATCCAGGGCGGCGCCCCGACCACCAACAGCTGGTCCGACCCCGGGCCGGGCTACACCATTCCCGACGAGGGCGGCACGTTCATGCCCACCGCCAACGGCGGCGCCCGCGGCCCCTTCACCTACGAACCCGGACAGCTCGTGATGGCCCGCTCGGCGGGACTCAACAGCTCGGGCGCCCAGTTCTTCTTCACCACCACCGAGAGCGCCTCGCTGCTGGACGACCAGGGCAGCTACCTGGTGTTCGGCACCACCGACGACGCCGGCCAGGCGGTGCTCGACGCCATGATGGCCCTCTACGAGGTCGACCCCGACTCGCCCTACGGGGGTGGCCCCACCCGCAACCTCGTCGTCCACTCGGTCACCATCGTCGAGGGCTGACCCCGGCACCATGCCCGTCGAGCCGCCGTCAAGCGCCTGGCTCTTCCCGCCCGCCGACAGCGCCGACGACCACGGCGTCGTCGGCGTCGGCGCCGACCTCGACCCCGGCACGCTCCTCACCGCCTATCGGTCGGGCCTGTTCCCGATGCCGGTCCGGGAGGACGGGGCCGTGGCCTGGTGGTCGCCCGACCCGCGCGGCGTGCTGCGACCCGCCGACGTTCGGGTCAGCCGGTCGCTGCGACGCTCACAACGGCGCTACGAGGTCCGTGTCGACACGGCCTTCGACGAGGTGCTCGAAGCCTGCGCCGATCCCGAACGGCCGCGGCGCTGGATCGACGCCCGGATGGTCGCCGCCTACACCGAACTCCACCGACTCGGCTGGGCGCACTCGGTGGAGGCCTGGGACGACGAGGGGCTGGCAGGCGGGCTCTACGGCGTCGGGCTCGGCGGCCTGTTCGCCGGCGAGTCGATGTTCCACCGGCGGACCGACGCCTCGAAGGTGGCGCTGCTCGGACTGGTCGACCTGCTCGGCACCAGCGGACCGCGACTCGTCGACGTCCAGTGGACGACCCCGCACCTGGCCGGCCTCGGCGCCACCGAGTTGCAGCGCGACGTCTACCTCGCGACGCTGCCGACCCTGACGTCGGCCACGGGGCCCGACTGGGCCGCGGCGGCTAACTGACGGTGCGGCGCCGGGGCAGGCGGCTGTCGACCCACCAGCGGCCGGCGAACCGCCACGTGGTGCTGTCGGGCTGCCGCTGGACCACGGGGCTGGGCCACAGCGCACGGTAGGCCGCCACGATCGCCTGCAACTCGGCGTCCGACGCTCCGGGCGCCTCGATGCGGATCGTGTCGTCGTGTTCCGCGACGACCACGACGCGTTCGGGGGAGTCGGCGGCCACGGCTACAGCGGCACGTTGCCGTGCTTGCGCTGCGGCAGTTCCTCGCGCTTGCCGGCCAGCATCTCGAGGCCGGCTACCAGGCGGGCCCGGGTCTCCGACGGCGTGATGACGTCGTCGACGAAGCCCCGCTCGGCGGCCACGTACGGGTTGGCGTAGCGCTCCGTGTAGTCGTCGACCAGTTCGTCGCGGCGGGCCACCGGGTCGGACGCCTCGGCAAGCTCCCGCCGGTGCAGGATCTCGACGGCGCCTTGCGGGCCCATCACGGCCAACTCGGCCGACGGCCACGCCAGGGACAGGTCGGACCCGACGGACTTGGAGTCCATGACCACGTAGGCGCCGCCGTACGCCTTGCGGGTGATGACCTGGATACGGGGCACCGTGGCCTCGCAGTAGGCGTAGAGCAGCTTGGCGCCGTGCCGGATGATGCCGCCGTACTCCTGGTCGACGCCGGGCAGGAAGCCGGGCACGTCGACGAACGTGACCAACGGCAGGTTGAAGGCGTCGCAGGTGCGGACGAAGCGGGCCGCCTTCTCCGCGGCCTGGATGTCGAGCACCCCGGCCAGCATCGCCGGCTGGTTGCCGACCACCCCGACGGCACGGCCGCCGAGCCGGGCGAAGCCGCACACGATGTTGCCGGCCCAGGCGGCGTGGTACTCCATGAAGTCGCCGTCGTCGACGACCGCCGTGACCACCTTGCGCATGTCGTAGGGGACGTTCGACGAGTCGGGCATGAGGTCGTCGAGCTCGGGGCAGGCCCGGTCGGCGGGATCCACGCAGTCGACCATCGGCGGCAGGTCGAGGTTGTTCGACGGCAGGAACGACAGCAGCGCCTTGACGTCATCGAGGACCTGGTGCTCGTCCTCGGCGACGAACGTGGCGACGCCCGACTTGGTCGAGTGGCTGCCGGCACCGCCCAACTCCTCGAGCGAGACCTCCTCGCCGGTGACGGTCTTGACCACGTCGGGGCCGGTGATGAACATGTGCGACTTCTCGCGGACCATGAAGATGAAGTCGGTCATGGCCGGGCTGTAGACGGCACCACCGGCGCACGGGCCGAGGATCACGCTGATCTGCGGGATGACGCCCGAGGACTGGACGTTGCGGTAGAAGATGCCGCCGTAGCCGTCGAGGCTGACCACGCCCTCCTGGATGCGGGCGCCGGCGCCGTCGTTGAGGCCGATCATCGGCGCCCCGACCGAGTTGGCCAGGTCCATGACCTTGTGCAGCTTCTCGGCGAAGGCCTCGCCGAGTGCGCCACCGAAGACGGTGAAGTCCTGGGCGAACACGAAGACCCGTCGGCCGTCGATGGTTCCCCAACCGGTGATGACGCCGTCGGTGTAGGGGCGCTCCTCGATGCCGCTGTCGTGGGCCCGGTGCCGGACCAGCAGGTCCAACTCGTTGAAGGAGCCGTCATCGAGCAGGTACTCGATGCGCTCCCGGGCCAGCATCTTGCCCTTGGCGTGTTGGCGCTCGACCGCCCGCTCCGAGCCGGCGTGGAGGGCCTCCTCCCGCCGCTTGCGAAGGTCCTCGATTCGTTCGTTCATGGAGTGCTGCGCCATCGGGGAAACAGGGTAGCGAGCGGACGCGGCCGGGTCGCCCCGGGACGCTGTGGAGTCGGCGTCAGCGGCGCCGTTCGGCCAGCCGCTCGGCCCGTTCGGCCAGCCGCGGGGCGTCGATCCGGCCGCAGGCCGCGGCGAAACCCTCCCGGGGACCGGCCCAGCGCAGGTCGTCGACACCGCCCATCACCGGCGCCTCGAGGTCGAGGGTGGCAAGGCGCCGGAACAGCTCGGCGTCGGCCCGACCCTCGACGAGGGCGTCCGCCAGCCGGGCGGCCCCGCGCACCTGTACGGCCCAGTCGTCGGGGTCGTCGGGGATGGCCTCGAGGTGGCCGTAGTGGGCGAGGACCGTGGACGAGGACTTCGCCCCCCAGCCGGGCAACCCGGGAATGCCGTCGGCGGTGTCGCCGACCAGGGCCAGGTAGTCGGGAATCGACTCGGGCCGGACGCCGAACCGACCGATGACGCCGTCCCGGTCGTACACGACGTCCTTGCGCCGGTCGTACTGGACGATCCGCAGGCCGTCGTCCACCACCTGGGCCAGGTCCTTGTCGGGCGTGCAGACGAGGACACGCTCCACGCGGGGGTCCTCGGCGGCCTTCACGGCCGCTGCCCCCAAGGCGTCGTCGGCCTCGTGCTCGACCATGGCGAACACCGCGAAGCCGGCAGCGGCCAGCACCCCCTCGAGCAGGGCGAACTGGGCGAACAGCTCCGGCGGGGTGGCCTCGCCGGTCTTGTAGCCGTCGAAGAGGTCGTTGCGGAATGACTCGACCACGTGGTCGGTGGCGACGCCGACGTGGGTGGCGCCGCCTTCGAGCATCCTGAGCAGCGAACCCAGCACCGCCCGGGTGGCGGCCACCTCGACGCCGTCGCCGGCGACGTGCGACGGCACCGCGAAGTGGTGCCGGAACAACTCGTACGTGCCGTCGACCAGGTGGACCTCCACAGCGGCCCTATCCCCCGAGCGGCTCGGCCACGGTCCGCGCTACTCCTGGACCAGCTCGATGAGGGTGCCGAACGAGCCCTTGGGGTGGACGAAGGCGACGGTCGTTCCCCGGGAGCCGGGCCGGGGCGCCTCGTCGATGGCCCGGCCGCCGGCGGCGACGATGGCAGCCAGGGCCTCGGCGCAGTCGTCGACGCGGTAGCCGACGTGGTGGATGCCCTCGCCGCGCTTCTCGAGGAATGTGCTGATCGGCGAGTCGGGTCGCGTTCCGGTGGTCAGCTGCAGATAGGACTCGCCGACCCGGAGCAGCGCCTCTTCGACGCCGTCGCGTTCGACGACCTCACGGTGGCAGACCTCGGCGCCGAAGGCTCGGGCGTGGTAGTCGATGGCGGCCTCGAGGTCGTTGACGGCGATGGCCACGTGGTCGATCTGGGTCAGCAACATGCGGAATCCTGGGAGTCGGTGTGGTGGATGAATGCTCCCCGGCATCGTGTCAGGTCCCGCGCCGGTGCCCGCCACCGTGGGTGTCCCTGTGGAAAACCCGCCTGACTTGTCACACCACCGTCACTGTTGTAATGTTTTCGCAACACGTTGGGAACACCCCTCCACCCAACCAGGGAACGCCCTCCGAGGAGTGCCGGTACCGCCCGCACCGGCCCGGAGGGCGTTTCCACGTCCACGCTCCGGTCCTCCCGCTCACCCGGTGCCCGACTCGTCGCCACCCACCTTCCGGCGACCCGCCAGCGCACGCCCCAGCGTGAGCTCGTCGGCGTACTCGAGGTCACCACCCACCGGCAGGCCGCTGGCGATCCGGGTGACCTCCACCCCGAGCGGCTCCAGCAGCCGGGCCAGGTACATGGCCGTCGCCTCGCCCTCGATGGTGGGGTTCGTGGCGAGGATGACCTCGCCCACCTCCTCGGCTTCGAGCCGGCCCAGCAGGTCGCGGATGCGGAGCTGGTCGGGACCCACTCCGTCGATCGGGCTGATCGCCCCGCCCAGCACGTGGTAGTGGCCGCCGAAGCCCAAGGTGCGCTCGATGGCCACGACGTCGCGCGGCTCCTCGACCACGCACAGCACCGAGCCGTCCCGGCGGGGGTCGGCACAGACGGTGCACAGGTCGTCCTCGGCGATGTTTGCGCAGCGGTCGCAGAACCGCACCCGTGCCCGCATCTCGCTGATCGCGGCGGTGAGCCGCTCGACATCGGCCGGGTCGGACTCGAGCAGGTGGAAGGCCAGGCGCTGCGCCGACTTGGGTCCGATCCCGGGCAGTCGGCCCAATTCGTCGATGGCCTGCTGGACGGCGTCGGCGTACACGGCGGTGGTCAGTCGGACTCGACCACGCTGGCACCGGGGAAGGCCTCGGCCAGCCGCTCGACCGCCGAGCCGACCGCGGCGTCGGCGTCGACCAGTTCGTCGGTGTCGACCTCCTCGTCCTCGACGGCGGGGGCGTCGGCCGGAACCGCCGCATCGGCCTTCGACGCCTTCGACGCCTTCGAGGTGGGGTCCGGTCGGACGGCGCCCTCGTCGACCACCAGCCGAACGGGGACCGCCACGCCGAAGTGGGCGGCAAGTGCCGCCTCGACCTCGCCGACCAGTTCGGTGCACCGCTTCAGGTGCGGCTCGTTCGGGAGCGCCAGGATCGCCGCCCCGTCGACCACCCCGGTGAAGCGACCGATGGCGAAGCGGGCCCTGGCCTTCTTGCTGAGCCGGTCGAGCAGGGCGTCGCCCCAGGCCAGGACCAGGGCGTCCCGGTCGGGCAGGTCGCCGCTGGACGCCGGAGGGGCGGGCTCAGGCTCGGCAGGAGCCGCCGGCTCGACCTCGGTGGCCGGGGCCTCGGGCACGGGCGCGGCCGCCGGCGGAGCCGCCGGTTCTTCGCTGCGCTGCGCGGCCAGCACTGCCCGGCCCTTCGCCGCCGGCCCGTCCTTGGCCCGCCGCGGCGGAACCGGGGGCGGTGCCGGTGCGTTCGTCGGGCGTCCGGCGACCAGCGCCTGCTCCAACTGCTCGATGCGGCGGACCAGGTCGGCGAGCACCGTCGGATCGCCGCCGGAGGGGGCGGCATCGCCCGACCCGGTCAGCCGGACCAGGGCCACCTCGAGGTCGACGCGGGGATCGGGTGCGCGGCGCATGTCGACGAGGGCGCTGCCGAGCATCTCCAGGGCACGCGTGATCGCCGCCGGCGTCACCGACTCGGCGAACGACTCGGCCCGGGACCGGTCGGCGTCGGACAACTGCTCGGGCGGCACGCCCATGCGGACGAGGAAGGCGTCGCGCAGGGCCGCCAGGAGGGCCTCGCCGGTCGGTTCGGTCGTCGAGGCGCCGACAGGGTGTCGCGCGCCGACCCCCGACCGGCCCGGACAGCGTGTGCCCGGCCCTCCTCGTCGACCTCGAGGCCGGCGTCGGCGACCACCTCGTCGACCAGCGCCCGCAGCTCCTCGGCGGAAAGCAGCCCCAGTTCGAGGTGCTGCGCCCGGCTGCGGATGGTCTCGACGACCTTGTGCGGCTCGGTGGTGGCCAGCACGAACACGACGTGGTCCGGCGGCTCCTCGAGGGTCTTGAGCAGGGCGTTCTCGGCGCCGGACGTGAGCATGTGGACCTCGTCGAGGAGGTACACCTTGGTGCGGCCCGGCGTGCCGAGGGCCACCTTGGCCAGCAGGTCGCGGACATCGTCGACCTTGTTGTTGGAGGCGGCGTCCAACTCGTGGAGGTCGAACGAGCGGCCGGCCTCGACCGCCAGGCAGGACTCGCAGGCGCAGCAGGGCTCGCCGTCGGCGGGTGCCGTGCAGTTGAGGACCTTGGCGAGGATGCGGGCGGCGGTGGTCTTGCCGGTGCCGCGGGGCCCGCTCAACAGGTAGGCGTGGTGGACGCGGTCCTCCCGGACGGCGTTGCGGAGCGCCGCCACCACGTGGTCCTGGCCCCGGACCTCGGCGAAGCGCTGCGGCCGGTAGCGGCGATAGAGGGATGTGTACTCCATGCGCCGCTCACCCTACAGCGGCACCGCGACACGCTCCGGGGCGTGCCGCGGGCCATTGCACGGCGGAGGGAGTGGGATTCGAACCCACGGTGACCAGGGGCCACACACGCGTTCCAGGCGTGCCGATTCGTCCGCTCTCGCATCCCTCCGGAACCCCGTCCGAGGACGGGATTTGGCCCCCAAGGCTACCGGCGTCGCCCGAACCGGAGCGCGGGCATCCGACCCGCCGGGTAGCGTTCGCCCTGCACCCGCCTTCGAGTGTGGCGGTCGGGTCCTGTGCGACCGGGGCCCGTGAACCGAGTCAGGGCCGGAAGGCAGCAGCTCTCAGCGGAACCCCCGGGGTGCCGCAGATCGCCTGGCCGCCACGCTCGAGGGCGGGTGTGCCGCGCCGGCACGGGTCGGACCTAGGGTCCCCGCCATGACCGACGGGACCGACCATGCGCTGATGCAGGTGGCCCTCGAGGAGGCCCGCCTGGCGGCCGACGCCGGCGAGGTCCCGATCGGGGCCGTGGTCGCCGTCGGAGGCGAGGTCGTGGCCCGCCGCCACAACGAACGCGAGGCCGGGGGCGACCCCACGGCCCACGCCGAGGTGCTCGCCCTGCGCGATGCCGCTGCGGCGACCGGCTCCTGGCGGCTCGACGACGCCACCCTCCTGGTCACCCTCGAGCCCTGCCCGATGTGCGCTGGCGCCGCCTGGGCGGCACGGATCGGCCGCGTCGTCTACGGCGCCCCCAGCAGCGAGGCCGGCTCGCTGGGTTCGCTGTACCACCTCGGCGCCGACCCGCGCCTCAACCACGAGTTCCCGGTCGTGCACGGCGTGTGCGCCGACGAGTGCACCGCCCTGTTGCAGGACTTCTTCGCCGACCGGCGCTGAGCCGCGTCCGGCGATCCCCGTTGGCCGGGTTCCGCCCGCTGGCTAGCCTCGCCGGTGGAAGGTTGCCAGAGCGGACGAATGGGGCGGCCTCGAAAGCCGTTGTGGCCTCCGGGTCACCATGGGTTCGAATCCCATACCTTCCGCCATCCCGACGGCCCCGGCTCCGGCCGGGGTCGTTACGCGTCCGGCCTCAGTCGTCGTGGCGGTAGGCGGTGGCCTTCGGCTTGACGGGACGGGCGAACCAGAGAGGCCGGCGCAGGCCGCCGGGGCCCGGGCCGGGACGGGTCTTGGCCAGCCACTCCTCGAACACGGCGTGCGAGGCGTCGGTGTCGACGACCACGTCGCCGTACTCGTCGCCCGCCTCGGCGGGGCCGACGGTCACCCGCTGCAGCCAGCAGTGCATGCCGCTGATCGGGTCCGGTTGGACCGGGAACGTCAGGTTCTGGTGGACGCCGGTGTCGGACCACCAGATCCGGCCGGTGTCGGGCTCGTCGCTGACGTAGGGCTCGGCGCCGTGCTCGCGACGCAGCCGCCAGCGGCCGTCCCCGTCCCGGCTGATCGACGCCTTGCCGGCCCCCCACGACCGGGCCTGGTCCTCGTCGAGTCGCCAGCGGCCCATGTGGTGGCTGGCCGCCACGACGCCCGGACGGATGCCCTCGGTGCGCCAGGCGGAGATCACGAAGTGGCCGGTGCGGGTGGTGATCCGGACCAGGCCGTTCTCCTCGATGCCGAGTTGCTCGGCGTCGGACGGGTGCACCCACAGCGGGTGCCGGTGGCTGATCTCGTTGAGCCACTCCGAGTTGGCCGAGCGGGTGTGGATCAGCGTCGGGATTCGGAACGTCGGGACGAGGATCCGCTCGCCGGCGCCGAAGTCGAGGTCCTCCCAGTGGACCTGGCTGCGGATGAACGTGGGCGCGGCGTACTCCGGCCAGCCCCAGTCGCGCATGGTCGGCGAGAACAGCTCCAGCTTCTTGGACGGCGTCGGGAAGCCGAACTTGGCCTCGCCGTCGATGTCGACCGCCGGTGAGCCGTCGCCGATGAACGGCATGTGGCCGGTGATGTCCTCGAGCGACCCGTACGAGCCGGCGGTCCCTGGGCGTCGGTAGACACCCTGGGCGTCGCGCACGGTCCCGGACAGGTCGGCCTCGGAAACGTCCCGCTCGTAGACCTGCGACTGGTCGCCGGGCAGCGAGAAGGACCCCTTGCGACGCATGTACTCCAGTGGGGTGAGGCCCTCCTCGGCGGCGGCCTCGGGGAGCCCCGGGACCGACCCCTCGAACAGCATCGTGTAGTACTCGTCGAGGGTGAGCGGCTTCCCGGGGTTCTCGACGCTCTCGAACTGCCGCCGGATTCCGAGTGAACCGTCCGGGTCGATCCGCCACGACGGCGATGCCCATCGGCAGCACGTAGTCGGCGAACCAGGCCGACTCGTTCCAGGTGGGGGTGAGCGCCACGTGGCAGCCCACCTTCTCCGGGTCGGACAGCACCTCCAGCCAGGTGAAGCCGTCCGGGTTGGTCCAGACCGGGTTGTAGACGCGGGTGAAGTACGTGTCGAGGCGCCCCCGCCCGGACTTGAGGAAGTGGGGCAGCAGGATCGACAGCTCGTGGTGGGTGAGCGGGTACTCGTCGGGCCAGGTCAGGTGGTTCCACTCGCCCTGGGGCTCGGGGTGGATCGGGGTGACCGGGATGAACTTGTTCCAGCCGTTGGCGTTGGTGCCGCCCTCGGTTCCGACGCTGCCGGTGAGGACGTTCACGAACCAGAGGCAGCGCGACACCTGCCAGCCGCCCTCGTTGCCGGCCGACGCGGCCCGCCAGGTGTGGCCGGCGAACCCGCCGAGGCCGTCGCCGATCACCCGGGCGACCTCGCGGATGCGGTCCTCGTCGATGCCGCACACCCGGGCCGCCTCGGCCGGGGTGTACTCGGCGTAGTGGTCGAGCAGGGCCGGGCCGACGTTGTCGAACACGGGGTCGAGGTCGGGCCGGGTCTCGGTGAGGAAGGTCTCCCAGTTGACCCAACGCTCGACGAACGCCTTGTCCCAGGTGTCGTTCTCGACCAGCAGCCGGGCGATGGCGAGCAGCAGGAAGGCCTCGGTGCCGGGCCACGCCGAGAACCAGTGGTCGGCCTGGGAGGCGGTGTTGGAGAGCCGGGGGTCGACGCAGACGATCGTGGCGCCGTTGCGCTTGCCCTCGAGGATCCGCTGGGCGTGCGGGTTGAAGTAGTGCCCGGCCTCGAGGTGCGACGAGATCAGGAAGATGACCTTGGCGTTGGCGAAGTCGGCCGACGGACGGTCGAACCCCATCCAGGTGGCGAAGCCGACTCGGGCGCCACTCGAGCAGATGTTGGTGTGGCTGTTTTGGCCGTCGATGCCCCACGAGTGCAGGACCCGCTCCATGTAGCTGTCGTCGCCCATCCGACCGACGTGGTACATGACCTCGTGCTTCCGACCCTCCCGGAAGGCGGTGCCGATGCGGGTGCCGATCTCGTCGAGGGCCTGGTCCCAGGTGATGCGCTCCCAGAGGCCCTCGCCGCGCTCACCCACCCGCTTCATGGGGTGCAGGATCCGTTCGGGGTCCTCGACCTGGTTGAGGGTGGCGGGGCCCTTGGCGCAGTTGCGGCCGCGGCTGGCGGGGTGGACCGGGTTGCCCTCGAACTTGGCGATCTTCCCGGTGTCCTTGTCGACGTAGGCCAGCAGGCCGCAGTTGGCCTCGCAGTTGAAGCAGGTGGTCGGCACCAGCCGGAAGCGTCGCTCGACGCGCTCGGGCCAGGCCTTGGCGTCGAGGGCCCGGTGGTCGTCCCACTGCTCCTCGGGCGGGTAGGCGGTCAGCATCGGGGGCTCCTCACGGCCGTCAAGCTGCTCATGAGAGGGGCACGGACTGTCCGGCCCGCACGTAGGCGTCCTCGTAGGCGAACAGCCCGACCAGCGCCACTAGGCCACCGATCGCCGTCGGGACCTCGCCGAGATTGGGGGCGACCAGAAGGCTGGCGGCGGCGCTGGTGGCCAACCAGGTGAGGAACCGGGAGCGTTGTGCGCCGCGGGTGAGTTCGGCGATCGCCATGGTCACGTGGCGGGAGTGGCGTCCAGCCAGTTCGACGGCGACGAGGAGCACGGTGGCGACGAGACCGAGGACGAACGCGAGTCGGACCTCGCCGGCCCTGGGAAGGTGCATGAACAGGTCGAGCACCGCGTAGGCCGCACCGCCGGCCATGACCGCCTGGGCCAGCAGGATCGGCAGCAGGATCGGCTGCTGCCAGAGGTCGCGTCCCTCGCACTGGGCGAACAGGAACGCCGTGTACCCGGCGGTCCCGAGTGCGAGGAGCACGGTCGGGACGATCAGCACCGTCAGGACGCCACCGGCGTCGGCCAGGCCGGCCACCCACCAGGCCGCGCAGCAGGCCGCGAACCCCCCGAGGACGTACGCCCCCTTGACCAGCCACGAAGTCCGGTTGCCGCGGGTGAGCAGGTAGTGGAAGCGGGCGGGCTGCTTGAGGTCGCCGACGAGGAGGGCGCCGGTGAGGCCGAGGAAGGCACCGGCCACGATCGGCGGCACGACGCCGACGGCGGCCTGCTCGGACCCGTGGCCAAGCAGCACCAGGAGCGCCGCCACCAGCATCACGCCGGCGGCGACGGCCTTGGTGACGAGGTAGCCGGCGACCATGGAGCCCCAGGTGGGCTTGTGCTTCGTGGTGTAGGTGGTGCGGGCCATGTCGGCGCCGTCGGTCCGAATGGGGGCGGCGGACAGGGCCACCGGCGTGGGCGTGGCGTGGTCCGGGGTGGTGTCGGCCCAGATGAGGCCGTCGGGGCCGATGGCCGACGCCAGGGGGTCGAGCGACGACGGGTCGGCACCGGCGTAGACGACCTTGGGCCGCGTGCCCTGCTCCGGTGAGCGGACGAGGCCGCCGTCGGCGTGCAGCCGGGAGATCTCGGAGTCGGGGTCGTCGAGGTCGCCGACCCGGATGGCCTGGGTCGGACAGACGATGACGCACGACGGCTCGAGCCCCTCGGTGACCCGGTGGTTGCAGAAGTTGCACTTGTGGGCGGTGCTGGTGGCCGGGTTGATGTAGATGGCGTCGTAGGGGCAGGCGTTCATGCAGGCCTTGCAGCCGATGCAGTTGCCGTCGTCGAAGTCGACGACCCCGTTGTCGGCCCGGAACAGCGCCGAGGTCGGGCAGATGGCCATGCAGGGGGCGTCGTCGCAGTGGTTGCACCGCATGACCGAGAAGTGGCGGTCCGTGTCGGGGAAGGTGCCGGTCTCGACGTACTTGAGCCAGGTGCGGTTGACGCCGAGCGGCACGTCGTGCTCGCTCTTGCACGCCACGGTGCAGGCGTGGCAGCCGATGCAGCTGCCGGAGTCCAGGACGAAGCCGAGGCGGGTCATCGGGCAGGGGCCTCCACGGTCGTTCCGCTCACCGGCATCCGGTCAGCGGGCGACCAGCGGGCGGATGCCGTCGCAGACGAGGTCGAGGAGGTGGCCGAAGGTGTCGTCGGTGTCCTGGGGCTGGGGGAAGCCGTCCCCGGCCTCGAGGTGGGCGAAGCCGTGGAAGGCGGCCCGCAGGGTGCCCGCCGCGTGGACCTGCTCGTCGTCGGCGAGGTCGTAGCCGCGCTCGGCGAGGATCTCCCGGCCGCGGAGGCCGAGCAGTCGGACGAGGGCGTCGTAGCTGTCGACGTGCCGGTAGAGGGCGGGCTGTCGGACGCCGAGCTGGTTGGCGACGCGGGTGAGGGTGACGGCGTCGAGGCCCTCCTCGTCGGCGAGGGCCGCGGCGGCTGAGACCACCTGGTCGGTGTCGAGCGTGCGGCGGCTCATGCCCTCACCCTAGCGTTAGCACCTCTCACAAACCAGTTAGAGGTCATACTGCACCGGAGCGCTCACCACACCACCGCTGCCGCGCCAGCCGCCACGGCCACGGCTCCCACGAGCGCCCGGGGACCCAGCGCCTCCCGGGCCAGCAGGACCCCCAGCACCACCGACACCTGGCGCAGTCCCGCCACCTGCCCCGCCTGCGCCTGCTGGAACGCCAGCAGGACGAAGGCGTAGGCGGTGCCCTGCCCGACGCCGATGAGGACCCCGGGTCCGAGCGACGATCGGAGTCGAGCCGGTTCGGGACGCCGGACGACCAGCACGAGCATCGAACTCAGCAGCATCACGACGGACAGGTAGCCCAACGAGCCGGTGAGGTCCACGGCCCGGGCATCGATCAGCGAGTAGGCCACGGTCCCGAAGCCCGTCAGCACCGCCATCCCCACCGCACGTCCCTCCCGCAGTCGGGCACCCAGCCCGGCCAGCAGCAGCAGGCCCGCCGTGAGGACCAGGAGCCCGACCGCTGTCGCCGCCGACGGCGACTCGTCCAGCAACCACCAGCCACCGAGGCCGACCAGCAGTGGCGCCGTCCCCCGGGCGATCGGATAGGCCACGCTCAGGCTGCCGTCCCGGTAGGCCGACCCGAGGCAGCCCATGTAGACCGCCTGCGCCAACGCGGACGCCAGGACCCAGCCCCACACCTCCGTCGGGGCGTCGTGGGCCAACGCCGGCAGGAGGGCGACCCCGACGCAGAGGTACGACGTGGCGATCACCACCTCGGGGTCCGCCAGGCGGTGGAGGCGTGCGTTCCAACCGGCGTGAACGACCGTGGACACGAGGACCAGGAGGACCGCCTCGAGGGGCACGGGCCCGCCCCCCTACGAGGACCGGGCCTGGAGGCCGGCGACCACCGCCACGTCCACGATGTCGTCGGCCGAACAGCCCCGGGACAGGTCGTGCAGCACCCCGTCGAGGCCCTGCAGCAGCGGCCCGTAGGCCCGCGCCCCGGCGAGGCGCTCGGTGACCTTGTAGGCGATGTTCCCGCTGTCGAGGTCGGGAAAAACGAACACGTTGGCCGCACCCGCCACCGGCGAGCCGGGCGCCTTGGCCACCGCCACCTCCGGTACCCAGGCGGCGTCGAACTGCAACTCCCCGTCGACCGCCAGGTGGGGGGCCAGCCGACGCACCTCGGCGGTCGCCGCCCGGACCTTGTCGACCCGGGGATGCTCGGCGCTCCCCTTCGTCGAGAACGACAGCATCGCCACCCGGGGCTCCTCGCCGACGAGGGCGGCGTGCGAACCGGCCGTCGACACGGCGATCGAGGCCAGCTGCGCGACGTCGGGGTCGGGCACCACGCCGGCGTCGCCGTAGGTGATCCCACGCCCGTCGGGCAGCACCATCACGAAGCAGCTGCTCACCACCGAGACCCCCGGCGCCACGCCGAGCACCTTGAGCCCGGCACGGACCACGTCGGCAGTGGACCGGGTGGCGCCGGCCACGGCGGCGTCGGCACGCCCGGCGCGCACCAGCAGCGCGGCGGCCACCACCGGATCGGCCGGATCGAGGCCGGCGTCGGTCGCCGGCCCGCAGGCCGGGTCGTGGGGGTCGATCGACGGCTCGACGACCTCGGCCAGGCCCTCGGACCGCAGCCGCTCGGCGGCGGCGTCGGCCCGTGGGTCGCCCAGGTCCGCGAGGACCACGCGCACCGGGTCGGCCATCGCCCGCTCGTACCAGCCGGCGACCAGCGACGGGACGTCCATCAGGTGGATCAGCCCTTGCCGCGCCAGGGGATGAGGCGGGCCTCGAGAAGGCGCATCACGAGGTCCATCAGGGCGCCGATCACGCCGATGATGACGATGTTCATGAACACGATGTCCATCCGGAAGAAGCGGCTGGCGATGTAGATCGTGGCGCCCAGGCCCTTCTCGGCGCCGACCAGCTCGGCGGCGACGAGCGTGCCCCAACTGACCCCCAGCGCCACCCGGACGCCGGTGAACACCTCGGGCAGGGCGTTGGGGAGGATCACGTACCGCAGGATCTGCCACCGGTTGGCGCCCAGCGAATAGGCGGCGTGCACCTTCGAGCCCGACACGCCGAGCACCCCGGCCCGGCTGGCGATGATCATCACCCACACCGACGCCCAGACCAGCAGGTTGACCTTCGACTCCTCACCGATGCCGAACCACATGATGAACATGGGCAGCAGGGCCAGGGGCGGAATCGGCCGGAACAACTCGACGATCGGGTCGAAGACGCCACGCAGGAGCCGCGAGAGGCCCATGGCGAACCCGACGGGGACGCCGATGATCGTGCCGATGAGCATCCCCTTGAGGACGCGACTCAGGCTGGCCGAGGTGTGCTCCCACGCCGTGGTCCGGCGGTAGCCGTCGCGCCACCAGTCCACGAAGGCGTCCCAGGTGGCGATGGGGCTCGGGAAGGTCTTGGCGTCGATCATCGGTTCCTCACCACGGGTGATGAACCACCACAGCAGCAGCAGCCCGCTCAGCGAGACCAGCATCCAGAACTTGGAGGTCGTGACCTCGGAGGCGTCGCCGAAGGTGACGGTCTTGCGGCTCGAGATGCCCGAACGGCCGGGGAGCCGGAGACGGGTGCGGGTCGGCTGCTCGCTCATGAGATCTCCCCCTCGTGGCCCATGATCTGCTCCTCCATGCCCCAGATCATCGAGAGCAGCTCCTCGCGCTTCTCGATGAACTCCGACGAGGCCTTGAGTTCCCGGGGGTCGACGTCGAGGCCGACCTCGGCGAAGGGCAGCTCGTAGGCCTCCTCGATACGGCCCGGACGGGGGGCCATGACGAAGACCTTGTCGCCGAGGAAGAGGGCCTCCTCGACGCTGTGGGTGACGAGGATGATCGTCTTGCCCGTCTCCTTCCAGAGCCGCAGGATGAGGCTCTGCATCTTCTCCCGGGTCAGGGCGTCGAGCGCCCCGAGCGGCTCGTCCATGAGGATGACCTCGGGGTCGTTGGCGAGGCAGCGGGCCAGCGCCACCCGCTGCTGCATGCCGCCCGAGAGCTCGTAGATGGCCTTGTCGCTGAAGCCCATGAGGCCGACGGTGTTGAGCAGGTCGTCGACCAGCGCCTTCGTCTCGGACCGCTTCCGCCGGTTCATGCGGGGCCCGAACGCCACGTTCTGGGCGACGTTCTGCCACTCGAACAGGGCGCCCTGCTGGAACACCATGCCCCGCTCCTGTCCGGGGCCGGTGATCGGGTCGCCGCCGAGGGTCACGGTTCCGCCGGTGGGCGCGAGGAAGCCGGCGACGATGTTGAGCAGCGTCGTCTTGCCGCAGCCCGAGGGGCCCAGCAGCGTCAGCAACCGGCCGGCCTCGAGGTCGAACGAGACATCGTGCAGCGCCTCGACCGAACCGCCCTTGGGCAGTTCGTAGAGCATGCTGACGTTCTGGACGGACAGGTCCTTCACCGGTTCCCCCCTTCAGGCCGACGATGATCGTAGGCGGTTGTCGCTCAGGCGTTCTCCGACAGCCAGGCGTCCACCCGGTCGAGCACCTTGTCGGTCCGGGTCACGAGGTCGTCGACGACGGTGCCGTCGGCGATCAGCGGCGGCGAGATCGTGAGGCCCGTGTAGCCCCGGTCGTCGGGTCGGATGGTCATGCGCTGCTCGCGGACGAAGCCGCCCAGCGCACCGCCGCGCAGGCCGACCTCCTGGGCGGGGCTGAGGTCCCGGCCCGACTCGCGGTCGGCGCAGAGGTCGATGGCGTAGAAGAAGCCGGTGCCCCGGACCTCCTTCACGCACGGGTGGGCGTCGGCCAGCTTGTTGAGCGACTCGGCCATGCCGGCCTCGTTGGCGAGCACGTGGTCCATGACGCCCTCGTCGCGCATGGCGGTCATGTTGGCGACGGCGACGGCGGTGGCGACCGGGTGGCCGCCGAAGGTCGATCCGTGGACGTAGGACCCCATGGGCGAGTCGTGGACGGCCTGCACGAGTTGGCCGCGGATGGCGACGCCGCCGAGGGGCTGGTAGGCGGAGGTCACGCCCTTGGCGAAGGTGATCATGTCGGGGACCACGCCCATGCGCTCGCTGGCGAACCAGTGGCCGAACCGGCCGAACGAGCAGATGACCTCGTCGGCGACGAGCAGGACGCCGTGGCGGTCGCAGATGCGGCGCAACTCCTGCCAGTAGCCGTCGGGCGGCACCAGGGCGCCGCCGCCGTTCTGGATCGGCTCGGCGATGACCATGGCCACGGTCTCGGGACCCTCGGCGAGGATCGTCTCCTCGATGGCCCGGACGCAGGACAGCTCGTCGGCGGGCGTTCCGGCGGGTGAGGTGCACTGGCGGGTGTTGGGCACGTGCCGCACGCCGTCCCACAGGTT
>LULL01000279.1_pt1 | contig 17869 bp, 18 predicted proteins | sample 728161 | NCBI WGS metagenome assembly LULL01 (sample SAMN03860290, study PRJNA289734) | marine metagenome | biome: seawater column; feature: ocean; material: water; isolation source: Red Sea water column Station 149 - depth 500m | place: Saudi Arabia: Red Sea | collected 2011-10-15 | depth 500 m
CCTAAAATAATTCCAATACTGTTTTCAAATGATAAAACTCCCGCATTAACCAGACTAATGGCAATAACAGAAGTCGCAGAACTTGATTGGATAAAGGCAGTTACCACTGCCCCAATAAGCAAGCCAAGCCCAGGGAGTTTTGTCGCTTTCGCCAAAAACTTTCGAAATTTTTCACCGGTAATTCTTTGCACTTCCTTAGAAAAGTTTTCTAGGCCAAAAACAAATAAAATAATACTGGTAATTGCTGTCAAAATAATATGAAAATCTTTCATCTTAGCCTTTTATACTTTTAATAAGATAAATAGTATAGCCTATATAAGACAGCAATAATAAAACTCCTTCTGCTCGAGAAATACGCCCTGGCTTTTTAAACCCGTAACCGATAGCAAATAAGGAAAGTGTCAGTATAAGCATAAATCCAATATCACGATAAAAGACTTCTTGAGCAATCTTAAGGGGAGCAATAAAGCCGGCCAAACCGACTACAGCAAGTGTGTTAAAAAGATTTGAGCCCAATACATTCCCCAAAGCAAGATCGGTATTTCCTTTTTTAGCTGCCATTAAAGAAGAAGCAAGTTCAGGCAGCGATGTCCCAATGGCCACGACAGTCAAACCAACAATCACATCAGAAAGGCCAAAAGCTTTTGCTATCCCAACAGCACCAAAAACAAGTAATCGAGAACTTCCTATTAAAATAAATAATCCTCCAAAAAGCTGAAGATAAGATTTTTTGACATCAACCGTTTTTGTGGTGAACTCAACATCTACCGCCATGGCCAAAGGATCTTCTCGTTTTTTTAATCCTTGAATTAAAGTCCAGCCCATCAAAACTACAAAAATCACCAATAATAAAAAAGCATTTAGTCGAGATAAATAAAAATCAGATAAAAACCAAGCACTAACCAAACTCACTAAAAATAAAAGAGGTAATTCCTTTTTAAGAATTTGAGACTGCACCACAATGGGAGAAATCACTGAAGTCACTCCCAAAATCAATGCTATATTTGTAATATTAGAGCCGTAAGCATTTCCTATCGCAATGCCAGTATTTCCGTCCCAAGAGGCCAGAACAGAAACAACTAACTCAGGGGCCGAAGTTCCAAAGCCAATAATGAGCATACCAATTAAAAGAGGGGAAACATGATAATGAATAGCTATTGCTGAAGCTCCGGCTACAAATTTATCTGCACTCCAAACAAGTAAAATAAGTCCACATAAAACGCAAAGAATAAAAACTGTCATCTAAGTCTCGTTAATTTATTTATAACAATTAAATAACAACAAATCTCACAGTCTTTTTCAATATGAATTAACTAAAAAATGAAACGAAAGCTAATTCCACAAATCTTCTTTGATCTGAATCCATTGATCTTGGTGAAATATTTTAAATTCTCCGTGCTCTGGATCAATCGAAATCACTTTTAACCAGGAATTTTGTATTAAGTCCCGTACAATTTGGTGTTTATGCATAATCGTCTCAATTGCCCCAGGATCAGCTTCAATAAAAACTTGTAGCCTTAAAGGTTCATGAAAATACTGCCCCTGATAACAAACAGATTGCTCAGTAAGTCCAGAAAGAAGATCACTTTGATTGCCTTCAAGACAGCCAATTCCTCCCACCACATTATTGATGACTTTATTGCCGGCCCCAAACTTATCCCCAGCAACAGTGCTGGCATAATACTGCATATTAATCCAATTAGTTACAATCATAGGCGCCGTCATAATAAGCTCAAGAATGGCCAAATCTGGGTCTTGTTTAGAGTCATAATCGTGAAGAAAAGCTCTTCCCTCTAAATCTAACTCTCGAGTTAATTTTCTTCTTCCAATAATAAAAGAAGCATTTTTGGCCAATCCCCATTCGGGACGAATCTCAGACCAATCATTGGCCTTATAATAAGATTCTGTCTTTAATTCATCATCAGTTAAGTTTGAACACCAAGGCATTTTTTGGGCCCTTTCAAATCGAGTTTTTTCGATAGCGGTATCAAATATTTTTTGATAATCACTGAGTTCATTTTTTTGTTCTTGATTTAAACTTTTATTTTCATCAAATATCAGCTCATCTTTAACAGTATTATGCCATCCGGACATAAAAACCGTATCTTCAGGAATATCTATCCCTTTAGCTTTAAGCTCCAACCGCAGCTGAGTATCATTTAAAATATTTGCTAAAACTTGAGCATTTGCCTGGCCATTATGTCCAGCACAAGCACCACATTCTAAAGCCGAAGCATAGGCATTATTCGATGTCTCACTGCCATGGCCTAGAAAAAAAACATATTTTGCAAAATTTGAAATTAACCCCATATTTTTTAAAGCGTTAAAACCTAAGCTGACCTTATTTTCAAAAGATAAACTTTGCATATCAAGCTGAATATTCTCTTGCTCTTTTTGGCCCAGGCCCATAGCTGACATATTAATATTTGTTTTTAATTTTCCTAAGCTGGATAAGATCATTTTTGCTGCGTAACCAACACCAAAAGTTTCCACAAAAGAAAAGCCACAATTGGCCGAAGCTTTTATTTTATTCTTAAGTTGTTTAGCATGAGCAAAGTTCTGCTTTTTTTCAGTCAATGAACTTTCATTCTTAGAAGCAGTCTCACCGATTTCAAAACGTGGACTTAATAAGGCAGGACAATTTTGCTCGGCAACACTATGTCCTAAGCCTTTGACAGCTATAGGTAAACCAAAAAAACCAGCAAAACCAATCGTTTCAATTTTTTTAGAAGCCTTTTCTAAATGCCTTCTTAAAACTTCACTTCTTACATCAATACAAAAGGCCATTTGAATCACTGCTCGATCATTTTGTTGATCCCTAGACTCAGATGGTCTTATTTTCTGTTCAATTTCTCTTCGATAAGCATTTTCAGCAGCATTTAACCAAATAAAAAGAAAATCCAAATCCGTATCATCATCATCTTTTTTCTCTTTAGCTCTAAACACCACCTCTGAAATCTCATCTCTCAAAGAAATATCATAGGCCATGCGAATGGCCAGAATATCAATAATCCCTCCCAGCTGCAAAGACTCGCCTGAATCTTGAGATCGCTGAGCTTCAAATTCAAATTTTTGAATATAAGACGCCCACCCCAAAACGGTATAAAGTAAACGATAATAATAATCCGTTAGTTGTTTTTGATCCAAAGAAACTTTTTCCATCAACCTATCCGTAAGCATTTCTAAAGCCAAATCTGGTTCATGCGGAAGGGCCTTCACTAAGTTTAAAAAAGAATCTTTTTTCTCTCCAAAAGGATGATCATATTGAACTAAGGACCTCCACCAAGTATAGAATCGTATCTGATCAGTAGAGATTTTCCATAAGGCCTGTCCTTCATCAAAATAAGCTGATGCCCACTTAGAAACCTCATGAGTAATATCCCCAGTTATTTTCTCATCGTATTCTAAATCATAAATATCACTAATAGATTTCACTCTTAAAGAATGATTTTTCTTTTCATCTAAACTAATAAAGTCCACCAACTCAGCAACTGAAGGATTTTTGCGTCCATTTTCTTCGTTTTCTTTAAGAAAAAGTTTTTTGGCAACTTCAAGATCATAATCAGTAATTTCATTCGCATTATATTTTTTTAAGAAAAAATCTTTTTTGGGGATAATCTCATGGCCAGATAATCCTCTCATATACTTTGCCACATCTAAAAAATTTTGCTCTTTAAGGCCAAAAAAAGGATTAACTGCGACATAATTATGCACATCCCACAAAGGACTCACTTGTTGAGTTGCAGCTTGAATACTTTTAAAAATAAAACTTCTCTTCTTAGACTGTGTTTGCTTAATCTCTTTTGTGATTATTTTATTTTTTTTAATTTTTAAAACTTCGCTCACGAAAAGCCTCCATTTAATGCCTTAACATAAATTTTCTTGCCCCATTTAGTCTTAGAAATTCGATCCAAACTGTTTTGAAATAAATAAAGAGCGAAGAAGAAAAAAACACAAATAAATAATGTCATTCCTCCAACAAGACCTTTAATTGGAACTTCATAAGGAATAATTCCTGCCAAAAGAAAACTCATCATATTTGTCAGAGCAAGATAAAGAATAACTAACGTACTCGCACCGACAAAGGCTTTTAGCTTATCCTTAGAATTAAGAAAAATTTGAGACACGGCCAAGGCCAACACAATTAAAAGCGCTGAAGTTCCAGGTCGCTCCCAAACAGAATGACCTAAATACATAAAACTTCCTAAAGCTAATGTCAGTGATATAAAAGCTAGCACGTAAGGCGACCATAAACTTTGGGCAGTTTTTACTCGTGGATAATAACGATTAAGTTTAGCTAAGTCCGTACTAGACGCTGAACTTAAAAAAGCAAAGGCCTTATAAAACGCATGACCAATAATATGCACCACAGCGATAGAAAAAGCTCCTAATCCGCACTGAAGCATCATAAATCCCATTTGAGAAATAGTAGAATAGGCCAAATTTCTTTTAACATTCGGCTGAGTAAACATAACAATCGTCGCCCAAAAAGCAGTAAAGGCCCCTATAAGTGCTAAAATCGATAAGGCCAATGGAGTGCTTACTAATAAAGGACTCATTCTAATCACTAAATATCCACCAGCATTAATAATTCCAGCATGCATCAAAGCAGAAACTGGTGTAGGAGTTTCCATCGTATTTGGCAGCCAAAAATGAAAAGGAAATTGAGCTGACTTAGTCATCGCTCCTAAAACTAATGAAAGCGAAGCCATATTAATTAACATAAAGTTTTCTTGCACAAAACGACTGTCTTCAATCATTTGAAAAATAACTTTAAACTCTAAACTTTGAAATACAATAAAAAGAATGATTCCCGCAAAGATAATAAAACCATCTCCTAATCGACTCACCCAAAATTTTTGTTGAGCTGCTTCCTGCGCAGCTGCTCTATCCGAAAAATGAGTTAAAAGCTGATGTAAAAAATAAGAGGCCCCAAACCACGACAGAAAAAACAATACTAGATTAGGTGCCATCAACATCAGTAAAACAAAACTTAACGTATAAGAAAGATTGCGAGCAAACATATCTCGCTTCGGATCATCCTCTAAATACCTTATAGAAAAACGGGCCACCACAAGACCTATCACTGAAACTGTGGACCCAATCACACCAGAAAGAACATCTAATTTAAGACCAAAAGAAAAATAAGACGAAAAATGCCAAAAACTTATTTCTAACGCTCGCCCATAAAAAAAACTAAGACCACTAAAACCTAAGAAAAGTAAAGGCCACAAAAACTGAAGCAATATATAGCTTCTCTTTAAATAAAACCTGCGTAATTTCTGCATGATAATAGGAAAAACGACCATTAGCGGCAGAAAATAGCTGAAAAAATCCATGTATTCTCCTTTCGCACTCTACCCTACCAGAACGACGCATTACATGCAACAGATTTCATGTATTTTTTTTCATGTATTTTTATTCACGTAAATACAGTATATTAAACAACTTGGAGGGGCCTTTATATGCAACAAGACGACGTAAAATGGACTTTTTTTAGTAATCATGGACATGTCTACTTTCTGCTAGCAACCAATGAAAATATTGTTGTCAGAGACATTGCTCAAAAAGTTGGTATCACCGAACGTTCTATATTAGGAATTATCCAAGATTTAGATAATGCAGGTTTTATTAAGCGAGAAAAAATTGGCAGATCAAATCGTTATAAAATTATTCCCAATAAAACCCTTAGACACCCACTCGAATCAAATGTCCAACTTGAACACCTGGTTGAGCTTATAACTGAAGCGAAAAAATAATAATCACCCTACACCAAAAAGATCGGTTCTTTATCTTCGGGCATGGCCGCGAGTTCATTTTCTGTTAAGCGGGCATAGATTTCGATTAAAGTGCCATCTGGGTCTTTAAGCCATAGCTCATGTAAAGGAGTGCCTCTCCAAGTCGTACGAGGAGGCTTTTCAATCTGAAAATCATTTTCAAGGGCGGAGTGATAAAACTCAAGAACCTTTTGCTTAGATGAAACTCCCATCCCCAAATGATAAAGGGTATCGTGATGAAGTTCTTTTGCGTCGGCCACTAACAAAACAAAGTTAAACTTTGGGTTCTCGCGAACAAAAGTGACATAACGATGGGTCCACTCCTTAGGCTCAATACCAAAAAGCCAAGCATAAAATTTTGCAGACTGGGCAATATCATAAACTCTAATACTTCCATGGAACTCCTGCCCCTGCGGCTTAGACTTTAAACTTAAAACTGATTTTAAAACCCTTATTCGTTCATCTAATTTTTTTTCAATTTCACCCTGAGTATCATTAGGTCCTAATACAGAAAACAATAAATCCCAATTATAAAAATCAATATTCTTTGCTTTAAGTTCCTTAGTCGTTTTTTTATCAAACGAAATAAGTTTCTTCTGCTCCAAGGTATTAATTGTTTTAAATTCAAGCTCCAAACCATGCTTAATAAAAGAGTTTCTTACTAACTCCTGATGCTCACTGGAAAGTTTCCCTACGCCCTGTAATTTCATCACTAGTATCTCCACTTATTAGAAATTTTAACTAAGCTCAACATCACAGGAACTTCAATCAAGACTCCAACCACCGTGGCCAAAGCTGCGCCTGAGTTGAGCCCAAAAAGCGCAATGGCCACTGCCACTGCTAATTCGAAAAAATTACTGGCCCCAATCATCGAACCTGGGCTCAATATACAATGAGGCAAATGCATTTTTCTTCCCACTCCCCAAGCAACAAAAAAGATGAAATAAGTTTGCAATGTTAAAGGGATAGCAATCAAGACAATATGTAAAGGATTGGCCAAAATTCTTTCCCCTTGAAAGGCAAATAAAAGCACTAAGGTGGTCAATAAGGCCATAATAGAAATGGGCTTAAGTTTAACCATAAAAACCTCTTCAAACCACTTTTGTCCAAATGACTTTATAAGAATCTTATTGGCCAAAAAACCTGCCACAAGAGGTATAACGACAAAAATGACCACTGAAGAAATTAAGGTATCAAAAGGGATTGAAACATTAGTCACACCCAATAAAAACTTCACAATAGGAATAAAAGCGACCAGTAAAACCAAATCATTTATCGCAACTTGTACTAAAGTATACTCAGGATCTCCTTTGGTTAAATAAGACCAAACAAAAACCATCGCGGTACAAGGAGCTGCTCCCAAAATAATTGCCCCAGCAATATACTCTTGAGCTAGCTCAGGAGAAAGATAAGCAGCATAAAGTTTATCAAAAAATAACCATGCAAAAAAGGCCATGGTAAAAGGCTTAATCAACCAATTAATGACTAAAGTTAATCCAAGTCCTTTCGGAGTTTTTCCCACATCTTTAATTGAGCTAAAATCAATTTGCACCATCATGGGAAAAATCATAAGCCAAACCAATAAAGCGACAGGAAGGTTTACATTGGCAATATTCATCTCACTTAAAACACTTATAGAGTCACCTAATACTTTTCCAAGTACAATGCCCCCTATAATTCCAAGTGCGACCCAAACACTTAAATAACGCTCAAAAACTCCCATTTGTTCAGTTTCTTTACTCATTTTTTTCCTTCTATATAACTCTCAATATTGATCACAAATTCTTTTATTTCATCTCGTACTCGACGATAAATCTCCAAAACTTCTTGAGTATCCTCAACTCCCTGAGCAAGTCTTGGAGGGTCATCAAAACCTACGTGAATAATTTTACTGGCCGCAAAATAAGGACAATTTTCTTGAGCATCAGAACACACTGTAAAGACATAATCCATATCATTTACAGTTAATTCGTCTGTCGTCTTGGATTTATGGGTACTAATATCAACTCCGGCCTCCTGCATAACTTTAAGGGCATTGGGATTGAGACCATGCTTTTTTGTTCCTGCCGAGTAAAAATTAAACTGATCTGCCTTTAAGGCCTTGCCCCAACCTTCCGCCATCTGAGAGCGACAAGAGTTTCCCGTACATAAAAACAAGACATTTTTTTTCATATATTCTTCCTCTCAACAAAGCACTCTAAAATAGGACAATCACTTAGAGGTTGATTCATATCGTGACAACAGTTTGCTAATCCTTTTAATGACCTTTTCATTTTTTGCAGATCTTCAATTTTCTGGTCAATCTCATGGATCTTTTCTTCTGTTTTTATTAACACATCACTGCAACGAGCTTGATCCTTTATTTTTAGATCTAATAGTTCTTTAGATTCTCTTAAAGTAAAACCTAACTCCTGAGATCTTTTAATAAAATGAATTTTTTTAACAAATTCCCAAGGATAATATCTAAAGGCTCCAATTTTCTTTGGTTGCGTTAAAATACCTTTTCTTTCATAAAATCGAATTGTCTCGACATTTACATGGGATGCCTGTGCTAGTTTTCCTATAGTTAATAACTTTTTCATACTCATACTTTACACTCCGTACTATGGTACAGAGTCAAGATAACAAATCCAAATAAAAGAGTCATTAAGTGTTTATTTTAAAAATTCTACAAAAAACTCAACTTCTCCCAAAGTTTTTATATATCCTCTACCCATATACTATGAAAAGTAAGAGGAATAACATGTTCTAGCTCAATTTTTTTGTCTTTAACAGTTTTGTACGTAATATTGATAAAACTCTAGCAAGCCAATCACCTACTTTTTTCAATTTAGTGTTATTATTTTAGATTATAATCAGACTTTAAGTTTTTCTACAATGGCCTTAAGTCTTTGAGGTGAATGGCCAAAAAAATCACTCTTATCAAGATAATAAAAATGAACATCATTTAAATAAGCTTTAAAAAGATTTTTTTCTCTAGCGGTACAAATCATAAAAGGAATCTTAAGCTTTTACTTTTGACAAAAAAGATAAAGACTTAGACCATCCCCTTTTTTATCTTTAATTGAAGGCATTTCATAATCTGATAAAATTAAATCAAACTTTCTGTCCATCAGTATTTGCACTTGAGCTTCGACGCCATTGTCGCACTCAATAATTTCACAATCACCGAAAGCTTTAACGAAGCTCAAAACATATAGCTGAGCATCTTCTTCTCATTTATATAATCATTTAATATTTTGCATTTTGAAGCTTAAGAACATTTCCGTCTAAATCTTCAAAAATAAGCATATGCCCCCAGCTCTCATCCATTTCTCCAAGAATCTTAGCTCCAGCATCTTTAAGAATTTTTTGATCAGAACTTATATCGTCACTTCTAAGTGTAAGCGTGCCGCCACAGTGAGCACCGTGGGAATCTCTTGGAAAAGTCGGGATGTCATTTCCTTCACTCCAATGAAGACCAACCATAACCCCTTCACAATCCATACTGGTCCAATGTTCAGATTCATAACCTATTTTCATATTGAGAACCTCATTATAAAACTTTACCGCCCTTTTCATATCTTTTACATTATAATAAATATCGTGAACACCTTTAATCATGACTTTCTCCTATTCTATTTTTTATTCATGTCTACATAACTTTACATAATACATAACTAATCAAATTTCTCTAAACTATAACAATGATAAATTTTTTTCTTATCCAATTCAACAACAAAGCATTCTTGTTGCTCATAAGATGCTCTAAATTTGAGGTCATTTTCTTCATCAACAACAATACTTAATCCATGAGGGCCTTTGACTCTATCATCACCCAAATCATTATAAGCAAAATTTGATTGTATTAATGGAACAGACCACATAGCTGAATTAGTAAAAACTAAGTTTTCTTCTCCATTACTCTTAATGGCTTCCCATTTATCACTTTTTTCCCACCCCCAATAACCAGGCCATAAGATAAAGTCAACATCACCATAGGAAAAATATAACTCTGGATTTAACTGAGCTTCTAAGCAAATAAGAGGAATAAATTTATAGCCCTTTAATGTAAAAACTTTTTTCTTATAGCCGACGGGAACAGAAAAGAACTGTTTTTCAGATTCTGTAAGACCTACTTTATAAAAACGCTCCATCGTGCCATTGTGAAACGCAAACCCGGTATTATACATTTTATCTTCTCTTAAAGCCGTTGGAAGTATCAACATTTTTTTATTTAACTTTGACCAAAGCTTTAACTCATCAAGATAAGAATTCATTGAATCGAGACTACATTCACCAATTTTGGCAGAAAAGCCGGATAAAGAACATTCAGGAAACAAAACTAAATCGACATTAGTATCTTGAAATATACCTAAACATTTTTTTACATTTTTAAAATTTTCTTTTAAATCTATTGAGTTCTTTATCTGAGCGACGCCTATCCTGATCATTTTAACCTAATTCCTAAAATATTTTTTTACTTACTTATCAAAAAAAAATGCATTGTACCAAGTTTTTTCACCTCTCAAAGATATTAGTCAATCCCACTTATCCAACAAACTAAAAAAATCACTACAAATCTCTTTGCAACACCCCTAGAAAGCTTCATAATAAAAACGATGACAAATTCACACCCTTTGGCCAATAGAAACTTTTTAAAGATACTTGAAAGCTCCGGCTCAGTAGGAGAGCAAACTGGGTGGTTAGCTCATCATTTTGAATACAACAACAGTATCCTTCCTAGTTACATAAAACTACACAGCTATGGTGAATATATTTTTGATTGGAATTGGGCCAATTTTTATCAGAGTCATCAGATTCCTTATTACCCAAAACTCTTGCATGCTATCCCCTTTTCTCCAGTAAATGCTCCTAAATTCTTGGGAAACAAGGATGATTTCTCAAGATTGGCCAAGAAAAGTTATGATTTTTATCAACAACACAATCTTTCTAGTGAACATTATCTTTTTATAAATGACCAAGAAGAAATACTTCTCCACGAACTTGGCTTTGTCACTCAACTGACTCATCAATATCATTTTCATAATAAGTATGAAAGTTTTGAACATTTTCTCGATTTCTTACGCAAAAATAAACGCAAGAATATCAAAAAAGAAAGAAAACTCATCGCCCAATCAAACCTAGAAATAGAAAGGTTAACTCGAGATCAACTCACTGATGAACTTCTAGAAGAGTTTTATATATTTTATATTTCGACGATCACCAAAAAAGGAGCTTATCCTTATTTAACGAAAAGCTTTTTTACTTCCTTAGATAAAAATCAAACAATGATTGTCAAAGCGAGCACTCAACATGAAACAGTAGCGATGGCGCTTTTCTTTTACAATAGCGAAGCTCTTTATGGGAGACTATGGGGAATCATGCCCGAGTTTGAAAATCACTACCCTTATTTACACTTTGAGCTATGCTATTACCAAGGAATCGATTATTGTCTCGAAAAAAAGATTCCTCTATTTGAAGCCGGGGCCCAAGGTGAACACAAATTACTCCGAGGTTTTAAGCCGGTGATTATTAAATCTGCTCATCATATCAAGATCCCTCAAGCCTTTGAAATTATCCAACAGGATATTAAAAGAAAAAACGAACAAACCTTAAAAGATATAGAAATTTTAAAATTATACCTTCCCTATAAAAGCTAGACGCTCGAAAAATGGCCTTAAAACATTTTTAATAGGTCTGTATTATTTAGCATCAAGAAGCCTCTCATCTTTCAAAATTTATTTCCATATGAGGTAAAAAAAGGCCTTCACCTAATCTTGATTCTACTTTGCCGATAAGTTTTGCCCCCATTTTTTCATAAAACTGAACGGCATCAGGCTCTCCGGCCAATCGAAAATAAGTCCAATTTAATTCTTTAGCTCTCTCAACCGCATTTTTAAACAAAACACTTCCAAGTCCAAAGCGCATATAACGAGGCTCTATCCATAAATTATCTAATCTTTTTTCACTAGCAATTTGTTTTAAAGAGTAAAAACCTAAAATTTCATTATTTTTTTCAACAACAACTACTGGCCAGTTTTGAATATACTCTTCATCAACTTTTATATGAGGCCGACAAGCTTCAATAAAGGAATTATCATAGCCCCAAATTGCCTTTGACCTTAAGGCTAACTCTGACAATTTCTCTCCTTCATTTTTAAAGGCATTTCGAATTTTAAAGCCTGACACATCTTTACTCATAAAACTAACCTCTCTGCTCTATAAAAGAATACCGCTTTAATATCTATATGTTAAATAAAAATGACTTATTAGATGGTTAGCTTTATCTAACAACTAGCTTTGACTCCATCATTCGAATTTTTTTATAATCCTCAAAAATATGGTTACGATTATTTTAAAGCAGTATCCAATGTTTTTATGGCCATTACTGCTGAATCTTCCAATGACTTTTGCATGTGTGCTTTATGTAATCTACAAAGAGATTTTTTAGGGTCGTTGGAAAGTTCTGGTGTTAAAATATTTGAAAGATGCTCAGCAAGTAAAACTCCAGATTCAGTGCCTGGGATGATGGCCAAAGGATTATACTTACGTAGAATATTTTCAAGACCAGTTTGTTCTGGAATGATATCTATAAAATCTGACTCTTTAATTTGTGTCCCGAAACCAATACGCTCTAAGGGCTTAAATATTATTGCAATAGAAGGAATCCCTCTTTTTTTAAAAGCGGAAGCTAACTCAATACCCGATGACAAAGGATCAACAATAATAACAGGTCTTTTCATGACAAAAACATCTCCTTAATAAGGACTTTAATTTTTTCAAAAGAACCAATTGCTTGAATATATGAATCTGGACGAATTAAGACCACTTGATCCTTATAAGGATAGCAATTTGTCCAGTATCCATCTTTAGTCTTATCATTCAAACTGATATGAATTAAGTTTATAAAATCAGGTAAACAAATATTTCTTTTTTGACCTCCGTGTATCAAAAGCGTATATTTTCTGTAATTTAATAGAGAATAAAGACGTGTCTTATCCTTATTTCTAAAAATTTCAAAATCAAAAACTCTCGCACCTACAAGTCCTTTCTGCCCATAACGTATCCCCATACCTGTAATATTCCCTGCTCTTTTTTTTACGATTTCTACATAGTCTTGTGCATGGGAGCCACGTTTGGAATATTTTGTTGAGCGTACAAGTTCAGCTGATGTTTCAATAACGCTTTGAGCGACAGGCATTCTTTCTGCTTCATAAGTCGCCAAAAGTTTTGAAGAAGCTCCTTTTAGAGTCATATTTAATTTCCATATAAGATTAAATGCGTCTGCAAGTCCTGTATTCAAACCTTGACCGCCATTTACCGAATGAATATGACACGAATCACCCGCAAGAAAAATACGATCATTAAAGAAAAAACTTGAAGCAACAGACTCTTTAACTGAAAAATTTGAAAACCAAACTATCTCCTTAAATTTCAAACTATGTGGTTTTATAGCATGATTAATTTTTGCCACAATTTCTTCTTGGGTGAACTTTTTTTTCTCCATTCTCACATAAAATCTATCAATTTTCCCCTCTCTTGGTATCCAAGCCACATCTGATGTATCTGTTTGGAAGACGATGATTTCAGGAACTTTAGGAAAGTCAGTTTCAATAACACCATCGATAACCGCCCATATGATTTGAGGACGAACTATATCAAAGGAGATATTAAACTGCTTACGAACAAATGACCTCGCACCATCGGCTCCAATAACATATTTCGATTTAATTTTATCTCCATTCGAAAGAGTTGTAATACAGTTCTCGTTAGTCACTTCAATTTTTTCCGTTGTCGTCCCACGTAAAACCCTAGCATCAAACTGCTTGAGTTTTTCATCTAATAATTTCTCTATATGATACTGTCCAAGCATCAAAAAATGTTTATGTAGGCACCCCTCTAGCTGTTCCCACCATGATGATTCTCGCGAAATAAATTTCCCATCCGCCCATACTGATGAAGTATTACATATTTTTCCCAGTTGGTATAAATCATCAAATAAATCTACGAGCTCTAACAATTGTAAAGTTCTTGCATTAAGAGCATCGGCACGACCAACTTTTAATGGAGCTTCAGATTTATCAATAGCAAGCATACTTATACCACAAAGAGTTCCAAGATAAGTACACATAAGACCTACTGGGCCAGCACCAACGACGACAATATCAACTTCTTTATTTATCATTTATATGACTCCAAATTAGGATTGGCATAAGGAGGGTCACTTAGAACTTGAACCCGTCTAATATATCTTGGTGATCCAGAAGTAAATTTCTCTCTTCCATGTAATAAAGAAAAGTTATCTGCAATAACTACATCTCCATCTTGCCACTGATGAGCATAAAGGTTTTGTGAATGATAGAGTTTCTGCTTTAATGTTTTATGAAACAATGCCAACTCCTCATTTTCAACTCCTGTGAACATAAGATTAGGAATATTTATAAGATTCCCTTTATCATTTGAATGAGGCTCATTATAACGAATTACTGAGAAATCCCTTAGAGGGTGCTTTGTAATGACAGGTGAAATGACTTTACTCTTATAAAATTCCATTTCTCGTTGATAAATACCAATGACCTTACTCCATAGTTCTTTTAACTCATCTGACACATGCTCTAACGCTAAGATAGTGTTAGAAAAGATAGTTCGTCCGCCATGTTCGATCAAAGGAGCTTTCACACAATGAAAAATCTGATACTCAGGTACTTGAGGCCGATACATTCCATCCCAATGAAGAGGGACATAACTATTATCAAAAATATGGTCTTGAGGGCTTTGATGTTGTTTTAACTCTAGCACTTTTCCAAATGGCCATACGCTAACTTTTCCCCATTTATCACAATAGTCAGAGAAATGGTTTGAGTCCTCAAATGTATCAAAACCTCTTATCACAATAAGCTGTGACTCTTGAAATAATTGACGTAGTTTTTCTATCTCAAGTTCTTGTATATTACTATTTTCATTTATTGCCTCTATAAGAGTTCCAAAAGGTCTTAAACGAGTAATTCTATAATTCATATAAAGCCCCTTTCATTGAGATATGTTTATAATCATACAATTTATAATGACTAGGGTATCCTGAAGAGTCATAGATCAATTCAGCTCCCATCTCGATAGCTTGATTACGTTTAAGAAGCACGTACCCTTTTTGAGTTTCAAGTGCGACCCCATGCCAGGGAGTCATCCAAGACTCATTTCCAATAAGACGTATCCCAATTTTTTTTGCACCACAAGTTTGTGGATGGATGGAAAGACGGACAGCTTCGGGAAAGTGCTTTTCTATTAGATCACTCCAAGCATTACTCCTTCTAATGACTTCATATGCTCTAGACTTTGCGTCTTTTTGTATTGCTGCGCGACTTTTGGTTTGGCCAGGATACAAAGAGTCTTCAAATAAAAAACGCGTTATTCCGCAGTACATTCGGTTGGCCTCTTTTTCATCTGGTTCTGCTTCTTCTTTAGCTCCATTACGAACTTTGTATTTCAGAAAGTCTAAAGATTTTCCATATGTTTTCATAAGTTCATCTCTCATTTGAGCAAAACTTAACTCTTTGTAAAAATCATCTAGATTAAATGTGACGATATCCAAAAGAGACATTCCCTCAATTAGCCTATCCAATTTGACTTGATATGCTGAAACATTGCTCTCTTTCATGCCAACAACGTCGCTAAAAACTCTTCCATCCGAACACAAAATAATTTTAATTCCTGGGGAATAATATTTTTTAATTCTTTCACAAAGCTTGCCAAGAAACCTAAGAGAAAGCCTTTCTGCATAATCAGGCAAAGGCCCTAATACTTTATTGTGATTTGGTGATTTCCCCGGGAATGCGGGTAAGACAAAAGTCACAGGAATATTTTTTTTCACAGCAGAAATAATCTTTGGCATATGCACGCTTGAACAAATCTGACATTTTGAATTAGCACAAAGTTTGCTATGCCTTGGAAGTCGACGATAATTCATAATTTCACGAAGGATCTTTTGCGCAACTTTGATGTCTAAATCATTGACCAATAAGTCCTCTGAATTAAATCCTCTAAGTAAATAGTTTTGAGTTAAAGTAAAGTTGAATGCTGTATTGTTCATATTTTTCTCCTAAACGTAAATTACAAACATTCAAAAGATAAATAAAATTGTTTTTTAAAATCACTGTGATAAAAATTACTTATTCCTAGTATTTTTGTTTTGATCATGGCCTAACACTAAACTAAGAATACAGCTCAGAAAGCTAGGCGTTCGAACACCAACAAACGATTATTGGCCGGCATTTGATGATCTTGAAGGAGTTTAAAGCCATTTTTGTTCATGGCCATATGCACATCTTCAAAGTTTCGAATTGCTGATAAATGCGAATGAGTGTGTTTAAGCCATTGATCAAACTCTTTATTACTCTGACTAGTGTATTGCCCTTCATAATTAAATGGCCCATAAAAGAAAACCAAAGCCCCTTCACGTAAGCGTTTACCTAGCAATTTAAAAAGAGTCTTATTCTCTTTCCAGGACATAATATGAAGCGTATTGCAGGAATAAACATATTGATAAGGCTTTTTATCAGGAAAGTCATCTTTACCAATTTGAAGTGTTTTTGGCCCATATAAATTAGGAAGTTTTGCTTCTTGCATCCAAGCTTGGATACCAGCATGATTCTCTTGCACATCCGAGCAAACCCATTCTAGCTGAGGAAATTCCTTAGCAAAGTAAACAGCATGCTGTCCCGTCCCCGCTCCAATTTCAAGCAGTGCTCCTTTATCCAGATATTGCTTAAGAACAGCAAGGATAGGGTCACGATTTCTTTCACAAGCAGCAGAAAATGGTTTATTCATGAGTCCTCATATAAAATGTTTTATTAGTTCATATAATACTAGAATATACAAAATGGGATATATTTACAAAGTTAAAAGATGGAAAGCGACAAAGCTCAATAAAACAACCAATTTACTTGTGAGTTCTCTTACAAAAATAACTGGATCTCTACAAGAAAAACTCTAATAAATAAACCAATGGCATAGAAAAGTAAAATTTCATTTTGCTTATAAAATCAGCATTCTTTGTCACGGAAGAAAGATGAAAACCCTGTTCATTTAAAGATTCTGAATATGATTGTCTAAGTTTGATATCTTCCTTCACCGCCGATGCAAGTTTTTCATTATTTCTACAAATAATGATCATCTCAGAGTTAAGATTTGCAGAGCGAGGGTCAATATTATAAGTTCCTACAATAATATGTTGATTATCAATAACTGCTCTTTTGGAGTGCAATCCCCAATTTGTCGTTTTCTTATAATAAGGGCTAAAATTATTATAAACATTTCCACCTCTAAAAAGAAAAAGATTTAATCCTGACTCTTGAATTTCATCTAACTTCAAAGCAAGTGCTGAAGATGTATAATATGCATCCGTCGTACTTAAACTGTTAGTCAAAATAGAAAAGCTCACATTATTATCAATTGTTGATTTGATAAGATCAAGACCATCTTTTCTTAACACTAAATAAGGTGATTCGGCCACAATACTGGCCTTCGCATCTTTAACAATTTCTTCTATTCTTTTATAAACTTGTCGATTGGAAATCAGCACCCCTGGAAAGTCTGTCACATAAGAAATATCATTGCATACGTATGTTTTATTTAATGACCTAAATTGCTCTTCATGTTTCTCAAAGTAACTAAAAACGGTGGAAAAAGTTTTTTCGTCATTATAAAACTCTTCATCGATAGTCTCATCATTAAATACTGGAGAACTTGCATAACTAGAATCCCAATAAGCAAAAAAGCTACCTCTTATATCTTTAGTAATTTTTCCTTCAATAAAAATATCGTAATCAAGAAAGTTATAGTCTGAACTTAGGTCAAAATATTCGTTTGCAATATTTCTTCCCCCGGTAATCGCCATTTTTGCATCGACAACAAGAAGTTTTCTATGATTTCGATGCTGAACAGCAATAAAGTTTGAATTGCTAATAGTATTATAATAACGAACTTCGATATTTTCTTCTTTGAGATACTTTGTATATTCAGGTGCTAATTTAAATACGGTAATTGAATAATCAACTAAAACTCTTACTTTAACTCCTCTTTGTGCAGCCTTAATGAGTTCATAAGTTATAAGG
>LULL01000511.1_pt1 | contig 17847 bp, 14 predicted proteins | sample 728161 | NCBI WGS metagenome assembly LULL01 (sample SAMN03860290, study PRJNA289734) | marine metagenome | biome: seawater column; feature: ocean; material: water; isolation source: Red Sea water column Station 149 - depth 500m | place: Saudi Arabia: Red Sea | collected 2011-10-15 | depth 500 m
GTTTATAAAGTCTTGAAAAATTAAAAAAGATGTTGATGCGCCAGAGACTCTTAATTTTTGTTGGTCTCTACTAGACTCTACACCATACCAGAATACGTAATATTGTTTACCATCAAAGGCAAAATACCAATTATCTAACCCATGATTCGAGGTTCCTGTCTTACCAAAAATATAAGCATTCCTCAATGGGCCACTGGCCAAACGTGAAATAGTCGTTTCAGAAGCCACACTCATATAATACAGAATTGTTTCTTCAAACTTAGCTGCTCCAGACTCAATCTCTTTACATTTATCTTCTATAAAGTTTTTATACGTAACAAAAACTTCTTCTAAAGATAGCTCCAACGCACCCAGCAATTGAGCTGGATACTCACCAAGTGGGGTTTTTAATCTTGGTATTCTTTTTATTAATTTTTCTTCTAAAGCGTCAAAGCCAATTTCATTTGCAATGCGAATTAGGGGTATGTTTTTTGACTTTTGAAGTGCTGCTTTTAGTTGAATTTTATCTTGTTTAGCTCTTGAGTAGTCCTTAGGACGCCATATACCAGACTTCAACTTTAATTCAATCGGAGCAGTGGAAATCTCTTCATCGTATGATCGGCCTAAATCAATATAAGTATCATAGACTATAGGCTTAAACAGACTACCAATCTGGTGATATTCCTTGGTAATGGCCTGCCTTTTTTCTCTTTGTGTCTTTGAGTAAAAACTAAAAGAATCTTTGCAGTCAAAGCCTTCACAACCTGGGTGAGCAATTAATATTTTTATTCCGATATCTGCATCTCCAACCCTAGAAGCCAGTGCCAAATTTCTTCTCTCAACAGCTTTAAATAAAACTAACTTTTCAAACGCCTCTAGGCTAAGCTCACTATTTTTACTCACTAAATAATAAGCATAAAAAGCTTGCTGTTCGGCACGCTGCACATAGTTTTCTGAAAATTGCATCCAACGCGCCTTAGACCATATGATTTGATCATTTTGAGTAAATAAATCTAAATTTTGCAGGCGTTTAAAAACAGCATTCGCTCTGGTCTCAAGCCTTTCAAGCCCTCTGCCCCTTGGCCGGTAAAAATTTGGCCCCTTAAGTAAACTTACCAAAACAGTCGCTTCAAATTCATTCAAATATTGTGGTGCTTTATTAAAATAAGCTAGAGAAGCTGCATAAAAACCTTTTAAATATATTCCTTGGTAAGTTCCCCAAAATACTTCATTTAAGTAAAGAGTAATGATCTCTTCTTTGGATAAAATATTTTCAATATAAAGAGCATAAATCATCTCCTTAATTTTTCTTGAGAGTTTTTTTTCATTTGTAAGAAAAAGATTTTTTACTAATTGCTGAGTTAATGTAGATCCTCCTTGAACAAACTTCATAGCGATAATATCAACAATCAATGCCCTAGCAATAGCAATAGGATCAACCCCTTTATGTTCTAAAAACCTAAAGTCTTCTGTACCCAATAAAGCCTTCCATATATTAGAAGGAATTTCAGTAAACTTCTTTCTAATTTGAATACATCGATATCTCTGACATGAGTTCGATAATAAATGAGGTAGCTTAATATCTTCCAAAACCTCGACTTTATTTGAGAACAAATTCAAACTTTTTTTCTCTCTTTGATCTGTAATATAATCCTGTGCCTTCCCCTCCTGCGAGAACAAAAGAAATACATCTAAGTCTTCCCTATAAACACTCGTGTCTTTTTCAAGTATTGATTTTTCTTGCTGATAAGCGTTTTGACTTATTTGAGTCTCTTCGAGTTTTAATTTTAATTCATCAACCACAATATAAATATAACCTGCAATAAATATTGTCAGACTTATGGCCATATATAACAAGACCCTAACGCCAAGCAGAAATCTTTTTTTATTTAAACCCTTCATTTATCCTTTCGTTTGCCAGTCTTAAGTATATCTCCTATTATTTTTATCACTTATAATTAATTTAGCATAATAAATAAGGAGCAACCTGTGGCATTTAAACTGAGATATTTTTTACTCTCAATATTATTCATCCAAAGCTCAATGGCCGTCCCTGTAGACTGGAAGGGAACACTTGCTTTTGATACTCTCATTATTAAAGATGTAAGACGCACAGGAGATGCATGCACACCTGCTAATGGTAGCCAGTGCATTAATCCTGAAGAAGATAATGCTCGACTCCAAACCATGATATTGAAACTTAACCCGAATATTGTTGTCAATGACAGTGTAACGGTTAAAGGGGAATTAACAACTGGTGGAACACGAGGAGTGAAACTAGGTGATTCTACTAACTATGATAATACGGGAGGTTCTTACTATGCTCAAACAAGCTCCTCTACTTTAAATCTTAACCAACTCTATGCCGAACTCTATGCTGATACTGCACTTTATCGTATTGGCCGCTTCTCAAAACACTTTGGTTTAGGTGCGCTTATTAATTCTGGGGATAATATTTGGGATAGGTTTTATTCTGGCTATGAAGGGATAGAAGCTCAATTAAAATTAGGTAATTTTCACTTAACACCAATGTGGGCAAAACTTCATACTTCAGATAATCCAAACGGAAAATATGATTCATATGAAACAAGTATTTCTGCTATCTATGATAATCCTAACAAAAATATGAAGTTTGGTGTTTATTATTCAATCCGGGAAGTTGAATCAAACGATACTCTTTATAATAAGGGTTCACAGAATTCCAACTTGATTGATATTTATTTCTATAAAGGCTGGGAAAAGTTCTCTTTTGGTCTTGAAATTCCTATGCTAACAGGAGAAGTCAACAACCTTTACAATACTGGTGAGGCTGACTTTGACTCTAACGCCTATATTCTAGAAACAGCTTATCAATTAAATTCAAAATGGAAGCTTGGGCTTAATGCCGGGATGATTAAAGGTGATGATGGAACATCTGATAGCTTTGAAGCTATGTATTTACATCCCAATTATAAACTTGGCCAAGTCATGTTCAAATATAATTATCATGGATTTATGGATGATACCTATGACGTTTTTAATTCTTCAATGGTTAATACAACTTATGCGCAATTTTATGCTCATTACTCTGTCGATGAATGGACTTGGAGATTGTCGGCGATGTGGGCTACAGCTAGTGAAGTTGCAAAGAAGGGTGAGCAGTTCTACGATCATGATAAAAAAGCTCTCGTTACAGCAAATGCCGACCAAGCAGATGATCTAGGTTATGAAGCCAATATCGCCTTTGATTATCAATGGAATCCAAATGTTATTTTTAGTGGTCATCTTGGATATCACTTTGTAGGTGATTACTACTCTTTTGCAAATGATGCTAATAATGAACTTGAAACAACAAATGTCATGAGTACTGGCATGAATTTATCTGTAAGTTTCTAAGAAATTTATATACTTAGTGAGAAGATTATATCTTCTCACTAAAAACTCTAAAGTCCTGACTGAAAACTAAACCCTGCACTTTGATTCCCGTACATCATCGGCATTCTTGATGGAGGACCATAACTAGGCTGCCCATATTGCATAAGATTTTGTTGTTGCCTTTGATACTGCTGCATTAATGCTCTTTGTTGCATCATTTGACCATAATAGCTAGCATCTTGGTTATTTCTCAAAAAATAATTTGCATCATAATTTTGGTTCAGATTTGATCTTAATTGATTAGAAATCCGTGGATCTCTTAAAAGTCTTGGATCAATATTTGTTTGTCCACTCGGTGCTCTTTGTATATCATAAACTTGGTTTCTTTGAGCTTCAATTTGAGACCACTTCTGAGCTAAATTTAAATATGGACTTTGTCTTTCAAGTAGCATTTGTTGATATTCAGGAGAGGTTTTCATCGAATATTCATACATTAAATCTTGCTCGTATTGGGCTGATTTTTGTAAACATACTTGTTGATTTATTCCCCACATTCCAGCTTGTGCATTATAACATTTTGCTCGTTCTTGTGTTCTTTCGTTCATAATTTTTTGTTGTAAATCATACAGGTCAAATTCATGAGCTAAAGAAACTTCATTTGCAGCTTCTTGAAATTGGCTCGAAAAGCTAACTCGACCTTCTTTATCATTGGCCAAGATTCCTAATTTATCTAACTCTTCAGACTGCTCCGTTATATCCATTTCCATCTGTGCTTCTACTTCTTCACGACTTAAACTGGCCATTTGATTTTTTTGTGCTAATTCTGAGTCATAACGAGCAAAATGATAAGCTGAATTATTAACAGCATAATATTTTAAAGCTGCTTCTCGCCATAATTCTTTATGTAAAGGAGCTTTCATTGCAAAGCTTTTCATCTTGGCATAATCATCCTTTGTCATGAAAGGCTCTTTTGTATATTTTCTATAAGCTTGTACCATAGCTTCTAATTGCGCTAATTCTCTATCCCTAGCTTCTCCATCTGCCATGGTATCGACTTTTTCAATTTGATAAAGAATTTGACTTCGCTTTGGTAGTACAACTTTTTGATAAAAATCACTCAACACACGATTAAAGTTTTGAGCATCTAAATTTGAAAGATCCTTTTTCTTAGCAATTTGTGCGTGTAGTTTTTTTACCTCATCTTCAATAATCGTATCCCTGACACGCTTTAAAATGTCATACATAAAAGAAAATTCAGTAAATTTTGGTAAGTTATTATCAATAAGACTATAATCTCCTGAACGACAAATCTGATTAAACAAAGCGTGCGCTCTTTGCTCACGAACATCTGCTTGGGAATAGGCAATAAAGCCATCATCATTTATATCTTCATAAAAGCGACAGCTATTTTCTTCTTTGTTAGATTCATTTTGAAGTCTTTGTCTGGCACACTCTGGTCCATGACAATAAAACCAAACCTCACCGGTAGCATTAGCTCCACTAAATGTTTCTTTAAATTTAAGTGGGGCAATTTTATCCTCGGCCAAGCCACTAGAAGTCATCACACCAACATCCTTCATACACTGAACAAACCCATTATAATTAGGCTCGACCTTAACTGTTTTCATTTCATCATTAGGAATTCCATCTGTTGCGGTATACGCCTTATATTCACACAAGGTTTTACCTGTAGCAGGATCTTCCTCACAACCTGTTGCCGGCTTTCTTATATCCACCTGAAAGAGATAAGGTCGTCCATGAGACGGTGATGAAAAATTGTATTGAAGCATATTTTTACAATTACCAACCATTGTCCCGCCATTAATTGTCAACTTACCAGTGTCAGGATTATGGGAGACGACCAAGTCTGACTTTGAAAGAATTTTTAAAAAAGATCTTTTAGGTAATGAAGTTTGCTGACTTCGAGTACAAATTTGATCTGGAACAGCTGAGGTATTTACCTCAATTTCAGTATTTGCATTTGTCATTGGTGGCGCTTCATCTTCCCGAGGAGCTTGTTCATATTTCTGCCCCCAAGAGCTGTCACCAAAAGCTTGTAAAAAATCATCTCCATCACCTGCATTTACTGAAGACAATAGAAATAAACATAAAAAGCTAATTAACAGTTTATATTTCATGGCCACCCTTGATAAAATAAACAATACTCAATAAGTCTTATCGGGTTGAGCCTAAAATACTTTAGCTATTGATTAACCTTCTTAACTCGCTAAAGTAATAAAAACGGTAGCTTAGCTTCATCATCGACAATATTATTTTCTTTTACATAACCTTCATAACGTTTCAGACGGCTCGAATGTGCAGCTAAACTATCTTTAAATTTCGAAACTCGCTCGGCTTTTATTTCATATTTTCGTCCACTAGTCGTCGTAAACCAAATAAACTCAGGAAATTTCATTTGTGACCCAAAATTGACAAATTTTCCAAATGTAAGCTCCATCGTTCCCAAAGTTGTCTCCAAACGAATGTCTTTTATTTGATGATTGGTATTAAACTTCATATAAATATTTTCACCCACCACTTCCCAATAAAAATCGTTCTCTACTTTAATTCGACTAACAAGAGGATCTCTTTTTAAAAAATTTGCCTCTCTCACCTCTTTGACTCTTTTCTTTGCTGCTTCCCCCTCTGGATAAAGTGGGTTTTCTAAATCGCTATCTTCTTCATTTTGATCTTTAAGCTGCATGAGATACTTCTTATAACTATTAAGTAAAGAAAGCTTTTGTGCATTTACTAACTCAGTATTATATTTTACCTTCGCATTTAAGCGTTTTAATTGATGAATGAGTAAACGGCTTTCATTATTAAGCAACATACCTAATAAAGCATAAAACAACTCTCCATCTATATTTTCACCTGAAGGAAAAAACCTTGGAATTAGTTTAAGATTTTTATTTTCAAAGCTAACTAAAGTTGATCGGCTTATTACACCACCTTTATATTTTAAATGTGTTATTAAAGGATTACTCTCACGTTCATTTACAATAAGGATCTTCATTGCATATTTATTAACAACACCACTTTCCTTAATCATCGGTGTATTTAATTCTGGATTTATTTCCCTAACCATTAGATTTGCAACGACAGTATCTTTTCCAATATCAACATTACTTCCATTTCTTAACAGTGAATCAAGAGTTGGAAAATAGCCCCAACAGACAACACTATAAAAGCTCATGATAAAAATAATTGATTTGTACATTTCTCACCTACATCTTTTTTTATTTTGTAATTGTAGAGTTAATGATACTTTATATTTTAAAGGAATTCGACCATGAAAATACTTTTTCATTTTACTTATGTATTTACCTTACTTTTTTTATCAGAAAAAGCTTTCTCTTTTAACGGAATAAAAGATTTTGAAACAACTCGTACAAAGAGTTTATCAGGTGCAGGTGTAGGCTCTATTTTATTAAACGAAGCTCCCCTTCTTAACCCAGCCTCAATTGTTTTTTTATCAAACTCTTCTTTTTATTTTCAAAAAGATACAGATGAGCTTGATAAAAAATCTGAACAAAGAAATAAGAAATATCAAAGTATAAATAATGACCTTATTGTAATTACAGATACGTCATCAATTTTAAAAGGGGGTATCAGTTATCAATATCAAAATGAACCAAATGGAAAACGAATCAGATACTCAGCTTCATTTGCAAAAAATGCGGGTAAGAGATCAAGTATTGGGGTAAGTTTACGTCACTCACAAGAAGATTCTCTGCTGTTAAAAGAATCTTATACTCAGGCCGTTTTGGGATTTACTCATATCCCTAAACAAGGCTTCAATCTCGGCGCCACTATTGTGGACCCAACCCAATCGACTAAAGAATATTTTAAATATACAGTTGGTACGCAAATTACCATTCACGATTATATTGACTTAATTGTCGACTTTGGCTCCGGAGATGTTGATAATCCCAAAAAAGAGTCATTTTCTAAATGGTCACTCCAACTTCAATCTTTTAAGCGTTTCTTTTTACGCTATGGCCAATTTTATGATCGTCTTTATAATGAAAAAGGAAGTGCCGTTGGTCTTTCTTGGGTAGGTCCAAAATTTTCAGTTGATTATGCCTTAAAAAATTACAGTATTATTAAGAGTCAAACTTCAGATCAATTATTTACAAATGATAACATCCAAGAAACCTCAATTGGGTTAACAATACTTTTATGACAGAAGAAAACAAAGAAATTTCCAGTGAACAAAAGCAAAAAAAGCTATCTTTACAAAAAAAGATTAATCAAAGAATTACAATTGCTAAACACGCTCGTGAAGCTTTCCTTGCTAAAGACTATTTAAATGCCACAAAAAAGTATAATGAATACCTTTCTATCCTTGCAGAGGTTCATGAAGTTTCAGATATTTATAAATTATCACCAAGTATGTTTGATCCTAAAAAAGATGTTACAGAGATGCTCCTTATAAGCCATGTCTACTGGGAACTTGCACGGATCAATGAAATGACACCTAAATTACAAAAAAACTTTCATCTCGCTCTTTCTCAATTTGTTAAATTTACTGTTAATCAACCTTTTCAGGTCTTAAACGCAGAAATGCTTCGAAAGTACATTAAGAAAAATAAGCGGACAAGCAAACAGATCGCAAGTCTTGAGGAAGCCTACCAACAAATTTTTGTGCAATCTAAAAAATGTTATATTGCCAGTATGTGTTTTGGTGAAAACTCACAAACAACCCATAATCTTCGTAGAATAAAAGTTTTTTTAACTAAATCATCTTTTGGCATTATTTTTATCCGAACCTACTATTATTATTCTTCAAAACTGGTTTCCTTTTGTGAGAATCATCAATACTTAAAATTTATTATTGTTACTTTTAGTAAACCTATACTAAGGTTTATCTCTATAATGGTAAAAACGGGAAAAAAGATATAATGAGTTTATTATCTAAATTCATTTCAAAAACTTGGTTCTCATCACTTTTTGGAGCACTAATTGTCCTTTTTTTGCTTGTCAGCGTTGGCGATATTATTAATGGCTTTTTACAAAACTATTCAGGAAGAAGAATTTTTATTGAATATTTTTTAAAACTTCCAGACCTTGCGGGAAAGATGCTCCCCATAAGTGCTCTTTTAGCCTCATTATTTTCCATTAACAAACTTAAAACACATAGTGAGCTTATGGCCATTTTGGCCAGTGGATATTCTGCAGCTAAAATTTATCGTCTTATTTTAGGATGTTCTGTTTTGGTGGCGATATTACAGCTTTTAAACCTTGGTTATGTACTTCCCTATGCCAATAAAATTAAACGACAAGAGTTTGAAAAAAGTAAAAAGAATGAAAGTAAATATTTAGCGCGGAGTAGAATTGGGGACTCAGGATTAATTTGGTACAAAACTAATAATTATTTTACTTCTTTTAAAGCCTTCGACTCTAAAAATAAATTGCTCAAAGATGTTACGATTTATTTTACTACTGAATCAAGTAAACTTAACTCTATTTACAAAGCAAAACATGCGAAATTTCTTTCTGAGAATAAATGGCAACTTGATGATATTCAAATTATTCAATCACTGGAAACTGATCAGTTTCCAGAACCAACGACAGCAAAAAGCCTTATTATCCAGCTCAATGAAAGCCCTGAAGACTTTACTCAGTTTGAGTCTGATATCACCACTCTCAATCTCTTTGACTTAAACAATTTTATCTCTAGACTCCAAGAAACTGACATTAATTCGACAGAATATCAGGTCATGTTAAATGAGAAGATCTCTTTGGCCATTATATGCATTATTTTTGCCCTTTTTCCTCTCTCCAGTGTTTTCAACCCAAATAGACGTGCAGCAAGTTTTGGTAAAAGTGTTGTCTATACTTTAATTTTTAGCATTTTCTTTTGGGGCATTCACACCAGTAGTATTGCTATGGGAAATAGCTCAAGGCTTCCCGTTCTCATCGCCACGTTTGGTATTCCCCTGATTTTTGGTCTTTATATCTTTGGTATTTTTCTAAAAAATAAAAAACTATAAAGATTCAATTTTTGCTCACAAGATGATATATAAAATATATGGATGAAATAACGCAGAATTACAAATTAGATGGTGAATTACTTAATATTCATACTTACCCAGATCCTATTCTTACCCAGGTTGCCGACGAAGTTACAAACTTTGATGAGAACCTAAAAAAACTTTGTAAAGATATGCTTTACACAATGTATCATGCTCCGGGAATAGGTCTCGCTGCACCTCAGGTCGGAATTGGAAAAAGAATTTTTGTCATTGACGTCGATTACACAAGAGAAGAAACCAGTGAGGGCTCTGGAGAATATACTCTTTCAAACTTTAATCCTCAAATCTTTATAAATCCTGTTATTAAGAATAAAGAAGGTCAAATTTCCTACCAAGAAGGTTGCCTTTCATTGCCAGGAGTTTATGAAGATGTGAAGAGATTCGAAAATATTTCTGTAGACTTTCAAGATACTGATGGAAATTCTCACAGTATCGATGCATCTGAGCTTTTCAGTATTTGCATTCAACATGAAAATGACCATCTTGACGGTATTGTTTTTATTGAGAAATTAAGTCCTTTGAAAAGAAACTTCTTTAAAAAGAAACTTATCAAAGCTAAGAAGCAGAAAAATCACAATCTATGAAAAAAATTAAATCAGTTTTTTTTGGTACCCCTGACTTTTCCGTCCCATGTTTAGAGCTTCTTCACAATCATCCCAATATAGACTTGCAATATGTCATCTCTATGCCAGACAGAAAGGCTGGCAGAGGCATGGAACTTAAATCACCCGCAGTTATTGAATATGCAAAAAAAAATAAAATCCCTTTTTTCCAAACAGAAAATATTAATCAGGAAGAAGCTTTTTTAGAAAAACTCAAAAAAAATGATATTGACCTCTTTATTGTACTGGCCTTTGCCCAGTTTTTAAAACAACCCGTTTTAGACTTGCCGCAATTAGGTTGCTTTAATATTCACACCTCTTTACTTCCAAAGTACCGTGGTGCTGCACCTATACAATACGCTCTTCTTAATGGGGATAGTACAACAGGTGTTAGTATTCAAAAGATGGTAAAAAAAATGGATGCTGGTGATATCGTTCATTTTCAAGAAATTAATATTGCAAAAAACGAAACTGGTGGCCAACTCAAGCAAAATGAGACTCACGTAAGTTTTGCTCCTGCCTTGAAGAAAACTGATGGGTTCTTAGACTTTGAAAAGATGAGCTACGAGGATATTTTTAATAAAATCCGTGCACTTGACCCTTGGCCTGGTACATATTGCTATTTAAATAAAAAAAGGCTTAAAGTTTTTGCCATAGAAAAATCACATACCAAGCTTCAAGCTGGACAGGTAACAATACAAAATAACATGTTAGAAGTTGGAACTACCAATGGAGCTATCAGACTTCATTCCCTACAGCTTGAAGGAAAGAAGCCCTGCTCTGATATTGAATTACTTAATGGATTACGTGACAAAATTACAATAAACTCCAAGGAATAAATATGACCATTATTGCTCCTAGCTTACTCTCTGCAAATTTTTTATCCTTACAAGAAGAAATTCAAAGATTTGATGGAGTTAAAGACCTCTGGCTTCATCTTGATGTCATGGATGGACACTTTGTTCCAAACCTGACTTTTGGCCAAACTGTCTTAAAAGAGATTCATCGCATTACAACCCATAAGCTTGATGCCCACTTAATGGTCACCAACCCAGAAAACTATATTGAGCCGTTTAAATCACTGAATTTATATAATTTTACATTTCACTGGGAAGCTTCGATTCACCAAGACAGACTTATCCAAGAATTAAAGAAACATTACCCCTCAGTAGGAATCTCTCTCAACCCAGCAACTCCAATTGAAGTCATCCCGGAATATATCTTTAAACAGATCGATCTTATTCTCATAATGACTGTAAATCCCGGATTTGGTGGACAATCATTTATTTCTGGGTGTATGGATAAGATTACAAAACTTCAGGCATTAAAAGAAAAACATGACCTTAACTTTCATATCCAAGTTGATGGTGGTGTTAATCAACAAAATGCTAAAAGTTTAAAACATGCAGGAGCAACTAACCTCGTTGCTGGTTCTTATATTTTCAAAGAGCCAAATAAAAACTACGCTGCCCAGGTTAGCTCTCTTCGCGAATAATTTAGAGGTATAATTATGAACTTTGATAATGCAAAAATCTATCAACTTGATGGAACAAATCTTACAATTGAAACTATATACGAAATTTCAAATGCTAAAATCGGTGACATAAAAGTTGAGCTCACTCAGGAAGCTAAAGAGAAGGTTCTTAAATCAAGACGCTTTGTTGATGATATTGTAGAAAAAGGCGAGCCCGTCTATGGTATCAATACTGGCTTTGGTGCTCTCTCAAACAAACATATTGAGAAAAAAGACCTTTCCCAATTACAATATAATCTTATTCGTTCACACTGCACAGGAGTGGGAAATCCCTTTCCAACTTTAACCACGAGAGCAATCATGCTACTTCGAGCAAACTGTCTTGCCTCGGGATACTCTGGAGTGAGTATTGAATGTATTGAGCTCCTCTTTGATTTTTTAAACTATGGTATCACACCTGTTGTTCCTGAAAAAGGTTCAGTAGGCGCATCCGGGGATCTAGCTCCTCTGTCACATATCGCACTTGCTTTAATTGGAGAAGGAGAAGTTATTTTTGATAATAAAGAAGTTCGAGCTGACTTTGCTATTAATCAAATCCAAAAACAGCCAGTTCAATTAAAAGCAAAAGATGGTTTGGCCCTTATTAATGGAACTGCTGTCATGGCCGCCTTAGGTTCTTTAGCACTTTACGAATCAAAAAGAATTGTAAAAATTGCTGATATTGCAACAGCACTAACCCTAGAAGCTGTACGCGGAACCAAAAGAGCTTATGACCCAGATATATCTAGCCTTAAGCCACAACCAGGACAAATTAAAGTTGCTAACAACCTCACCAAACTTTTGTCTGAAGAAAGTGAAATTGCAAAATCTCATATTGACTGTGGAAAAGTTCAAGATCCTTATTCATTGAGGTGTGTCCCACAAGTCCATGGGGCCATCAGACAAACACTCCAACATGCAGAAGATGTTTTGGCGGTAGAAATCAACTCTGTAACTGATAATCCCTTAATTTTTGTTGATAAAAACAAAGTTGTTTCGGGAGGAAACTTTCACGGTGAAGCTGTTGCAATGTGTATGGATTATTTATCCATTGGCCTAAGTGAAGTTGCCAATATTTCTGAAAGAAGGGTTGAAAAGATGATGAACCCAACTTTTTCAGACCTACCAGCTTTTTTAGTCAAAGAATCAGGATTAAACTCAGGCTTAATGATTGCCCATGTCACCATGGCAGCCCTGGCCTCAGAGAACAAATATCTTTCTCATCCTGCCTCGACTGACTCCATTCCCACTTCCACAGATAAAGAAGACCATGTTTCTATGGGTGTTACGTCGGGAAGGAAATTGCATGAGATTCTAAGAAATGTAAAACATTGCTTAGCAGTGGAATTTTTGTGTAATACTCAAGGTCTCGATCTTTTAGAGCTTAAGACTAATACAGCTTTAAATGAAGTCTACAAACTCGTTAGAAAGCATGTAAAGCCAATAACTGAAGATCGTGTTTTTTCACATGATATAAATAACATAAATAAGTTAATCAGTAATTTTGAGCTGCTTAAAGTCGTTGAAGATCAAATAGGGACACTTGAATAAAACAATTATCTAACTATAGTCTGAGAGTCTTGGGTCTGAAGGGTTTAGTAGATCTTTTTTTGAGGAAAGACTACTGGCATAGGAATATAAAAACTCATGAGCAAGAGAGTCATGATATCCTTCAAATATTTTAGCTCCTTGGTTTTTAGAATCTTGACTATCACTTAAAAAACTCTCCCGTCGAACTAATATGTTTTCAACCATATCTACACTAATAAACTCTTCTGTATGCATTTTGTTTGTTAAAATATATTTTTTTATTTTTTTTGCAAGACTTTTTCTGCAATAATATTCTGGCAGTTCAAACTTTGTATCAGAAAACTTTTCAATCGAACATAGTATTTTATCTGAGATATCATGGGGAGATAGAATGGGGCCAAGTTCACTTTTAAATATATTAAAATAGCTAACTTGATCATTAAAATGTTTTTTAAACTCTGCGAAGCCCCCCCAAGGAGTCAAAAGACAACGACCACCCTTTTTTAAAATATTATACGGAGACATTCCAAAATTTTCATCTGAGTGAAGGCTTGGCGAAATATATAAAACACATTTCGTGGCAAGGTATTCATCCAATATCTCTCTTGTAACATGCCCCTTAAAAGTCACAAGCCCTTCAAGCTTGTGCATTGAAACGAGTCTTTTGCAATAATCAAGATAAGGTCCTGAGATTTTTCCCATATTAGGACTACCTAAGAAGTCTTCTTCTCCAAAAATACTTAGCTTAATGTTTCTTTCTTCTAATTCATTCTTAATTTCAGCACAAGCCTGTATTAACAAATGTAAGTTTTTTTGTTCAGAAACTCTTCCAATATAAGTTAACTCTTCAATTTGATCACAGAGTTTAATTTTTGAATTACGCTCATTTAAAAAAGGATGTTTATAAACTTGAACTTGTGGCAAAACTTTATTTGTGATTTTTTTATCCCCCTCACATGTCACGACAAAAACATCGTGAGAACATAAAAAGGCTCCAAGTTTATATTTTAGAAGCGGCCAATAGCCAATTGTTGCCATACCGTGAACATAAAAAAATAGACGAAAATTTAATCCGAGCTTTTCTCTTAAAGCACTCACACCCAAACTTAGCTCAACTGTAAAACATGTCATCACAATATTATCAGCATTTATAAGCGCACTGAGATTCTTCATGACACTTGAGTCATCAATGTTTATCAGCTCAACTTCATGTTCTAAACAACTTGTTTCACACCAAAGCCCCTCAATAAAAGGAATGATTTCTTGCATGGAAGTCCAAGCGAAGTTTTTATGCGATGTAAGAACAATAGTTTTCATAACACTTAACATCATACACATTTTTTTTATACTTCGTCATCACATGAGACATTTGATTTTAGAGACTGATAGGCTATATTTATAAGATAATGAAACAACTTGGTATTTGCCCACTTCCTTTTAACCAATTATATCTTCATTCTTCAGGTGAAGTCTATCCTTGTGGCTTTCTACAAGGACGTCACTCATTGGGAAATATCAACAAGATGAGCTTTTCTCAAATTTGGAATTCTTATACTGCAACAGAGTTTAGAGACTCTCACAAACTAAAAAATAATAAACATTGTGGCAAGTGCCAAAAACTTTATAATTGTCACCTTCTTCACGACAACATGTGGCAACGATCAGGCGAAAATGACCAGTATAAATTAAAACGCCTAGACATAATGATAGACTCATTTTGCAATTTAAAATGCATTATGTGTACTAATAGGTCAGAAGTGAATGATAGCTTCTCTGATGAAAATTTTTGGGTCGACTTTGAACATAATTTATTACCTGAGCTTGAAGAGATAGAGCTTGTTGGCGGGGAACCTTTGATCATTAAAGAAACATATCGACTTTTTGACCTCGTCTTGAAAGTTAATCCGAAAGTCAGGATTGTTTTAACAACAAACGGCCACCTTGAGCTATCAGATAAAATTAAATCGTATATCACCAAGCTCAACTTTTATGCCATTTCTGTAAGTATCGACAGTCTCAGTCCTAAAAAGTTTGAAAAAATTAGAGTCAATGGCAAATTAGAGAAGTCACTTAAGTTTTTATTTCAGCTCAAAGAACTCAAAGAGACTTCTCAGCTTAAGTTTTATCTAAATTGTAATTTCTTAATTCAAAAACAAAACTGGGAAGAGCTGCAAGATTTTCTAGAGTTTGAATTAAAACATGGTATCAAAGTTTACCCAATTCTTTTAAGAGAACCTACCAAATTTTCTATTTTAGACTTTAACCCCACTGAGCTACTTAATGTTTTTGATGAGTACATTAATCTTTCAAAAAATAACTCTAATTTATATTTAAAAAATATATTATCCAAAATATCTAAGTCCATTCCCAAAAGACATTTGCTAAGTCGTATTGCTCTGCTTGAGGAGATAGTTAATCATGACAGAAAAGTTTAATTTTTGTCCATTTGCTTCACATGGCTTAAGTATTGAGGGCAATGCAAAGAGAAGACTGTGTTGTCACGACCTTTCCGCTGAAACAGAAGAACTTGATATTAACTTCTCACATTTATCAAATAAAGTTTCTGCACAGCTTAAGCAAAATAATTATTCCACACATTGTAAATTTTGCATTGATCTAGAGAAAAAAAAGCTAAGCTCACCAAGACAAGAATATATTTCACTTTATAACAATCAGCAAAAAAATGATAAGAATCTCATTAAGTTTTTGGATATTACCTTAGATAATATTTGTAATCTTAGATGTAATACATGCAAGCCGCTTTATTCCAAGTCTTTAACTTCCGAATTCGAAAAGTTAGGTCTTAAATACACCAAGGCAAAGACACTTAAGACAAGTCAACTTTTAGAAATAATAAGTAAACTCTCAAACGACGCTTTTATTGTACTCACTGGCGGGGAGCCTTTTGTCTCTCAACAGACTTTTCGATTTCTCAGGGATTTGATAGAAAAAAAAGATACATCACAAATGACATTAAGACTCTTTACAAACCTAACAATAATTCCCGACTGGTTCGAGTCAATTATCCCATACTTTAAAGAGATTAAACTCGTAGGAAGCCTTGATGGCCATGGGGCAATCAACGATTATATCCGCTTTCCTTCGAAGTGGGATAATATTACTCATAATTTAGATTTAATGTCTGCCCTAGTTAAAAAATATTCTAACCTCGAGCTAGACATTCATTCTGTCTTACAGGTTCATAATCTTAATTTTGTATCAGATTTTATTGTGAGCCTTAAGCCCTACAAAAATATATTTTGTTTTGTTCCAAGCTTTACCATCATTGAGACACCACATCTTTTTAATCCCAAAATCTTACCTCAAAAAATTTTACAACCTATTCAAAAAAAACAAATTGAAAACTTAGAAAAAATTTTAAATAGTATTGAACAAAATGATTTTTCAGAACTTGCAATAAGACGACTTAAAAAAATCATCAAACAAATCACAACAATAGAAAGTAACAACTCAACATCCACATTTATTCAATTTACATCTTTCTCCAAGATGAAAGATCAATTTAGAAATATTGATATAGATAATTATTACGATTATTTCTTTAAGGTAGACATATGAAAGGTATTAATGTTTTCACAGAGTGGGGAGAACTACAAAAAATTATCGTGGGCAACTGCCATAATTTAAGCGATTATAATGTCGAGCTTAGCTTTAAGCTTTTTTTTTCCAAGAATATTACGAGTAAGCTTGTCCAAAAAAGCATTTCATTGCAAAAAAAGCTTATTGAACAACGACAAGAAGACCTCGATAATTTAGCCCACTTATTAGAGTCACACGGAATTGTGGTCAAACGACCAAAAAAATTAGAAAACGTTTTAAAGTTTAAAACTCCTTATTTTGAAGATCATTTAACGCCTGTTGATAACCCTAGAGATCAAACTCTTATCATTGGAAATGAGATTATTGAAACCTCATGTCAATGGAGAAGGAGATTTTTTGAAAATGATCTCCTTAAGCCTATATTCATGGAATGTTTTATGGAGGGAGCAAAGTGGTCTTGTTCCCCAAGACCAACAATGAGTGATAAGTCTTTTGATTATTCTGCAATGCCTTGGGAGGAAAACCCAAAACTTCGCAACTCACCACCAACGCCAGAACTCTTTGAAATAATGTTTGATGGTGCTCAGTGTTTAAAGTTTGGCAGGGATATTATTATGAACGTTTCAACTGTTAACCACAAGCTCGGCGCTAGATGGTTAGCTAATCACCTAGGAAATGATTACCGTATACATGTAGTGGAGATTACTGATCATCATATCGATGGAATGTTTATGCCTCTAAGACCAGGAGTCTTACTCATTAATCCTTTATCAATGTCCAAAAAAATGCATCTTCTCCCCAAAGCACTACAGTCGTGGAAGATTTTACAAGTTCCAAAAGAACACCTTGAGCCAAAAAGCTCTAGTCATCCCTTTCTCGCTAGTGAAAACATTAATGTTAATGTCCTTCCTATTAATCAAAAACAAGTTATTACATTTGATCATGAGGGTAATAAAAATACTGAATTGGTTAAATTATTACAACAAAATGGATTTGAGCCGATTCCGATTCGTCTAAGACATTCCCGGATGTTTGGAGGAGGGGCCCACTGTGCAACTCTTGATCTTTTTCGCAAGGAAACTCTAGGGTCTTTTCTTTAGGTAAGAAATAGTTTTAAAAACCTTTTTAAACAACTGACTGCGCCGATAATACATCAAAGTCTTAGGCTGCTATCAGATAAAATTCTCATGTAGTTTTTCCTCAATAACCTTAGTCAAAAAGATATTTGTTGAATGATGTCGACAATAACTTATACATTTTGTTACATCGA
>LULL01000311.1_pt1 | contig 17631 bp, 20 predicted proteins | sample 728161 | NCBI WGS metagenome assembly LULL01 (sample SAMN03860290, study PRJNA289734) | marine metagenome | biome: seawater column; feature: ocean; material: water; isolation source: Red Sea water column Station 149 - depth 500m | place: Saudi Arabia: Red Sea | collected 2011-10-15 | depth 500 m
CCCTGATCCACCGGTGAGGATTCGTCATCGGTGATTCTGGTGGATCGCGACGAGGTTCGCAGTGTGGGCGTGGGTGAGCTGCCGGCCGGTGCCGGCTCTTCCACTTCGGGGTCCTCGGGTTGTGCCGTCGGCGGCGGGGTGGTCAGGTCGTGACAGCGGTGGGCGGGCCGGTCGCGGCCGCCCATAGTGACTCCCAGCCGGGTGCCCAGGGCCAGTGCGTGGGCAGGTGCAGGACGAGCCGTCGGCCGGTGGTCGCGATCCGGGCGGGGATGTTCAGGATGCGCGTGCGCACAGTGGCCCATCGGGCGGTGTGCATCGCTGCGGCGACAGCGGTGGCGCGGGCGATGTTGAACGCGATCACCGCGCAGGAGACCCAGGCAGCGTTGGCGGCGTACTTGCCCGATGGCAGGTGGGCCAGGGGGCCGTCCTTGAGTTCGGCGATGACCTGCTCGACCAGGGCGTGGTCGCGGTGACGCTGATCGGCCTCGACGACGGACAGGGTGCTGTTGGTGATGAAGGCGTGGTGGCGGTAGGTCGCGAACAGTTCGCCCTGTTCGCTGCCGTCGGATGCCAGTGGCTGGAGTCGCTTGACGCGGCGCACGACCAGGCGACACGACACGTGCTCGGCCTTGCGGCGGCCGGTGAACGCAGTGAACGGCACTTCAGCGACCTCGGCGTCGCTGACCCAGCGTTGCTCGACCTTGTCGAAGACCGCGTTCGGGTAGGCGATCGCGGTCCACTCGCCCGGGTCGATGCTGGCGATCGCCGCGGTCACCGACGGCGTCATCCGGGCGGTGACCGAGAACCAGGCTTGGTGGCGCAGCGCGGTCCCGACGAACGCCCAGCCGTAGTACGCCGAGTCCGCGCGAGCCAGGATCCGGCCGCTCACGCCAGCATCCCGGGCGGTGGTGATCGCTTGTGCGAGCAACCGGCCGCAACCCGTGGCGGAGGCAGTGTTGCCCTTACGGAGCCGGGCACGTGCGATCACCGGCGCAGCGGTTGGAGTCGAGATCGTGGCGAGCTGAACGTTCAACCCCCTGGTTCCGGTGTAGCCGAACGCGGCCGCCTGCTTGGCGTAGCCGTGGACCTCGCGCACGGTGTCATCGACATCGAGGAACGCGATCCCCTCCGCGCCGCCACCGCCCAGCAGTCCAGGCACCCGCGCGGCAAGCCCTGACAGGAGCCTGCCGTTGATCTTGTCGAGCTGCTGGACGTGGCCGTGGGTGAAGGAGCGCAGGAACGTGCCCAGCGTCGAGGGCGCCCGGACCCCGGCGAACAACCGGCCCATCGCGCCGTGGCGCAGAAGGTCGAGGCCGTCGAGACGTCGCAATCGACATCTTCCCTGCTCAGGAGGGCACCTCGTTCTACGCCACGCTCACAGAGCCCGACGCAGCCGGTGGATCAGGGCTCAGACCGCGAGACCGATGCTCGCCAAGTATCAGACAAAGACGACGCTCCATGGAGGAGCCCGGACCACATCCTGAGTTCCTCTCACCTACGCGTAGTGCGAAGCAGGCCGTCCGAAAAGCGGACGGATGGCGTCAGGTCGCGAAACAATGAGATGTCCGAATCCCGCGGAACCGGCCCGCGTACTGCCGTCTGCGCGCTGGGCGAGATGTTCGAACCGCTATTCACGACGTTGGCAGGATGGACATCGAGAAGGTCGCCGCCGGTCCGGAAGATTGTCGTCCTCCGGACGCTCGGTCCCGCTATGACGTGGGTCCCTTACTCGTCAGTCACCGCTACCACCGGGGCGGAATCGCCCTAGCCTTCGGCCGAACTGCAGTAGCAACTCCCAAGCTGCCGACAGCAGGTGAACTGGCCTCCGTCCCTCCCTTCCTCAGGAGGCCAGTGAGCGTGGGCCTGATCCACCAAATCGCTGTGCTCCCCGGTGGATCAGGCCTTCCGCGCCCGAGACAAGAAGCGTCTGGAAGTAGGAACGTGTGAACGCGACCCACGTGGCGACCATTCCGCCCGACCTCAGCCTCAAGTTGCTGGACGCGGTGCTGGGCGCTCTCAAGGCCGCCTTGCTTCAGGTCGGCGCAGAGCGGGTGTGGGTCGCAGACGGTCCTGCGCTCGCGGTGATGGTCGACCTTCCGAATGAGCCCACCTCGGAACTCGCCACGAACCCGCGCAGCGAAGCCAAGGAGCACGTGCCGTGTTGAAGATCGCCGGGCTCTTCGAGGTCTATGAGGAACGCGGTGAGCACCACTGGGTGCTGCGGGACTGGGACGGCCAGATCATGGCGCGCAACGGCGGGTACATCACGCGAACCGGCGCCATCGCAGATATCGAACGCCTCCGTGTCACCGCACTCACGGCAAACGTCGTCGAGGTATGAGACATGCAGACGCCTCCCGTGCTGTGCGCCCACGGTCGTAGAGGTGACTGAGATGCGATTGCTCGCTCAGCAGCAGCGCCAGGTAGCAACCCTCGAGGAAGTTGCGCGGCGCGCTGTCCGTAACGGCACACCGACGGAGCTAGCGGTCACCGAAGTGCGCAGGATCACCGACGACCCAGTGCTGCTCGGTCTGGCAGCCGGACGTGCCAGGGGCAGATGGAGCGCGATCCCGCTCTTCCAATCCATTGGGCAGGAAGTCGCCGAACTGCTGATCGAGGCCGGCGCCGATCAAGACGTCTACACGATGACCGCGTCCTCGGTCGAGCGTCGGCTGCGTCGACACGTGGGCCGGGACTGAACTCACGAGGCTCGGACCTGCCACCTCACGCGCAGGCCTCGACTTGCTGTACGTGGGCTGGACCAGTCGGATACCCGGAGCGACGTCCGACCCAGGAGCGGCGTATCTGCGCCCTCGCGTGCGCATCGTTTGGTATTCAACATCGGACCTTGGCAGTTCCGGAAACAACCGTCGCCGATATGCGGCAAAGTGACGCGGGTTCGCTGATCGCCGTTGCTCTTTGCAACGTCCCGCCGGTGTCCATCTTGTCGCCGGACGTCCAAGCTGAGGGGCGGCGTGGCGGTGCTAGCGCGGTGTGCGCGCGCGTGACACCATGTGTCGCCGTCCGCATCGACTTCGTCGATCGGCAGGGTCGAATGACGGGGGAGCCGATGCCGGTACCTGACCTGCGTTCAGGTAGTTCACTGCGCGCCGCAGCCGAGGCGATGGCCGAAGGCCCGATCGCGTACCTGCTCGGCGCCGGCGCATCGGTATCGGCGGGTCTCCCCGGTTGGGGCGAGCTCCTACGGCGCCTTCTCGCCGAGCGTGGCCTCGAAGACGCCGCCATCTCAAGGCTGCTGCAGTCACAGGACAACTTGCTTGTGGCTGAGGCGGCGTTCGCGCCGGGCTCTCGCCGACGCACCCGCGAGAAGCAGATCTTCAAGGCGCTGTACGGGACCGCGGACATCGACGAGGCGCGCCGAGCGTTCACGCCGTCAAAGTTGCACGCAGCGGTCGCTGCAGACGCGCTACGCCGCGGTGAGCGAGACACATCCATCATGACGTTGAACTACGACGACCTTCAGGAAGAAGCACTCGTCCAGGAGATCACCAACCGGCGCCGCCGCGATCCGTCCGAGCGCGTGCACGCTCGATCTGACGCCACCAACCGCGCCTCGAGCCAACAGTTCGAAGTTCACCACCTGCACGGACTGTTGCCCCGCCAATCTCTGGCAGCGCCTGGCGACGAGCTCGTCCTGACCCTCAGTGACTACTCCCGGCTTATCGACAACAGTTGGCAGCGCGTCCAGGTCAGCGGCGCTGTCCAACATGGCCCTACCCTGATGCTGGGTACCAGCTACAGCGACCCAGACATCCGCACCTGGCTAGGCGCTCTCAGCAAGTACGAACGACGGGAACTGCTCGCGGTCATCTCCCGACCCGCGTTCGGCATCAGCCGTGCCCAAATGGACAAAATCCGCCCTGTCGTCGAGGCCCAATGGAAGCGAGTCGGGGTGCAAGTTCTGGTCGTCGACGATTTCGCCACGCCGACCCAGATCGTCCGCGAGCTCGGTTACGTCAACAAGCCCGACTACGCTTCGCCGACCGACCGCGTTGCCGGCCTTCTTCAGCGCCGGCTCGCGGATTTCGCTGCCAACCAGGACGCTGACACCCACGAACTCACGACCCAAACGAAGCGCTTCAAGGCGGCGCTTGGAGACTCGGCGATGCTGACGCTCTGGCTCCACGATGGCGCCGACCATCTCGTGCGATGGGCAACATCAGATCGGACGTATCGAGACCCAGCTGCGCTGCGTCGAATTGACGTCAATCCGGACTCGGCCTGGATCGTCGCTCGAGCGGTGTGCAACGACACCGAGGTCATTCGCGACATCGATGTGCGCACGGCCGAGCTTCGCGACTCTGGCGCGGTCGCTGACACCGGCATCACCACCGGCCGGTGGGTGAGTGTGGCGGCCCGTCCGCTAGTTGTGACCCTGCCGGGGGGCCCCGCAGTCACCGTCGGAGCGTTAAGTGTCGCCTCCTCCGTCGCCACAGACGATGTCGACATTTCACTACTTCAGGACGCTCTCGATGTCACGTGCAGGCGGTGGCAAACACGACTGGGATCGGCCCCGTGATCCCGGGAGTCAACGCCACCCCATCGGGTACGCTGGATCTACGGAAGGGGACCATGTGAAGAACCAAGCTCGGCGCTCGAACGACCTCGTTGTCCGCAAGATCGACGCTGGCACGTGGTCGGTGCAGAAGAAGGCCGTCCCAGGGTTCCGCCTCAGCAAGAGCTCAAACGTTCCGACTCCTTCGCCCGCCGCTAAGCGGCGGTCGAAGGGCTGAGAACTTCGAGCCCCGCAGCGCGCCGGGCTCCCCTCAATCCGCCACATTGATGCACCTGCGAGGTGCGACCCGGGTGTAGATGGCCTTGCGGTTGTGCCGGGGATTGGTGTGGGCTCCTAGTCAAAATGATCGGCGTGCGGTTCGTAAGTCGCTCCTATCAAGGGACCTACCCGTCCTCTCGCATGCGGAAGCTCAGTTTCCTGGCATCGGCGTCGAAGTCGACGAAGCCGCCGTTGTTCGCATGGAGCTGCCGGAACATCTCGAACCCATCGATGATCGCGCGCTCGAAGTCGGAGTGCTTGCGCGAGCCGACCTCTAGCCCGTGAGTCATCAACACGATCGAGTCGAGGAACTGCTGGTCGAGCCGGGTCACGCCGTCGAGGAACTCGTGGCGGGCGGCATAGGCGAACGCGAACGCCGCAACGCCTTCTTCGATGACGATGGCACGGCCACCGTCCTCGCTCTCGTCGATGTCGGCGTCTGACTTTCGCTTGCACTTCATGAGGGCCCGGGTCACCGGCGACCAGCCCAGGACGGTGGCGTATGCGAGGTGGAAGGCGTCGTGGAACCGATACCCGTCATCGGCAAGCGCGTTGTCCGTCAGCTCTGCACCGAGTACACCGCCATCGAACATGACCGTGATCGTCTTCCTGCCCTCACTGTTCACTCCCGGGATGAACTCATATGTTCCCTGGCGGGGAAGTCGCTCCCGATCGGGGAAAGTTGAGTCGTAGGGGTCCGCGTCTCCGAGAAGCCAACGGCCGCGGGTCTTGTCGAGGTTGGTCATCGCCACCTCGTCGAGGTTCAGGCCAAGATGGTCGGCGATCGTCGCGAGGTACCACAACGCGTCGCCGATCTCCTCGCGCATACGCAGCTTGAATGCGACGTCGGCCGCCCCGTCCCTGATGTACTTCTTGTACGCCGCAGCCACCGAGCCGGCCTCCCCAGCCAGGCCGAGGAGATGCACCGTCATGTCCTCGAGCTCCTTGCCCGGCCGCTGGTCGGTCTCGCGGATGCTCCGCTGGTAGTCACTGAACTTCATCCGGTGTGCTCCTTGTTGGATTTTTAAGCAACGTGCCCTAGTATCAGACAGGTCGTGAAATCGCGCAAGGGGTCGACTTTTCTGGCAAGGAGTGAGGATGACCAAGGAAGACATCGAGTGGCTGATCATTGAGCTTCTCGCCGAAGACAACGCACGCGACGCCGCTGACCTGCTTCAGGAGTTGACCGCGGCGGGGGCGAACATGCCGGTCGACTCGCTGCTGGCTGCCGAGGTCCTGGCTCGCGTCCAAGAGCAGTGCGAGGTTGAGTTGCCTACTAGTGCCGAGACGGCTCGCGCGCTGCGCTCAGTCAAGACGTTCGCTCAGGCCGTGTGGGACCTGTTGCCCAAGGAGCAGTCAAAGGCGGCCACCGCGTGAGCAATGATGACTCCTCCGGCCCCGGCGCCCTCGACGACGCTGCCGGTGACCTTGACCAGGACTCGCTGGGTCAGCGCTTGCGCCAGATTCGGAAGTACCTCGGGTTGTCGCAGCAATACGTGACTGCGGCGACCGGCATCTCGCGGTCGGCTATCTCGGAGATTGAGCGTGGAAACCGGAAGGTCGACAGCCTGGAACTGCGCAAGTTCGCGCGCACCTACCAGACGTCGGTCGGGCGGATCCTCGGAGAGGTCGACGAGGCCGAGGGCGCGTTCTCAGCCCTCGAGCGAGCGATGGTCGGGTTGACGCCGCAGGACCAGGACGAGGTGCTCAGGTTCGCCGAGTTTCTCAGCCACAAGCGCGCCCAGGGCGGTGGCTGACGGTCATGAACTGGGCGATGGCTAACAGGCTCGGGCACATCGCGGCGACGAAGGCGCATGGCCGCCTCGGCGTCGACGTGTCTGCGTACCCAGTCAATGTGAGCAAGGCGATCGACGATGCCGGACTCGCGCTGATGCGGCGACCGATGCCCCGCTTGTTCGGCGTTTACATCGAAGCCAACGGCAACCGCGGCGTGATGGTGAACTCGAACATGACGAGGGCGACACGTCGGCACACCGCCGCACACGAGCTCGGCCACCACGAGTTCGAGCACGGTGCCGACCCGGGCCGCGAGTGCTCGATCGAGGTGCCTACACCAGCGACCGCAGGGGCGTCCCCGAACCGTGCAAAGGGGCGGATCGGGGCGCAGGGCCAGGTGGAGATGTGTGCCGAGGCGTTCGCAACCTGGTTTCTGATGCCGCGACGTGCAGTTACGGCCGCGATGGAAACGCTCGGCATCCAGCGCGTTTCCTCGCCCGTCGACTCGTACCGGTTGTCGTTGCTGTTGGGGACGACGCATCGGGCGACTTGCCGTCACCTTGTGAACCTGCGGATGGTGGCCCAGGATGACTGCGAGAGCTGGGCTCGAGTTCAGCCGGGTCGGCTCAAGCGAGCTCTGGCGGCCGAAGGTGGGGTGACCTTGGCCACCACCTTCGACATGGACGTGTGGGATCTGCGCAACGTCACCGGCGCCAGGGTCGAGGCGTCTGTCGGTGACCTGCTCGTGCTGCCCGCCGCCCTGACCGTTGCGGCCAAGGGCGTCGCCGGCCTGGCTGTCGTTGCCGCCGGTGACTCGACGGTCACCGTCGAGTGCGTTGCGGCCGTGAACCTCACTGACCTGTTGGGTTCGACCGCCGGCTTCACCGTGGTCGTGCACGACCGCCCTTTCGGCCTGTACCTGCCGGCCGTAGACCTGAGCTTGGGAGAAGTGGAGCTGACCTCATGAGAACCACCCTGGTCATCGAGGGCGTCAGCCTGTCGGAGGCGTGGGCGCGCACTGTCATCGAGCTGGCCGCACAGGACAAGCACCGGGCTTGCCACGTGATCACGCGCATCGCCGACCCGGCCCGCGAGGATGCCCGGATCCGCGAGATGGCCGATGGCATCCTGGCCGAGCGGGGGCTAGATCCGGTCAGCACGGTCGCGAACACTCTGTTCCCGGAGGCGATGGCCCGCTCGACGCCCGATCCGGAGGCGCTCAGAAAGAGGTACTTGGAACTGCTTCCCATGCTGAAGCACCTGGACAGCGACAACTCCCGTGGCACTTACTTCGAGCGTCTGGTCAACTATGAGACCCCCGGGGGGCACCTGAACCAGCTCGCCGAAGTGGTGCGGCGGCTCAAGCAGGAGTCGGCAGTCGCCGCGACATCTACCACCGGCGCGAAGCACGCACGGTACGAGGTCGGGATGGAGCAGCTCAGCGCCAGTCTGCCGGTCCTAGAGGCGGAACACGACACCAACCCGATCGGGTTCCCGTGCCTGACGCTGCTCTCGTTCCAGCTCGACGATGGACGCGTGCATGCGATCGCGCACTACCGCTCGCAATACCTGTTCCAGCGCGGCTACGGGAACTACCTGGCCGTCTGCAGGCTGCTCTGTTACGTCTGCGAGCAGGCCAACCTGGCCCCAGGTGAGGTGACCATCGTTGCTGGCTACGCCCAGGTCGACAGGCACCGCAAGTCCAGCGTCCAAGTGCTCGAGAACCACCTCAGTACGGACCAGCTCATGTGACGTCGTGGGGGTGTCGGGCCCGGGAGGAGTTGATACCCCACTTCGGCGGGAACCAGCTCATGGTTATCGGACCCGCTGGTGCGAACTTTTGCTTGATGCGCGAGCGGCCGCTGACGCCGGCGACGGTCGGATGAGCGACCCGAGAGTACTTGTCGACCTCGCAGAAGAGGTTCTGGCAGTCGATTAGCTGCAAGGGCCTGCCGTTTAGCCCCTTGAAAGTCAGGTCGAGGCGCTCGAACTGCTCGTCTTGGGTCTCGGCCATGTACGCGATGATTTCCGCTTCGATGCCAGCAGCGTCAGCGCCGAAGCACTTTCGGATTCCGTCCTTCGCGCCTGGGCCGGCGACCACGTAGTCCATCTCGTCGAAGTGGAGACCCGCGCTGTAGTTCAGGTCGATGACGTACTGGAACGCCAGGAAGTCGCCGATGCCAGGTTGCGCCCGGAGCAGCTCGAAGGCGTCCTTCATCGTGGCAGCTGCTGCCAACGCGTCCGGCAGGTCGGCGGTCATCATGTCTCGGAGCAGCCGAAGGTGATTCGTGTGCTTACGCTCAGCCCCGAGCTTCGGCGGCGCCATGACGTATGCGGCCGAGTAGATGCGAGTGCCGGCCTCGAAGCTGCGCGAGAGTAACTGGTCGTACGCGTCAAGGTCGAAGCTGCTCCAGCTCGGTGTCTCGCCAAGCCCGCGTAGCAGCATTTCCCAGGTCTCGACCTTGTTGAACAACTTGAACAACAGGGTCCGGAACACCACCTCGTCAAACTCCTGACTGCCGGAGTAAATGACGTCAGAGATGAGGTACTGGCTGACGCGGTCCGCGGCGCGGTAGCAGTTGGTGAACCGGTGCTCACGCAGAATGGGATCGTCGGTCCATGGGCCGTCGGCGCCATTTAGTCGGGCGTTGTAGATGTGCTGTCGGCGGCTCGCGAAAGTCCAGTAGGTATCGAAAACTTCAGTGGGACGTAGACGCCGCCCGGCGACGACGACTTCAGCCCGGTCGGCGGCGACCGGGTTCGCCTTCGTTCTCGTCACTTGCGGCCGTTCGAGCGCCTCAGCCAGCATGCTTGGCATCATCCCACCAACCCCAGACGTAACAAGACTTGCGTCCCGGCTCCGCGTGGCGGCGCCTGCACAACCCTCGTGGGGCAAGCATTCGGGGCGGACGAGCGAGCGTCATAGTGGGCGCTGAGCAGCGCGCACGAACCCAGCGGCACGGCGGTCTCGGCGACGAGAGTCGGGAGCAACCGGACAGCGAGTCTCATCCTCAGCTGCGAAGGCAACGCAGGAATTCCACAGGCGACATTGATCGCTCGGCGAGGCTTCGCGTTCTTAGGTGACCATCAATGGATCGTGGGCGGCGCCAGCCGCCGCCCCTGGTGGTCGGAGGTGACCAGATGGAAACGGTGGAGGAGATCCTCACCAGCAGTGAAGTCGCCAAGTGGATTCGGGTGTCGGAGTCGACGTTGTGCCGGTGGCGGCAGCGAGGGATGGGGCCGCGGGTCACGTGGATGACACCGACGTGCCCGCGGTATCGGCGGCTGGACGTCGAGCAGTGGCTCGCACGGGCGTCGTAGGCGCACCACGAGGAGGGACGCCGACATGATCGAGAAGACCCCCAACGGTCGGTTCCGAGCCCGGCTGAAGAGTGGCCGGCAGTTCGTCACCAGCCGCACGTTCGACACCAAGCGGGAGGCGAGTGATTGGCTCGCACGCGAACGAGCGTCGCTCGCCGGCGGGGTTGATCCACGCACGGGACGGCGTCTCGTGCGGGCGCTGCTGGAGGAGTGGCTGATCATCCGAGAGTTCACCGTGGCCGCCAAGACCTATCGGACGGACCAGGCCCTGCAGCGGCTGGTCCCGACGGGGATGCAGGCCATGCAGGTGGCGGCCGTCTCCGAGCGCGAGGTGGCACGTTCGTTCGAGACGCTGATCCAGGGCGGTCTCAGCGAGCGTTCGGTGGTCCGGTACCGGGCGAGCCTGTCCAGCTTCTTCGCCTGGTGCGTGCGGGAGAAGATCATCGTGCGGAACCCGGTGACCGGGACGAAGGTCCCCCGGTCGTCGGAGGAGCCCACCGAGATGCGGCCGTGGACCGAGGCCGAGCTCGAGGCCGCCTATGAGCGGTGGCGCGAGCACGACCCGCACCTGGCCGACGTCCTACTGGTGCTCGGCTGGACGGGGATGCGGTGGGGCGAGGCACGGGCCGTGCTGGTCGAGGACGTGGTCGAGGTGCCGACGGCTGGCCTGCTGGTCCGGCGCTCGCAGACCGAGGGAGGAGCGGTGAAGGCGACCAAGGGCCGGCGCGGGCGCCGGGTGCCGGTGGCCGACCGGATCCTGCCGATCATCCGGCGGCTCGTCGTCTCCAAAGAGCCGACCGACCTGCTGCTCACCACCGCGGGCGGCGCCCGGCTGCACCGCACGGCGGTGCTGCGGACGGTGAAGTGGGACCGGACGGGCGGGGGCCGAAGGATCCACGACCTGCGGCACACCGCGGCGTGCCTGTGGCTGGCACGAGGGGTGGACCCGGGCACGGTCCAGGCATGGATGGGCCACGAGTCGATCGCCACCACCAACCGGTACCTGCACTTCCTCGGCACCTCGGCCGACCAGGCGGGACTCGACCGGCTCAACGACCCAAGCCGGGGCCCCAACCGAGACCCGAACCGTGGCCTCCAGCGAGCGACCGAACGGCCGGGGGTACGCCGGGGGTAAGCGGACGGGCTGTCGCCGCGAACTCCCCCGGTGTCAGTCGCCCGCCGTCAGAGCTAGCAAATGCGAGAACCCGCAGGTCACAGCGACCTGCGGGTTCTTTGGTGCCTGGTGGAGCTGAGGGGATTCGAACCCCTGACCTTCTCATTGCGAACGAGACGCGCTACCAACTGCGCCACAGCCCCAGGTACTGCTCGATGTTGCTGGTGTTGCCCTGCGCCCGTGGGCGCGGTGGCACACGTTAGCACCGGCGGATCGGGCCGACCGAATCGGTGTGGACCCGTCCTGCGACCCATCCTGCGACCCGTACTGCGAGCCGTCCTCCGAGCGGGCCCCGACCGACTGGGGGGTCAGCTGCCGACGGCCCGCTCGGGGGTCTCCTCGCCCTCGTGACGGGCGCGCTCCTCGGCCTCGCGGACCAGGGCCGCGTCGGCGTCGGTGCGACCCGAGGTCCACACGCCCGTGGCGTCGAGGTCGATGGTGCGCACCGAGCGGCGCTCGGCTGCGGGCTTGGAGACGTAGGTCGGCAGGGTGACCGGCACGGGGTTCCACAGGCCCGGCGCGGCCGGGTCGGGCACGTGCGGGTCGGGACCGGCAGCCGGCTCGGCCAGCGGCGCCTCGACGACGGCGACCTCGGCGGTGTCATCCGAGAGGGCCTCGGGCTCCTCGTCGACCACGGCCGCCTCGGCCTGGGCCGCGACGGGGACGGTGGGGATACGCGAGAGCGGGCCGGAGACGCCGCGCTCGCGACGCACCATCAGCCGGCAGGCGACCAGCCAGGCCACCATGAGGGTGCCCGGGATCGCGACGTAGGGCCACGCGAGCACCGAGGCCGCAGCGAGCACCACGACTGCGACCAGGCCCAGGGTGAGCGCGATCAGCACCCGACGACGGCGACGGGCGGCGCGACGAGCGGCCTCCCGGCGTACGGCGGGGGGCAGCGGCTTGGGGGCGGGGGCGCTCTCGGCGGCGGCACCGGCGGGCGGCGGCGCGGCCGGCTCGGCGGTGACCGACGACGCCTTCGTCGTGACCACGGGCGCCGAGGGGGTGCGTCCGGGGGTGACGACCAGACGGGAGGAGGTGCGGCTGACCGGCTCGCGCCGGGCCAGGACCCGCATCGTGTGGGAGAAGCGGTCCACCGATCGGCTGCGCACGACCTCGTCATGGTGCTTGAGGGCCTGCGGGACCAGGTAGACGGCCCAGGCCACCGCCAGGGCGACGAAGATGAAAGGGCTCAGGTCCACACGCGGAAGGCTAGGCGGGCTAGCGCAGGGTGGTGCGGATGTCTACCCGTGTGTCGCAAATTGCTGGTGTGACTGGTGAGGTTCGAGACCCCCCAGCATGCTCGACCGGACCGGACGGAGAGGACCCGTCCGGACCCGCCCAGGGAGGAGCGGGTCCGGCACCTGCTCCAGGGAGGCGCAGGCGGTGGGTCCTGCCCCCCATGGTCGACGTCCGGAGGACCCCTGACCAGCCTTTTCGCACGTCCGGTCCCGACTCCGAACAAGTCCGGACATCGGACCGCCACGGTCCGCCCAGCGGTCCGGAAATCAGGCCTCGGCGCGCAGCCTGGAGACCAGGCTGCGGACGCCGAGCTCCTCGCGGGTCAGGGCGTAGAGACGGTGGTCGCGCCAGTCGCCGTCGATGTGGAGGTACTTCGGTGCGTAGCCGATCTCCCGGAGCCCGAGCTTCTCGACCACGCGCAGGGAGTTGGTGTTCTCCGGACGGATCGCGATCTCGACCCGGTGCAGCCGCACGACCTCGAAGAGGTGGTCGATGACGAGCGCCACCGCCAGCGGGACGATGCCGCGACCGGCGCACCGCTGGTCGATCCAGTAGCCCACCGAGGCGAACCGCGCCGACCCACCGACCACGTTGTTGACCGTCACCTGGCCGGCGAACGCGCCGTCGACCTCGATGACCAAGGGGTACGTCGTGCCCTGGCGCGCCTGCGCGCGCAGCCGGCGCACGAGCGCCCCGAAGGAGGAGGGCTTCTCGGTCGACCCCGGCGGGACCGTGGCGTCCCACGGGATCAGCCAGCCCGCGTTGCGACGGCGCACCTCGCGCCAGTCCTTGGCGTCGGTGAGCCGCAGGGGACGCAGCACCACGTCGGGTCGGGCCGGGTCGGACAGCCGGACCGGCCAGGCCCCGCGGGGCGGCCGGAGCGCGCTCAGTGGTCGCTCCCGACGACCTGCTCGACCGCGTGGCGCAGCACCGGCTCGAGGACCGCGAGACCGTCCTTGACCCCGCCGCGCGAGCCGGGGAGGTTCACCACCAGGCAGTCGCCGGACACGCCGGCCACGCCGCGCGACAGCATCGCGGTCGGGACGCCCTTGGCCACGCCCTGGGCGCGGATCGCCTCGGCGATGCCGGGCACCTCGCGGTCCAGCAGCGGCCGGGTCGCCTCGGGGGTGCGGTCGGTGGGCGTGAGGCCGGTGCCGCCGGTGGTCAGCACGACCCGAGCGCCCGCGGCCACGGCCGCGGCGATCGCGTCGCGGACCGGGTCGCCGTCGGGGACCACGGCGGGTGCGTCGACCTCGAAGCCCCAGCCCCGCAGCGCGTCGACGATGAGGGGGCCGGTCTCGTCGGCGTACACCCCGGCCGCGGCGCGGTTGCTGGCGACCACGACGGCTGCCGGCAACGGCAGCGACTCGCTCACGTCCGGGTCCAGTCGCCGGAGCGGCCGCCGGACTTCGCCTCGACGCGCACGTCGGTGATGACCGCGGCCTTGTCGACGGCCTTGACCATGTCGATGACCGTGAGCGCGGCGACCGTGACGGCCGTCAGCGCCTCCATCTCCACGCCGGTACGGTCGGTGGTGCGCACGGTGGCGGTGATCTCGACGGCGTCGTCGGCGACCTCGAGCTCGACGACGACCCCGGAGATCGCCAGCGGGTGGCACAGCGGGACGAGCGCCGGGGTCTGCTTGGCGCCCATGATCCCGGCCAGCCGGGCCACGGCGAGCGCGTCGCCCTTGGGCACGCCCTCGCCGCGCAGCAGGCCGACGACCTCGGTGGAGACCAGGACCCGGCCGGTGGCGGTCGCCGAGCGGGCCGTGACCGCCTTGTCGGAGACGTCGACCATCCGGGCGGCGCCCTGCTCGTCGACGTGGGTGAGCCGCGGCTCGGTCATGACGCTCCACCGTCCAGTCCGGTGTCGAGGGGCAGCACCGAGACGCTTGCCCCGGCCTCGAGTGCGGTGACGTCCTCGGGGACGACCACCACCGCGTCGGCGTCGGCGAGCCCGCCGACCAGGTGCGAGCCCGGCCCGCCGACCGGGCTCACCGTGCCCTCGGCGGTGTCGAGGTGGGCGCGCAGCAGCTGGCGGCGGCCCGGCGGCGAGGTGATCGCGTGGGTCAGCCGCGCGCTGACCTGCGGGCGCGACCACGGGGTCAGGCCCATCATCTTGCGCAGCGCGGGCAGCACGAACAGCTCGAAGGAGAGGTACGCCGACACCGGGTTGCCCGGGAGCGTGAAGATCGGCACCCGGGCGTGCCCGACGTGCCCGAAGCCCTGCGGCTTGCCCGGCTGCATCGCGACCGGTCCGAACCAGACCGTCCCCAGCGGGCGCAGTGCGGCCTTCACCACGTCGTAGTCCCCCATCGAGACCCCGCCCGAGGTGACCACGACGTCCGCGCGGACCAGCTGCTCCTCGAGCGCGGCGAGGAAGGCCTCGGGCTGGTCGGGGACGATCCCGACCCGGTAGACGACCGCGCCGGCACGGCGGGCGGCGGCGGCCAGCAGGAAGGAGTTGCCGTCGTGGATGGAGTCGTGGCCCAGCGGCTGGCCGGGCTCGCGCAGCTCCGAGCCGGTCGAGAGCACCACCACGCGGGGCCGGTGGCGCACCGCCACGCGGGCGTGGCCGAGCGAGGCGAGCAGGCCGAGCTGACGGGGGCCGAGGACCGTGCCGGTCTCGAGCACCAGGTCGCCGGCGCTGACGTCCTCACCGGCGCGGCGGACGTGCTGGCCCTCGGTGGGCGCCCGCTCGATGCGCACGTGCTCGGCGCCGCGGTCGGTCCACTCGTAGGGGACGACCGCGTCGGCGCCGGCCGGCACCGGGGCGCCGGTCATGATCTTGGCCGCGGTGCCCTCGGGGAGCTCGCGCAGGTCGGCCGCACCGGCCCCGATCGCGCCGACCACGGGGAGGTGCACCGGCGCGTCGGCGCTGGCCGACACCACGTCGGCCAGCCGGACGGCGTACCCGTCCATGGCGGAGTTGTCGAAGCCGGGCAGCGACACCTCCGCGGTCACCGGCTCCGCGGCGGCCAGGCCCAGCGCGTCGAGCAGCGGCTGGCGGGTGACGTCGAGGGGCGCGACGGCGGCCAGCACCCGCTCGAGGTGCTCCTCGACGGCGATCGGCTGCTGGTCGGCCATCCGGGGCTCAGGCGTCGCCGCTGAGCACGGCGCCGGCGTCGACGCGCTTGCCGGCCCCGCCCTCGACGGTGACCTCGCCGATGACCTCGACGCCGTGGCCGAAGGTGACGTCGCCCTCGACGGTGAGCTTGGTCGCCTTGCGCAGCGACGGCGCACCCTCGGGGAACCGCTTGTCGAACTCGCCGACGAGCTTGAAGACGTCGGCGTCGAGGTCGACGAACGGCACCTCGCCGGCGACCTGGTCGAGCACGAAGTCGCCGCCGATGTCGTAGACGTCCGAGCGCAGCACCAGCAGGTCGTTGGTCGTCTTGACCGGCACGAACCGGTCGCGGCCGACCTCGATGAGGGTCGCGCCCTCGAAGACCTCGATCGCGGCACCCATCGCGGTCTCGACCTGGATGACCTCGGGGCTGGACTTGTCGCCCGGGTCGACGGTCTTGACGTTGCGGATCAGCGGCAGGCCGAGGATGTTGTCGCGCTGGTCCATGACGTCCTTCAGCGCGCGCAGGTCGACCCACAGGTTGTTGGTCGAGCAGTAGCGGTGCCGGTCGAGGTCGGCGAGCGCCGACTTGTCCTCGTCGAGGGTCTGCGCGGTCTCGCGGAGCACGAGACGGCCGTCGTTCTTGCGGCGGGCGAAGTGGCCGCCCTTGCGGTCCGACGGGGTGCGCCGCACGGCCTCGATCGCGAAGGGCGCACCGGTCTGGGCGAACCAGCCGGCCAGCCGCGGGTCGGGCACCGCGCCGAGGTTGTCGGAGTTGGAGACGAAGACGCGCTCGTAGCCGGCGGCCAGCAGGTCGTCGAGCAGGCCGGTGCCGACCAGCGCGGTGTAGATGTCGCCGTGGCCGGGCGGGCACCACTCGAGGTCGGGGTCCTTGGGCCAGCTGACCGGGGTGAGGTCCTTGGTCAGCAGCTTGGGCTCCTTGTTCTGCAGGAACTCCAGCGGCAGGCCGGCGACCGGGAGGTCGTCGTAGCGGGCGACGGCCGCCATCGTGTCCTCGGAGGTGCGGAAGCTGTTCATGAAGATCAGCGGCAGCGGCGCCTGACGGGTCTCGCGCAGGTGCAGCACCTGGCGGCAGATGATGTCGAGGAAGTTCATCCCCTTGCGCACGCACAGCAGCGACTTGGCGCGGTCCATGCCCATCGAGGTGCCGAGGCCCCCGTTGAGCTTGATGACGGCGGTCGTGCGGATCGCTGCCTGCGCGGTCTCGTCGTCGACGGTGACGTCGTCCAGCGACTCCATGTCGACCGGGTCGATCGTCGACTCGGGGATCATCCCCGTCTCACCGTGCTCCAGGAGTCGGTAGTAGTGGGCGAACGTCTCGATCGCCACCTCGTCGACGCCTTCGGCGACCATCTTGTCGCGCGCGGCCTTCAAGCCCGGGGAACCCATGACTCGATCGTAGGGTCGTCCCGTGCCGCCCGCGCAAGTTCCCCCACATGGTGACCCTCCGCCCACTCCCGGCGGCGACCCGGTCGCGGCCGCCAAGACCGCGGTCCGCGACCGGATCCTCACCTCGCGACGGCGGCGGCCGCTGTCCGAGCGCCTGGACGTCGCCGCCGACCTCGCGCGGGTCCTGCTGGAGGCGCCGGAGGTACGCCGGGCGGCCAGCGTGGCGGCGTACGTCGGTGTCGGGAGCGAGCCCGGGACCGGCCCGCTGCTCGCGGCGCTGCTCGCCGCCGGCAAGCGGGTGCTGCTGCCGGTGCTGCTGCCCGACCTCGACCTGGACTGGGCGGTGCACACGAGCGACGCGGACCTCGGGTCGGCCAGCCGCGGCCTGCTCGAGCCGACCGGTCCGCGCCTGGGCGTCGACGCCATCGCCACCCCCGACGTGGTGCTGGTGCCCGGCCTGGCCGTCTCCACCACCGGGTTGCGCCTGGGCCGCGGCGGCGGCTCCTACGACCGGGCGCTGACCCGCGTCCCGGTCGGCACGTTCACCTGCGTGCTGCTCCACGACGACGAGGTCGACCTCGACGTCCCCGCGGCCCCGCACGACCGACCCGTCACCGCCGTCGCCACCCCCAGCGGGATCCGCCGCTTCTGACCCTCGCTGCTCCGTCCGCCGAGAAGTCACTCACGCACGGCCCACCCGTCACTCACGCACGGCGTGCGCCAGCGACCTCTCGGCCGTGCGCGAGCGACGGCGGATTCAAGGGGTGGTCGCAACACCTTTGGATTGGTCTTCGGCGAGCAACTTAGCGAAGACCTCTGCTGGGGTGTGGAAGCCGAGTCGTTTGCGGGGGCGGTTGTTGAGCTGTTTGGCGATGGCGTCGAG
>LULL01000253.1_pt1 | contig 17493 bp, 13 predicted proteins | sample 728161 | NCBI WGS metagenome assembly LULL01 (sample SAMN03860290, study PRJNA289734) | marine metagenome | biome: seawater column; feature: ocean; material: water; isolation source: Red Sea water column Station 149 - depth 500m | place: Saudi Arabia: Red Sea | collected 2011-10-15 | depth 500 m
ACCTGATCCGCCGTTTGAGCCATTACCTGAATCTCCAGAACCTGATCCACCATTTGAGCCATTATCTGAGTTTCCAGAACCTGATCCACCATTTGAGCCATTACCCGAATCGCCTGAACCTGACCCACCATTTGATCCATTACCCGAATCACCTGAACCTGATCCACCATTTGATCCATTATCCGAGTTTCCATTTCCTGAACCTGATTCGCCGTTTGAGCCATTACCTGAATCTCCAGAACCTGATCCGCCGTTTGAGCCATTACCTGAATCTCCCGAACCTGATCCGCCGTTTGAGCCATTACCTGAATTACCCGAATCACCATTTGATCCATTACCTGAATCTCCAGAACCTGATCCACCATTTGATCCATTACCTGAATCTCCTGAACCTGACCCACCATTTGATCCATTATCTGAGTTTCCAGAACCTGATCCACCGTTTGAGCCATTACTTGAATCGCCTGAACCTGATCCGCCATTTGATCCATTACCCGAATCACCTGAACCTGATCCGCCATTTGATTCATTACCAGAATCTCCAGAACCTGATCCGCCGTTTGAGCCATTACCCGAATCTCCAGAACCTGATCCACCGTTTGAGCCATTATCTGAGTTTCCAGAACCTGATCCGCCATTTGAGCCATTACCCGAATCACCTGAACCTGATCCACCATTTGAACCGTCATTATTATCTACATCATCACCTGGATATACTGGTTGGAACCCTCCATCATAAGAACTATCACCATTGCCATTGCCCCATTCATCCTTTAATGTTCGGTTCAAGGAAAAATCACAACTATAAAAGTGAAAAAACACACAAATCATTAATAAAAATTTCATCTCATCCCTCCATCTCAATTCTCAAGAGTTTATGATGCAAAGCAGGGGCCATTTTCATGAATACAATATCAATGACTTAATTAAGCTAATGTTTAGGCTTTTTACATAATACTTGTAGTGTATAATATTTCTACAAGGAGATGACTGTGAAAATACTCAACAAAAGTTTAATTTTTTTATTATTTGTCGGACTTTATCCATCCATCCTATTCGCCGCGGAAGTTAATCAATACAAGCCCAATCAATCTTGGTTTTATGGAGGCTTTCACATTGGAAGTTCAAAGTTAACAACTGATGAGAACGATGAAGCCGGTGAAAAAGAAGGACAGCAATATGGCGTAATGGCCAGCTCAACCCTAGAATACTCTCAATTTGATCTTAATATTGCGGCAACATATTATTTTCTAAACTTTGAGTCAGATAGAGTAGAAAATGTAAAATATGACTTAGAAACAAAAACATTAGCTCTAGAAGCCAGTCCTCTTTTTCGTTTAAATTCAAATCTAAGTTTAGGTCCAAAGTTTCAATTTATTCTAACTGAAAAAATGCTGGTTGGGCCTTCTGACAAAGAAAACACAAGCGAAGATGATGTCACAACTAACATGCTTATAGGACTAAATGGGTTTTTTAAACACAAGGTTCAATATGCAGAAAAGGAATTTAACCTACGATACGGTCTGCATATTCACAAACCAATTAACATTGGTAATCGCGATATTACAATTCTTTTATTAAGTCTCGAATTAGGGCAAATTATTAATCTTTAAAATAAAAAAAGGGCATCTAACAGATGCCCTTTTTATTATGAGAAAATTTTTATAATTACCACTTAAGGTGAGCAAAAGCTTTATTGGCTTCGGCCATTTTGTAGACATCTTCTCTTTTCTTGATTGCGCCACCTCTATTGTTTGCAGCGTCTACAAGCTCATCAGCTAATCGATCAATCATAGTTTTACCGTTTCTACCACGAGAGTAGTCTCTTAACCATCTAATCGCTAATGATTGTCTTCTCGCTTGTCTAACTTCAACAGGAACTTGATAAGTTGCACCACCAATTCTTCTTGATTTTACCTCTACTGCAGGCTTAATATTAGACATAGCTTTTTTAAAAATTTTAATTCCTTCTTCTCCAGATTTTTTCTCAGCAAGATCAAAAGCACCATACACAATTTTTTCTGCTGTTGCTTTTTTTCCACCGATCATAAGAGCATTGATGAACTTTGTTACAACAATGTCATTATATCTTGGATCAGGTAATACTTCTCTAGGTTGTGATCTATGTTTTCTACTCATTATTTATACTCCGTTAAGACTTAGGCTTTTTAGCACCGTATTTTGAACGACGCTGTCTTCTTTTATCAACACCAGAAGTATCTAATGCACCTCTAACTGTATGGTAACGAACCCCTGGTAAATCTTTAACCCTTCCACCTCTAATCAAGACGATAGAGTGTTCTTGAAGGTTATGACCTTCACCACCAATATAAGAGATAACCTCAAAGTTAGGCTTTTTTGGAGTTGTCGTATAAACACGTGTACAAACACCACGTCTTTGTGGACAAGCCACTAGTGCCGGCGATTTTGTTTTTTCGTACTTCGCCGATCTTCCTTTTCTAACTAGTTGATTAATAGTAGGCATTAATTGCTCCTTAAAACTACCGTAAAATACTTATTTAGCATGAGCTTTTATCAACAAGCTCATGCTATGACAAGCTTTTTTATTAAAATGTTAAACTTACATGATCCTCTTGTGCAGGAACCTCAGCCTTTAGTTCATCATAGCGAGGAACACCCGTACCAGCAGGAATCAATCTACCCATCAAAATATTCTCTTTCAAGCCACGCAGATAATCTTTTTTACCTTCAAGTGTTGCTTGAGTAAGAACCTTTGTCGTCTCCTGGAAAGAAGCTGCTGACAAGAATGAATCAGTACTTAAAGATGCCTTAGTAATACCAAGTAAAATTGGTCTGGCCTTAGCCGGGTCTAATCCATCTGCTGTCAATTTTTCATTCTCTTCAAGCAATGCTGTTTTCATTACAGAGTCACCATCGACAAATAATGAGTCACCTGGATCTGTAATTTCAACCTTCTTAAGCATTTGACTAACAATAACTTCAATATGTTTATCATCGATATCAACACCTTGAAGTCTATAAACTTCTTGAATTTCATCAACAATATAAGCAGCTACGGCTTTAATTCCCAATACTCTTAAGATCTCATGTGGGTTAGTTGGACCGTCCATGATTGGGTCACCGACTCTTACATAGTCACCTTCGTTAACGATTACATAACGTCCCTTAGGAATCGCAACGACTGAAGGCTCTCCACCCTCTTCAGGTTTAATGATTACTCTTCTTGAACCACGCACTTCTGGTCCAAATTCAATTGTTCCAGCAATATCCGCAATTAATGCAGAGTTTGCTGGCTTACGAGCTTCAAAAAGCTCCGCAACTCGTGGTAAACCACCTGTAATATCTTTAGTTTTAGTTGATTCCCTCTGAACTTTAGCAATAACAATACCTGCATCAATTTCTTGATTTTCATCAACAGTAATGTGAGCACCAATTGGTAGTCTATAAATTGCATGTCTTTTTGTTCCAGGAACAATAACAGGATTTCCATCCTCATCAACTAAGATAATTTGAGGTTGCTTTGAAGCATCTTCTTTTACTTTTGTTTCAGTTACAACCTTGTGAGAAAGACCAGTAACAGCATCCATCTCTTCTTTAACAGTTGAACCAACAATCATATCTTCAAACTTAATTCTACCTTTTACTTCAGACATAATAGGCATCGCAAACGGATCCCACTCAAGAATTTTATCCCCAACGTTAACCGTGTCACCATCTTTAAAGAATAGCGTCGCACCATATTGAGCTGGGTATCTTTCTTTTTCATCTCCTTGATCAGTTTTGATAACGATCTCACCAATCTTATTCATGATAATTACAGAACCATCATCTCTCGTAACTGTTTTTACATTATCAAAGGAAACAATACCTGCAGTTTTAGACTCCATTTTATTTACCTGAGCACCTGCAGTTGCAGTACCACCCACGTGGAAAGTACGCATTGTCAACTGTGTACCAGGTTCACCAATTGATTGAGCTGCAATAACACCAACAGCTTCACCAACTGAAACCATTTTCCCTCTAGATAAGTCACGCCCAAAACATAAAGCACAGAATCCATACTTCTCTTTACAAGTTAATACAGATCTAACAGTAATTTGGTCGATATCTTCTGCCTCAATTGTCTCAAGGTCTGCTTCTGTAAAGAGATAATCTTTTGGAAATAATACAGACCCATCTTTAGCCTTTATTTCTTCCAAGGCGACCCTTCCAGAAACTCTTTTAGAAACGTGTTGAGAAATTTCACCGTTATCAATTCTTGATGTTAAAACAATACCATCATCAGCACCACAATCATGATTTCTAATAATTGCATCTTGAGCTACATCAACTAATCTTCTAGTTAAATAACCTGAGTTTGCAGTTTTTAATGCTGTATCAGCTAAACCTTTACGAGCACCGTGAGAAGATGAGAAATACTCAAGAACTGAAAGCCCTTCTCTAAAGTTTGAGGTAATCGGTGTTTCAATAATCTCACCAGATGGTTTTGCCATTAAACCCCTCATCCCTGCAAGTTGTCTCATCTGCGTTGCAGAACCCCTTGCACCAGAGTCAGCCATCATATAAACAGAGTTGAAAGAAGGTGCAACCTTGTCTTCCTCTCCAGATTTTTCAGACTTAAATGTTTCAAGTGAAAGACCATCAATCATAACTTTAGAAAGTTTTTCATTGGTTTGTGCCCAAACATCAACAATTTTGTTATATCTCTCACCATTAGTGATAGAACCTTCGTTATACTCTTGGGTTATCTTATCAACTTCCGCTTGAGATGCATCAATAATGCTTTTCTTGTCATCAGGAATAACCATATCTTTTACATTGATTGAAATACCTGCTTTCGTTGCATAAGAATAACCTGTCTGCATTAAAGCATCGGCTAATAAAACAGTATCTTTTTCTGTTCCTTTTCTATAAGCAAGGTCTAAAAGTTTACCTAGCTCTTTTTTATTAAGAACCTTATTAATATCGCTATATTTTAAACAACTTGGAATAATATCATGAACAAAAGTTCTCCCAACAGTAGTCTCAACTGTTGTGCCATCTATTCTTACTTTTACTGGTGCTTGTAAATGTAATTTACCAGTATGATAAGCAAACTGAGCTTCCTCTTTAGAAGAAAAAATTTGTCCATAACCTCTTGCGTAAGGTCTGATTCTTGTCATGTAATACATTCCAAGAACAATATCTTGTGAAGGAACAATTATAGGAGTTCCATCTTTAGGTGAAAGAATATTATTTGTAGACATCGCAAGAATTCTACACTCAATTTGAGCCTCTAACGATAGTGGCACGTGAACGGCCATTTGATCCCCATCAAAGTCAGCGTTAAATGCTGTACACACAAGAGGGTGCAATCTAATAGCTTTCCCTTCAATAAGAACCGGTTCAAAAGCTTGAATACCAAGTCTGTGAAGTGTTGGAGCACGGTTTAAAAGTACAGGATGTTCTCTAACCACATCATCTAAGATATCCCAAACTTCTTGTTTTTGCTGCTCAACCATTCTTTTTGCAACTTTAATTGTTGTACAGTGACCTTTTTCAATTAGCTTGTTGTAAATAAAAGGCTTAAAAAGCTCAAGGCCCATGGCCTTAGGAAGACCACACTGATGTAATCTCAAGTTAGGTCCAACAACAATAACAGAACGTCCAGAGTAATCAACCCTTTTACCAAGTAAGTTTTGACGGAAACGACCTTGTTTACCTTTAAGCATATCAGATAGAGATCTTAAAGGTCTCTTATTAGCACCAGTAAAGACTTTTCCTCTTCTTCCATTATCAAAAAGAGCATCAACAGCTTCTTGAAGCATTCTCTTCTCATTTCTGATAATAATTTCTGGAGCATTAAGCTCTTTAAGTCTTTTCAAACGATTATTTCTATTAATAACTCTTCTATAAAGATCATTTAAATCAGAAGTCGCAAACCTACCGGCTTCTAGAGGAACTAAAGGTCTTAGATCTGGTGGTAAAACAGGAATAACATCCATCATAAACCATTCTGGTTTATTCGGAGACTTAAGAATTGACTCAACAACTTTTAATCTTTTAATAAGCTTAGCTTTAGCCAACTCAGTTTTTGTCTCAGCTAATGTTCTTCTTAACTCTTTATTTAAAGTATCTAAATCAACTTTGGAAAGAAGATCTTTGATAACTTCTCCACCCATTCCAACTTTAAAATCAACACCAGCAGCTTTAAGCTCCATAGCTTTAGCTTCAGAAAGAATAGATCCCACTTGAAGACCACCATCCTGTCCATCTGTTGCCGACTCCAAAACGATATAAGCTTCATTATATAAAGCTCTTTCGAGATCTTTTAAAGAAAGATCAAGTAAAGCACCAATTCTTGATGGAAGTGATCTTAAAAACCAGATATGTGCAACTGGAGAAGCAAGCTCGATATGTCCACATCTTTCTCTTCTTACCTTAGAAAGTGTAACTTCAACACCACATTTCTCACAAACAACACCTCTGTGTTTCATTCTCTTGTACTTACCACAAATACACTCATAGTCTTTTACTGGGCCAAAAATCTTAGCACAGAAAAGACCTTCTCTTTCTGGTTTAAATGTTCTGTAGTTTATTGTTTCTGGTTTTTTAACTTCACCAAATGACCACTCTCTGATTGTATCAGGAGAAGCAATTCTAATAGAAATTGCTTCTATACTTACTGGGTCTTTTGGTTTGTCAAAAAAGTTTAATAAATCTTTCATAGAGTATTGCCTCTCAATATTTTTATAAAATTAAATTCCTTCAACAGTTGGTTCTTCTAGCTTCATATCAAGTGCTAAAGCCTGAAGCTCTTTAACAAGAACGTTAAATGACTCAGGTAATCCTGGTTCAAGAACTTTTTCACCTTTAACAATCGATTCATACATTCTAGTACGACCAACAACATCATCTGACTTCACAGTTAAGAATTCTTGCAACGTATAAGCCGCACCATAAGCTTCAAGGGCCCAAACTTCCATTTCCCCAAGTCTTTGTCCACCAAACTGAGCTTTACCACCAAGTGGTTGCTGAGTAACAAGTGAATAAGGACCTGTTGATCTCGCGTGAATTTTTTCATCAACAAGGTGGTGAAGTTTTAACATATACATTGTTCCAACTGTTACTTCCTCAGCAAATGCTTCTCCAGTGATACCATTAAATAATGTCGTCTTACCTGACTTATCAAGATCAGCTAACTCTAACATATCTTCAATATCACTTTCTCTTGCACCATCAAAAGCAGGAGTAGAAAACCTAACACCTGTTTTCATTTGCTTTGCAAGTTCAAAGATTTGAGTATCAGTCGCTTTTTTCAACCAAGCATCAACATGATCTTTCTTATATATTTTAGAAATCAAGTCTCTTAGCTTATTAGCCTCATACTTTTCCTCTAACATATAACTGATCTTTTCACCAAGACCTCTACCGGCCCATCCGAGATGTAGCTCAAGAAGTTGTCCGATGTTCATCCGTGATGGTACCCCTAGTGGATTTAAAACGATCTGAACTGGTGCACCGTCTGCTAGGTATGGCATATCTTCTTTAGGTAAAACTCGTGAAATAACACCTTTATTTCCGTGTCTTCCCGCCATTTTATCCCCAGCTTGAAGTTTACGCTTAATGGCCACATAAACCATTACTTTTTTGATAACTCCAGGTAAGAGTTCATCACCCTTATGAAGTTTAGCAATTTCATCATTGGCTTTTTGGCGAACTAGATTAATTCTGTTTCTAATATCAGCAAAATATTCTGTTAATTTATCCTCTAACTCTGCCTCTAAAGGTAGATATCCGATTAATTCAAAAGGAACAGCTGCAAGTGATTTTTCTGTAATTTCACTTCCCTTAGGTAACAACTCTGTTGAACCATCTTCAGAAACTAATGTATCAATTGTTTTAGCACCTTTAAGCATTTGAGCAATTGATTTAATTGAAGAAGACTGAATAGCCTTGATTTCAATGGCTTCATCTCTTCTAATTAACTCTGTTTCAGTTTCAATAATTGCTTTTGATCGTGAGTCTAGCTCTACACCTTCTCTCGTGAAAACATGAGCATCAACAACTGTACCATAGACATGCGAAGAAACTCTCAACGAAGTATCCTTTACATCGCCAGCTTTATCACCAAAGATTGCCTTGAGTAGTTTTTCTTCTGGAGAAAGTTGAGTCTCACCTTTTGGTGTAATTTTACCGACAAGAATATCACCTGGCTTGATAACAGCACCGACTCTAACGATACCCGCTTCATCAAGATCCTTAAGAGCTTCTTCACTTACGTTAGGAATATCTCTAGTGATTTCTTCTTTACCTAATTTAGTATCTCTGGCCTCAACCTCAAAAGATTCGATATGAACTGAAGTGAAAACATCTTGAGATAATAATTCTTCAGAAATAAGAATAGAATCTTCGTAGTTATAACCACCCCAAGGCATAAATGCTACTAAGACATTTTGTCCTAAAGCAAGGTCACCAAATTGAGTTCCAGGCCCATCACCAATAACATCTCCAGCTTTAACGATATCGCCTTCTCTGACGAGGGCTTTTTGGTTATTACATGTATTTTGGTTAGTTCTTTGATATTTAACAAGTTTGTAAATATCTACAGCGGAGTCACCTTCTTTAACATGATCTTTCTGAATAACAATTCTATTAGAGTCAACAAAGATAACTTTACCACTATTTTTTGCAAATAAAATTGCTCCAGAGTCTCTAGCAACTATGCTTTCAACACCTGTACCAACAATCGGAGCATCAGTCTTCACAACAGGAACGGCTTGTCTCATCATGTTAGAACCCATTAGGGCACGGTTTGCATCATCATGCTCAAGGAATGGAATTAACGAAGTTGCAATTGAGATCATTTGCGAAGGAGCCACGTCCATTAAATCAACTTCCTCTGCATCAACTAACGCCATCTCACCTTTTTTACGAGAAGGGATTAATTTTCCTTCTAAAGTTCCATCAACAACATACTTCGTATTTGCTTGAGCTATGACCTTTCCTTCCTCTTCAAAAGAAGAAAAATATTTAACTTTATCTGAAACTTTCCCATCTTCAGCAATTTCTCTGTATGGAGTTTCAATAAAACCATATTCAGAAACACGTGCAAATGTTGCAAGTGAAGTAATTAGACCAATATTTGGTCCTTCGGGAGTTTCTACAGGACACATTCTACCATAATGAGTGGCGTGAACATCTCTTACCTCGAAACCAGCTCTTTCCCTAGTTAGACCACCTGGCCCAAGGGCAGAAAGTCTTCTTTTATGAGTAACCTCTGATAATGGGTTGGTCTGATCCATAAACTGTGACAATTGAGATGAACCAAAAAACTCTTTAACTGCAGCCGCTACAGGCTTCTGGTTAACAAGGTCATGTGGCATCATCGTGTCTAGCTCAATAGCAATCATTCTTTCTTTGATTGCTCTTTCCATTCTTACCAAACCAACTCTAAATTGATTTTCTAGTAATTCTCCAACAGCTCTAACTCTTCTATTCCCAAGGTGGTCAATATCATCAACACGACCTTTTCCATTATTTAGATCGACAAGATATCTTACCGTTCTAATAATATCATCTTTAGTCAAAGTAGTATTTTCAACAGGAATATCTAAACCAAACTTATAGTTAATTTTCATTCTCCCAACCTTAGATAAGTCATATCTAGATTCGTCGAAAAATAAACTATTAAAAAGCGTTTGAGCTGCCTCAATAGTCGGTGGCTCGCCTGGTCTTAATCTTTCAAATATTTTAATCAATGCATCTTCATAAGAATTCGTTTTATCCAACAATAATGTATTGCGAATTTGATCAGAAAAGTTAACTCCATCGATATATAAAACATCGACTGAATTAATTCCAGCCTTCATCAAGTCGAAAATCTTATCTTCAGTCAAAGCTTCATTTGCCGAAGCAATAACTTCACCAGTTTCTTCATCATAAATATCGTCAAAAAGAACCTTTCCTACAACTTGCTCTAACTCAATAGGCAATCTTGTAATTCCAGCTTCTTTCATCTTCTTTATAGAAACTTTAGTTATCTTTTTCCCTTTCTTAACAAGGGCCTTACCAGACTTAGAATCTAAAATATCATCATCAGCTCTCGCTCCTAGCATCAATTCTAAATCTAACTCTCTTTCATATTTCTTTTCATCAAGATGAATTGTTTCTGGCTCATAAAACAACTTTAATAATTCAGAAACAGAAAAACCTAATGCCTTAAGAACAACCGTAGCATGTAGTTTTCTTTTCCTATCAATACGAGCGTAAAGAACATTTTTATGATCAAACTCAAAGTCTAACCAAGAACCACGATGTGGAATAATTCGCGATGAATATAAAAGCTTTCCACTTGAGTGCTTTTTCCCACTGTCGTGCTCAAAAATAATCCCCGGAGATCTATGTAACTGAGATACGATAACTCTCTCTGTTCCATTGTAAACAAATGATCCTGTTTCAGTCATAAGAGGGATATTACCGAGGTATACTTCTTGTTCTTTAATTGAAGAGATGGTTCGACTTTCATCATTATCCTCATCAACTTCATAAAATACCAATCGTACAGTAACTTTGAGTGGAGATTCATATGATAAACCTCTCGCTTTACACTCTTGTACTGAGTACTTAGGCTGCTCTAAAGAGTAACTAACAAACTCTAAAGAAACTGTTTTATTGAAGTCAAATATTGGAAAAACTGACTTAAAAACAGCTTGAAGACCAATATCTTCTCTTCTGGCAGGTGGGATATCCTTTTGTAGAAAATCTTCATAAGATTTAATTTGAAGCCTCATTAGCGTAGGAGGTTCAATTACGTGCTCACTTCTGCCAAAGCTACGACGGTACCACTCATTAGGGCTGAAAACTTTTGTCATTTGACTGACTCCTGAGAAACAATATTTTTAAAAACAAGTACTTGTTCTTGTACAACTACATACACAAAAATGGAAGTACACAATGTGCACTTCCATTATTTTTTTTAATTAATTTATTGTGCTAAGCAAAATTACTTAAGTTCTACTTTTGCACCAGCAGCTTCAAGTTTTTTCTTGATTTCATCTGCTTCTTCTTTTGCAACTGCTTCTTTAATAGTTTTAGGTGCACCTTCAACCATTTCTTTTGCTTCCTTAAGACCTAGACCAGTAATTCCTCTAACCTCTTTAATAACATTGATCTTCTTAGCACCAGCTTCAGCAAGAACTACGTCAAATTCAGTTTTTTCTTCAGCAGCATCACCACCAGCAGCAGCACCAGCTACAGCAACAGGAGCAGCAGAAACACCAAATTTCTCTTCCATTTCTTTTACTAATTCAGCACAGTCTAATACTGACATATTTGCAATTGCATCAATAATTTGTTCTTTTGTAAGTGACATATTTTTATCTCCTAAATAATTTTTTTAATTTTATGCTTCAGCTTCTTCGGCTTTAGCTTCAACTTTTAAATCAGCCGCTTTTTCAACTCCTTGAGATTCACACTCATCTTTAATTGCATTAAGCAATCTTGCAAGTGATGAAACTGGAGCCTGACAAGTGGCCAGTAATGTACCAAGCATTTCGTCTCTTGATGGAAGTTTCGCTAGAGCAAGTACTCTTCCTTCATCAAGAAGCTCTTCACTTAAATAACCTCTGCCAAGTGTTACCTGCTCAATTTCTTTACTCGTTTCAAGAATAGCTTTGGCAACCCCAGGAGCGTCTTCAAATGCAAATGCTACGGCGTTTGTTCCTTTTAAACCTGTCAGAAGTTCTTCTGCGTAGGTTCCTTGTGCTGCTTTACCAAAAAGAGTGTTTCTCGTTACAACTAGAGCACCTTTGGCATCTCTAATTGACTTTCTCAATTCAACAGCTTGATTTGCTTCCATACCAATGACATTAGTAAGAAAGATAGCTCTTGAATTTGTGATTTTCTCTTTGAGGTCTTGAATTACAGCATCTTTACTTTCGCGCGTAATCATTAATTCCTCCTAATTACTATATTAATATTGGAGGGGGATTTGGGCAGGACTTATACGCTTCCAAGCGAACCGGCTTTCATCAACCCCAACGTTTTATTTATTATTATGCTAAAGCAGCAACATCATTAGTATCAATTTTGATTCCAGGACCCATTGATGTACTAATAACTACTGATTTAATATACGTACCCTTTGCACTAGCAGGTTTAGCTCTAACAATTGCTCCAGCAATTGATTTAAAGTTTTCCATAAGCGCTGAGTCCTCAAAAGATTTCTTTCCAAATGGAACGTGAACAATACCAGTTTTCTCTGTTCTATATTCAACCTTACCAGCTTTTTGCTCTTTAACAGCTTTTTCAACATCAGTTGTAACCGTCCCAAGTTTCGGGTTTGGCATTAAACCTCTTGGACCTAAAATTCTTGCGATTCGACCAATCTTCCCCATCATATCTGGAGTTGCAATAACACGATCGAAATCCATCCAACCACCTTGAATTTTCTGGATAATATCATCACCACCAACTAAGTCAGCACCCGCTGCTTCGGCCTTTCCAATATTTTCGCCAGATGTAATAACAACAACATTCACTTTTTTACCAGTTCCAGCAGGCATTACAATCGCTCCCCTAATCATTTGGTCAGCGTGTCTTGGATCAACACCAAGTCTAAATGCGACATCAACAGTCTCATCAAATTTTGCAAAGCTAACTTCTTTGGCCAAGCTAATCGCCTCAGTTAAAGAGTAAAGTTTATTATTATCTACTTTTGCATATGCTTCTTTTCTTTTTGTATTATTCTTTTTCATAGATTTCTCCTACACCTTCTAAGACAAAAAATGTCCTAAAATTATTTATACTCCAATTTAAGTCCTGAAGATCTAATTGAACCTTCAATTGTTCTTTTAGCAGCATCCAAATCTGCAGCTGTTAAATCTGGCATTTTTGCATTTGCCACATCTTCAACAATTTTCTCAGATACTGTACCTGCAACTTCGTGCCCTGGCTTATTAGCAAAAGATTTTTTCTTCATGTGCTTTTTAAGCAAATAAGTTGCTGGTGGAGTTTTTGTAATAAATGTAAAAGATCTATCTGAATAAACAGTAATGATCGTTGGAAAAATTGTCCCAGCTTCTTTTTGCGTTCTTGCATTAAAAGCCTTACAAAATTCCATAATGTTAACACCTTTCTGACCTAGTGCAGGTCCAATTGGTGGTGCTGGGTTTGCTTTACCAGCTTCAATTTGTAGTTTGATAAAACCTGTAATTTTTTTTGCCATGTTTTACTCCTCGGTTCAAGCGACTTTTTTAGGTCTCCCGTCTAGTTAATTTTATTTTTATTGAATTAATGCTTACATTAATTTCAATTATGCTTTTTCAACTTGTGTATCATCCAGTTCTACTGGTGTCGGTCTTCCAAAGATAGAAACATTTACCTTCAGTTTTCCATTTGCGGCAACTGCTTCCACTGTTCCCACAAAAGAAGCAAATGGTCCCTCGATAACCTTAACCGAATCTCCCGCAGAATAACTTGCAGTTGAGCGTGGTTTCTTAAAGCCATCTTGAGTTTGACCTAACATATAAGCAGCTTCTTCATCAGAAATTGGTTGGGGCTTATCTGGTGTTCCTCCAACAAAACCTGTGATCTTATCTGTATTCTTAACCAAGTGCCATGTTTTTTCATTCATAATCATCTTGATTAACATATAACCTGGAAAAAACTTCTTTTTAATATTTCTTTTCTTTCCATTAACACTAGTAACAACAGTTTCCTCAGGAACAAGAATTTCAGCAAAATATTCACTCATATTATGATTTAAAATTCTTTCCTTTAATGTTTTTGTCACTCTTGCTTCATAATTACTTAAAACATTTGCAACAAACCACTTAAAGTCCGGAGAATCGCCTTTAGCTAAACCATTATCCTCTACTGCCTCTTCACTAGACTCTGCAGTAGTCTCAACTTCATTCATTTCTTCATTTTTAGCTTCTTCAGTCATAAACTAGCCTTTAATTAATTAAGCTTAAGAGCCATGTTGCCGCTAAATCAAAAACAGCAAGTAATGTCCCTACGATCGTCACACCAATCATAATACCAATCGTGTGCTTTACAGTTTCATTTTTATCTGGCCAAACAACTTTCACAGCTTCTTGATAGACTTCTTCAAGAAAAGTGCTCGTTTTTGGGTTTTTAATAATATAAATAAAGACCCCAAGAGCAGTAAGTACTGAAATAAACTGAGTTATTGCCATATAAAACTTAATTTTAGACTCTAACTCAAACCACTCTGCCATTTGGGTAAAAAATGTGATTTGAATATAAACCAATAACATGCATCCAATTGCAACACTTGATTGTATCCACTTTTTACCATTATCTTTTGCTGTTAAAGACATATATATAATTCCTTTCTCTATTTAAGAGTTCACCTTATATGCGAAATTTAAACAAGTTTGTCCACAAAAAAGATCATTTATACGAAAAAAAGAGAGGATTGAACAGAAAAAACTTGCCAAAGAATTAAAATAATAGATGCCCTAAATTATTTTATCCCTAAAACCTTTTCGCCAGATATAGGTATCTAACACATAATGACAGCCAGAATAAAATATTATAATCATCGTCACCTCTGCAAATGGGTATTTAAAATATAAATACAGCCAAAAAGAGGAAGTAAGACCGACCAATAAAGCAAAACTCTTCAAAGGGCCTATTTTTGCAACGAGCCTATCCCTAAACTGGCTACTACCCTTTTCAAAATTATTCTCTATGCGTCGATAGCTAAAATACATATAAAAAATTGCATGATGCAGCACAATAGCATAAAATGCCAACTTCGACCAGCCATCATTAAAAAAAGGAATTAATCCCCATAAGACTATAGTCACAGCAATATGAAAGAGTTTTCCAAGGTTGAGTATTTTATAGACAAAAATTTCTCTAAGCTCCCACAGTATTTGTAAAAATAAAATCCCAAATACTCCAGCTAAAAAATATAAGGGATTTAAACTATTAAAATAATTGAACTTTTGCCCAATCCACTCAAAAGACTTGGTTTCATAGATTAAATAGAATACTGGTACAGCAAAAATCATATTATAAAAAAATAATGAGTTTAATCGTGCCCCCCAAGCACTTAACCTTCTGCCCTTGCGAAGAGTAATCATCAACACACCATACTGCTGTCTCGCAAAATGAATACTGGAAATTGCTGCATATACATAAAAAACTCGCTCAAAGCCATATGAATAAAAGGCAGGTATTAATACAGCCGCCATCAAGGTTGGAATAAAAACAATATTTAACCGGCCCAATCGGGATGTTCCAAACCCAAGTACATAAGAAGCCATCACATGCCCAGCATCAAATATTAATGTCACAAAATACAGGGGAACTTCAATATTTGAGCCTAAAAAATCAGCAAAATATATCAAGAGATACAACAACCCCAACGCCAAAGCCGCAAACAGATGAATTAAAAGATCTTCTTCTTTTGAAAAAACCCAACTTGTCTTAAAGTCAATTTTTTCTGGTGAGACAGGATCTATAACAACAGAATTCATAAGGATAATTATTTCATGATCATAATTGTTCTACAACTGTCTGAGGTGATGATTATTCAGACCTAAAGACCTAGGAATTGACAATACATCTAAGTCATTCAAAACAAGACAAGCAGTAAAACTGAAAAAGTGGCGGGCGCAGAGGGATTCGAACCCCCAACCTACTGATTTGGAATCAGCCGCTCTACCAGTTGGAGCTATACACCCTGAAAGAAAAAGACCGGCTTGAAGCCGGCCTTTTGTATGTATCGTAAAATTTAATTATTCAACGATTTCTGATACTGTACCAGCACCAATTGTTCTACCACCTTCACGGATAGCAAAACGAAGACCTTTTTCCATTGCGATATTTGTAATCAACTCAACTTCAAAAGCCGTGTTATCACCAGGCATAATCATCTCAGTTCCAGCAGGAAGAGTGATTGAACCAGTAACATCTGTAGTTCTAAAATAGAACTGTGGTCTATACCCTTTAAAGATTGGAGTGTGTCTTCCACCTTCGTCTTTGTTAAGAATATAAACTTCACACTTAAACTTCTTATGTGGAGTTACAGTTCCTGGTTTAATTAGACATTGACCTCTTTCGATCTCGTCTCTTTTTGTTCCTCTTAATAGAAGACCAACGTTATCTCCAGCTTCACCTCTGTCTAGAAGTTTTCTAAACATCTCAACACCAGTAACTGTTGTTTTAGAAGCTTCTCTGATACCAATGATTTCAACTTCATCGTTAACGTTAATGATACCTCTTTCGATTCTACCAGTAACAACAGTCCCTCTACCAGAGATAGAGAAAACATCCTCAACAGGCATCAAGAAGTCTTTATCAACATCTCTTTGAGGAGTTGGGATATACTCATCAACTTGATTCATAAGCTCTAAGACTTTTTCTCTACCAATTTCAGGGTTTTTACCTTCAAGAGCAGCAAGTGCAGAACCAGCTACGATTGGAGTGTCATCCCCAGGGAAGTCATAAGAAGAAAGAAGTTCTCTTACTTCCATTTCAACTAGTTCAAGAAGTTCTTCATCATCAACTTGATCTACTTTGTTTAAGAAAACAACAATTGCTGGAACCCCAACCTGTCTCGCAAGAAGGATATGCTCTCTCGTTTGAGGCATTGGTCCATCTGCAGCAGAACAAACAAGGATTGCACCATCCATTTGAGCAGCACCAGTAATCATATTCTTAACATAGTCAGCGTGACCTGGACAGTCTACGTGAGCATAATGTCTTTTTTCTGTTTGATACTCAATGTGAGAAGTATTAATTGTAATCCCTCTCGCTTTCTCTTCTGGAGCAGAATCAATTTCGTCGAACTTTCTTACGTCACCACCCATTGCTTCCGCAAGAGTTATCGAAATTGCTGCTGTTAATGTTGTTTTACCGTGATCTACGTGACCGATAGTACCGATGTTTACGTGCGGTTTTGAACGGTCAAATTTTTCCTTAGCCATACCATTACTCCTTACAAAAATATTGCAAATAGGCGTTATTAAATTATTACTTAATTAATACCGTCTGAGTATGCTTTAAACAAGCCCAACTGACAATATTAAAATCATTACAAAGTAAAAAAAGTGGAGCTCACGACGGGAATTGAACCCGTGACCTCTTCCTTACCAAGGAAGCGCTCTACCCCTGAGCCACGCGAGCCAATACTCCAACCTTTTTTCCAGCCTCTAAAAAGCTGAATCACTCCAAGTATTTGCGACTTTTACAAATCGCGTGAGTCTCAGTCCTCAAAGAGAAACTAGCTACTCCTTACTCTAAACACAGTAGTATTTATATTATCACTCTCAGCTTAGCAATAAAAAAATAACTATAATTTAGTTTCACACTATATTATTTGGTATTTCCTTAAACTCAATCGAGAAAGTTTTGCTTGCCTTAGTTTTTTGGATTTAAAAATGGAGCGGGCGAAGGGGTTCGAACCCTCGACCCCAAGCTTGGAAGGCTTGTGCTCTACCAACTGAGCTACACCCGCTTAAGAAAAGTCTCATCACAAGAAAAGAATGGTGGCGC
>LULL01000452.1_pt1 | contig 17253 bp, 18 predicted proteins | sample 728161 | NCBI WGS metagenome assembly LULL01 (sample SAMN03860290, study PRJNA289734) | marine metagenome | biome: seawater column; feature: ocean; material: water; isolation source: Red Sea water column Station 149 - depth 500m | place: Saudi Arabia: Red Sea | collected 2011-10-15 | depth 500 m
CGTCCCGGCAGGGATGCCGGCCAGCAGGTCGCCGACCATGGCGTCGCAGGCGGCGAGTTCCTGCTCATAGCGCTCGCCCAGCCCGTACTCGTGGGCGATGCGATCGACGGCGTCCCAGTAGGCGTAGACGAACGGCTCCCCAGCCCGCGCCAGCCCGATGGTCGTCGCCACCAGGTCGGCGCGGTCCGTGTAGCCCGCCAGCCTGGTCGCCGACAGGTGGGCCTCGGTGAACCCCGAGTCGGCGAACTCGGCCCGGGTCACCACCGGCGGGCACTGGCTGTCGAACACCGGGTGGGGCTGGAGGTCGGTGGGTGGGATCGTCCGACGGGCGTCGCCGTCGCCGGTCGACCAGCGCAGGGCATTGAGCACCGCCCCGTCGACTGCGATGCGATAGCCCACCACGCCGTGCTCACCGGGCGGCAGGCCGGTCGCGATGGAGGTCAGCGCCGCCGAGGTGGTGCTGGGGGCGACCGTGGTGATCGGCCCGCCGTCGAGCCCGGCCAGCGTCGGGGCCAGTGCCGCCCGCTGCTGGAGCTGTCCCCGTAGTCGGGAGGACAGGGCTGTTCGCTTGGCTCCGCTGGTCCGATCATGCGGCCTCGAAGTTAGCGCCGGGGGTGCCCGTCGAGGATCGGTCGCCGTGGAGGTCGAGCGCTGTCATGCGGCCTCGAACGTAGCGCCGGGGGTGCCCGTCTAGGATCGGTCGCTGTGAAGGTCTCGACCCGTGGCGACTATGCGAGTCGGGCGCTGCTCTCCCTCGCGCTGCACGGCGACGGGCAGACGCCCCGATCGGTCCGGGACATCGCCGACCGGACCGGCCTGCCCCAGCCCTACCTGGAGCAGATCCTGCTGGCCCTCAAGGGGGCGGGCCTGGTCCGCTCCAAGCGGGGCGTGGGCGGCGGCTACGTACTGGCACGCGACCCGGGGACGATCCTGCTTTCCCAGATCGTCTCGGCGGTCGATGGCCCGATCACCGCCGGCGACTTCGGCGAACCGCACACCGACGGCGCCTGCGACCACGAGGGCCAGTGCGTGCTCCTCTCCATCTGGGCCAGCGCCGGCTCGCACATGCCGCTCTACCTCGACTCGTTCACCCTCGACGACATCGCCCGCATGTCCCGGGGCGAGCGCTCCTGGCCCGAGGCGTAGGCGCCGATCCGGCGGGGGCTCAGACCTCGGGCTCCGCCAGTTCCGCCAGGACGCCCTCGAGGTCGGCCGACAGGGATGAGGAGAAGACCATGGGTGACCCGTCGGCCGGATGGGTGAAGGCCAGGCGGACCGCGTGGAGGAAGGGCCGATCGAGGCCGTGGTGGTCGCGCGAGGAGTCGTAGGTGGCATCCCCGACGACCGGGTGGCCGATGGCCGAAACGTGGACTCGGATCTGGTGGGTCCGGCCGGTCTCCAGCCGGCATTCGAGGAGGCTGACCGCCGGACGCGCCCACCGGCGCTCGACGGTGTAGGCGGTGCGCGCCTCGCGGCCGTCGGCGACGACGGCCATCTTCGTGCGGTCCCGTGGCGATCGGCCGATGGCGGCCTCGATGCGGCCCTCGTCGGCCTGGACCCGGCCGTGGACGAGCGCCTGGTACCGGCGGTCGACGCGTCGTTCGGACAGTTGCCCGACGAGTGATCCGTGGGCCTCGGCGGTGCGGGCCACCATCAGGAGGCCCGAGGTGCCGCGGTCCAACCGGTGGACGATTCCCGGACGCTGGGGTGGGCCGACCTGCGCGACCTCCGGATACCGGGCCAGGAGGCCGTGGACCAGCGTGCCCGTCTCGTTGCCGGCCCCGGGGTGGACAACCAGGCCAGCCGGCTTGTCGACCACGACCACGTGCTCGTCCTCGTGGACGATCGTGAACCCGACGGCCGGGTCGGCCACCGGGGGCGCCTCGGGCTCGGCGCCGCCGCCCTCGACCCGCACCTCCTCCCCCTCCCGGACGCGCCGGGAACGGGCGTCTACCGGCTCGCCGTCGAGGCGCACGAGTCCCCGGGCGACGGCCTCGGCCGCCTGCCGCCGGCTCATGCCCGTCAGGAGGCTCACGACGCGGTCGAGACGTTCGCCGTCGAGCGCCGCCGGAACGGCCTCGGACACGACTGGGTCCGGGCGGCTCACGGTCGGGCCCCGCCACGGATGCCGCGCAGGACGATCGTGGCGCCGCCCACGACGACGGCCGCGTCGGCCAGGTTGAAGACGGGCCACCACTGCAGGTCGACGAAGTCCACGACGGCGCCACCGAGGAAGCCGTCGCCACTGCGGAAGGCCCGGTCGGCCAGGTTGCCGAGCGCCCCACCGATGATCACGCCGATGCAGAGGCGGGCCACCGGGTCGCCTGTTCGTGCCCCGAGGCGCACGAGCAGGCCGACCACCACGAGGACGAGGATGGCGAGGAGCGGTCCCAGCCCCTCGCCCTGGCTGAAGGCGGCGCCGGTGTTGAAGATCAGGCGAAAACGAAGGGTCCACACGAGGTCGATCGTGCGGCCTGCATCGAGCGCCGACAGCGCCCAGGCCTTCGTGAGCTGGTCGAGGAGCAGCACCGCCGCCCCGGCCAGGAGCGCTCCCCGCCAGGGGGCGACACGGGGGGTCAACGGCGCCCGAGCCCGCCGGCCTTGTACTCCACGCGCTCGGCCGCCCAGGGGATCGCCTTGAGCCGCTCCTTGGGGATGTTCTTGCCGGACAGGACGCAGACGCCGTACACGCCCTTGCGGATGCGCTCGATGGCGGCGTCGATCTCCTCGACGGCCTGCCGGGCCTGGGCGCTGAGGGCCAGGTCCAGGTCGCGGGCCACGGCGAAGGTGTCGCCCTCACCGGACTCCTCGTCGAACTGCACGTCGCCGGGCTCGCGGCCGTCGAGCAGCGAGTCGGCCTCGGCCTCGAGGGTGTCGGCGCTCTTGACGTAGCGGGCCCGCTCCTCGAGGAGCCGCTTCTTCTGCTCGTCGAGGAAGACCTTGCCGAACGGCGACTTGGGCTTGCGCGGCGCCGCCTTCTTGGCCGGCGCCTTCTTGGCCGCAGGCGCCTTCTTGGCCGCAGGCGCCTTCTTGGCCCTTCTTGGCCGCAGGCGCCTTCTTGACCGGGGCCTTCTTGGCCGCAGGCGCCTTCTTGGCCGTACTGGTGCTCTTGGTGGCCATGGTCGTCTCCTGGTCGTGTACCCGCCGGTGGACCCCGGTCACGGGAGTCCCCGTGCCTCGAGCCGCAGAAGCGTACCGGTGCCGCGTGACACCGCGGGTGGACGGCGGGTCCGGCGTGCCGCCCCACCCGCCACGGCCCGGCGGGTCAGTCCTCGTCGGTGAAGAAGGCGTCCATGGCGGCGCCCTCGCTGCCCACGGACTGGCGCAGCTCGTCCAGCAACCCCTCGCCCGCCACGGCCAGCGTGGGCAGGTCCTGGGGCGGGGTGGCCGGTCGCTCCGGGGGCGCCTCGGCGGCGGAGGCCGTGGCCTTCGGCGCCTCGGCCACCGGCTCGGATGCCGGGGGCTCCTCGGCCACCGGCGCCGACTCCGAGACCCGGGGTGTCTCGGCGGCAGTCGCGGGTTCGGGCGCCGCATCCTCCCTGGCCGTCGACACGGGCTCGGACGGACGGGCGGACGGGCGACGTACGCCCTCGGCCAGGGGGCGGGCGGGTGCCGACTCGATCAGCTTGCGCAGGTCGCCGAGGGTGCCCAGCAGGCGTTCCCGGTGGGCATCGATGTGACGCTCCATGATGCTGATGTCGTCCCGGACGGCGTCGCGGGCCGCCTCCAGGGAGGCCGTCTCGTCGAGCATGCGCTGCCGGGCCGCCTCGATGGCCTCCCGGACCTCGGTGTCCGTCGCAGCCCTGAGCGTGGCTGCCTCGGACTCGGCTTCGGCCACGATGCGGCGTCCCTCGGCCTCGGCGGTGGCGATCTCGGCCTCTGCCGTGGCCCGGGCCTTCTCGGTGGCGTCCAGTTCCTGGTCGAGGCGGCGCTCAGCCAGTTCGGCCCGGTCGAGGGCGGCCTTGCGTTCGGCGCGCAGGTCGGCGATCTCTCGGCTGGCCCGGTCGATCAGGTCGTCGACCTCCGCCGGGTCGTAGCCGCGCAGCTTCTGGGGGAACTGCGTGTCCTCCAGGGCGTGGAGGATGTCGGACTCGCTCATGCGATCGAGATGAAACACACCGTCGCCGTGCAAGAAGCGACGAGCGAGGGACAAGGACAAGACATGGAGAACAACCTACAACCGCAGCAGCACCAGACAGGGTCACTAGCAGCCCTCTACCTCCGCCGGTCGAACGCCGACAAGTGGAGCACCAACCTCATCTCGGTGCGCTTCATCGTGCGGGGTGGCGACGTCATCGTCGACACCAACGCGCTGCGGCATCTGGTTCAGGCGTAGCCCTGACCACTCGCACCTGACTGGGTCCGGGGCCTTCGGGCTCCGGGCCTCGTCGGGTCCCCACACGCGGAACGGCCCCCCCGAAGGAGGGCCGAACCCGGAGTCCGACGTTAGGGACCTCTCAGTCCCTATGACCTTCCGCCCGAAGGCTTCCGGTGCGGTTGACCCCGGAGGGTCTTCCGACTTTTGGTCTTTCCCCGAGCCAACCAGTCCGAAGACTCGCTGGCTGTCCGCATTTCTAATACCAATCCGCTCTCCCCGCAAGGGGTTAGGAGGACACCTTGAAGATTCGACTCCTCGCGTCCATCTCCGGCCCTGCCGGGACGTTCGTCCCCGGCGACGAGACCGACTGGCCCGACGACAAGGACGCCAAGCGCCTCATCGACGCCCAGGCGCGCCGCCTCGCCGAAATAGAGGCCCCGTCGGCCAACGAGGAGAGCGCGGAGAACTAGGTCGTGAGGGGGGCTTTGGCTACTGTGGCGGGAAGCGCACGGCGTGTATCACCACCCTCGCTCGCTCATGGAGCGGATCGTACTGCCGGTGCCGGCGTGTACGGGGGCACCCGGAAGGCGAGCGTCCGGGGGCCCCTCACCCGCAGATCAGCCGCTGGAGGAACACGATCCCGAAGAACGCCACCAGGGGTGAGAGGTCGAGACCCACGGCGCCCATACGGACAGGGGGGAGGATCCGCCGCAGTGGAACGAGGACCGGGTCGGTGATCACGTACAGGAAGCCCACGACCGTGGAGGCGGTGCCTTGTGGCGAGATCGGGAACCAGCTCGAGATCACCCGGAGGAGCAGAACCCAGAAGTAGAGGGTCAGGAGCGTGCAGATGATCACCACGGGCGGTCCTCCGTCGTCAGCGGATGCGCCACCGCAGCCGGGTCAGTCCGGCTGCTCGGTGGACTCCAGCAGCCGCCGATCCTCCGCAGACACCTCGACGTTGGTCGGCGTCAGGAGGTACACCTGGTTGGCGACCTTCTCCATCTCGCCGCCGACGCCGTAGCAAACGCCGCTGGCAAAGTCGATGATCCGGCGCGACAGGTCGCTTTCGACACCCTGGAGGTTGACGATCACCGGCTGTTCGGCGACGAAGCGGTCGGCCATCTCCTGGACCTCCTCGAAGGAGGAGGGGGAGATCGTGTGCGGCCGCGAGGCAACCGGCGGGGGGATGCGCTTGACCGTCCCGGTCTGCTCCGGCGCGAGGGCCCGCACGGTGGTGGAGGCGTCGTCGACGGCCCACAGCGACCGGTTCACGTCGTCGGTGGCCGAACGGGCCTCGACGAACTCGCTCGACGAGAGCGGACCACGTGGCACCGGCTCACCCGTGTCGAACTCCTCGTAGGCCTCGTCGGGTCCGAGGCCGAGGTAGAGCATCACCTTCTTGAGCATCGGCGGGATCGTACCGCCACCGCACCCCCTCTGGGGGGCATGCCGGGGTGGGCGGGCGCACGCCGGGACGATGCCGGGGCTCAGGGAACGGGTCGCTCCCCGAAGAGGGCGCGCCCGACGCGGACGAGGGTCGAGCCGCAGTCCACGGCGAGGCCGAGGTCATCGGTCATCCCCATGGACACCTCCGGCAGGCTGAGCCGGTCGGCAAGTTCCGCCACGGTGCGGAACACCCGCCCGGTGGCGTCCTCGTCACCGGGTGCCCCGACCGTCATGAGCCCCCGGACATCCAGCCCGAGGTCGACGCCGTGGGCCACCAGGTCCTCCACCTCGTCGAAGCGGCAGCCGCCGCGTCCCGGCAGCCCCACAGCGTCGACCTGGACGAGGACCCGGGCCCCGGGATCCCGACGGGCGACCTCGTCGAGCAGTTCGCGCCGGTCGATCGTCTGCCAGAGGGCCACGACGCCGGCGAGGCGGCGCACCTTGTTGCGCTGGAGGCGGCCGATGAAGTGCCAGTCCAGGGCGTCGGCGCCGGCCCCTCCGGTCGTCTCTTCGACCGCCGCGGCCTTGGCCAGCAGTTCCTGGGCATAGTTCTCGCCGACCTCGCCCACTCCGGCCAGCCGGACAGCCTCGACCGCGGCGAGGGGCATCGCCTTCGTCACGGGCAGCAGGCGGGTCTGTCCGCCGCTGCGCTGGGCCAGGTGCTCGGCCAGGCTGAGGATCCGGTCGACCGCAGCCGCCACGTCGAGTTCGACGTCGGCGGGTCCGCCGCTCACGACGCCTCGGCCCATGCCACGAGCGCCTGCCTCGAGGCGCTACCGCCGACCCGATGGGACCAGTGCCGCTCATCACACCCGGTGCAGGCCCCGTCGAAGGCCACCTCGTCGACGCCAGCGTCAGCGAGCGATGCGGTCACGGCAGCGGGCACGTCGAGCGCCGGCTGCGCGTCCCGCGTGAGCCCCCGGACGCCGTCGCCGAGGAGAGCGGCCAGCCGGTCGAGGTCCTCGGCGCCGAACTCGTAGCAGCAGGGACGAATGCAGGGTCCAACCACCGCCACCTGCGGCCCCGGGGCGACGGTGCGGAGGCGTTCGGCGGCCCTGACCAGCACACCGGCCTCGAGGCCGCGCCAACCGGCGTGAACCACGGCGAGGCCACCCGGCGCGGCGATCGCCACTGGGGCGCAGTCCGCCACCTGGACGCTCAGCGTGGCCCCTGCAGTGGTCGTGATGGCCGCATCGGCCTCACTCCCGGCGCAGGCGCCCGGGATGTCGACTTCGACCACCCGGTCACCGTGGACCTGGCAGAGCCAGGTCCACGGTCCGGGCCGCAACGCCTCTCGGCGTCGGGAAAGGGCACCGGCGGGGCCGCCCACGGCGAGGTCGCCGTCGACGACCTCGGTCGCCAGTACCCGGACCGTCCACCCCGTCGCCAGGCGCCAGTGGGCCAGTTCCCGGGCCATCGGGTGGGCCGCAGGACTGGCCGGCGCCGGCGGGCGTGGGAGGTCCCTACTTCAGGAAGCTCGGAACGTCGAGTTCGTCGTCCGAGGCGACCGCGAACGGATCGCTGATGGGCGAATCCGGAGCGGGCGTCGGGGTGGTGTCGGCGCGGGGGCGGCTGCCCTGGCGGTCGCCGTCCCAGCGGTCGAAGCCGGCGGCGATGACGGTGACGCGGACGTCGTTCTCCATCTCGTCGTCGACGACGGTGCCGAAGATGATGTTGGCGTCGGGGTGGGCGACGCCGTGGATGACCTCAGCGGCCTCGTTGACCTCGAAGAGGCCCAGGTCGCTCGGTCCCGAGATGTTGAGGAGGATGCCGCGGGCGCCCTCGATGGAGGCCTCCAGCAGCGGGCTGGAGATGGCGTTCCGGGCGGCGTTCAGCGCCCGGCTCTCGCCGGTGGCCTGACCCACGCCCATGAGGGCGGAGCCGGCGTCCTCGAGGACCATCTTCACGTCGGCGAAGTCGGTGTTGATGAGGCCCGGCGTGGTGATGAGCGTCGTGATGCCCTGCACGCCCTGGAGGAGGACCTCGTCGGCCATCTCGAAGGCGTTCTGGAGCGCCGTCTTCTCGCTCGACACGGTGAGGAGGCGATCGTTCGGGATCACGATCTGGGCGTCGACCCTCTCCTTGAGGTTGACGATGCCGTTCTCGGCCTGCACGGCACGGCGGCGGCCCTCGAAGCCGAACGGGCGGGTGACCACGCCGATGGTCAGGGAGCCGAGCGACTTGGCCAGTTCGGCGATGACCGGGGCGGCGCCGGTGCCGGTGCCGCCGCCCTCGCCGGCCGTCACGAACACCATGTCGGCGCCCTCGATGACCTGCTCGATCTCGTTGCGGTGGTCCTCAGCCGCCTGGCGGCCCACGTCGGGGTCGCTACCGGCACCGAGGCCGCGGGTCAGGTCCCGGCCGATGTCCAACTTCACGTCGGCGTCGCTCATGAGCAACGCCTGGGCGTCGGTGTTCACGGCGACGAACTCCACGCCGCGGAGCCCCGACTCGATCATCCGGTTGACGGCGTTCACGCCACCACCACCGACACCGATCACCTTGATCACCGCCAGGTAGTTCTGGGGGTTCGACATCATCGCTTCTCCTGCTGTGTTCCTGCCGAGCCGCTTACCGGCCCGGACTGGTCCCCTCCGGTCGTTCCCGGTCCCCCCTCACCGACCGATCCGGGGACCGGCATCCACCCCACGAATAGCCCTCAGTAGGGCTAACCCTTAGGTGGAGGTTCAGGGTTCGGAGACTCAACCTCTGGTTGTGGTCGAGAGACTACGTGGAGTAGTCGTCTGGCGTCAACCCGTGGTCGGAAATCCGGTCGGGGAAGCAACCTCAGCAGGCGCCGCGGCGAACCACCGGGTTCTCGGGAATCGAGACATCGACCTCGCGCAGGCAGGTCAGTGTGACCTGGGTCAGGACGGTGGCCAGGGTCCGGACCTGATCCCGATAGTCATCGCTTTCGCCGAACTCGGCGACCGCCCCGCCGACCAGTTCCGCCCGGATGCCGTCCCCCGTCGGGGTCAGGGCCACGATCCACGCCCCCAGGTCCGACGGCACCGCCTCGGCCGCCCGGAGCAGCGGCGCTATCCCCTGGATCCGACTGCCGGTCGGGCCGAAGCCGTCGATCCGGATGCGCGTGAAGCCGGGTTCCGGCGCACCCATCGGCACCTCCTCGAGCACCGCTCCGACCGAGTCCAGCAGGACCCGACGACCCTCCGGGTCGACCCCCACGGCCACCGCCGACCGTTCGAGGATCCGGAGACGGACGGTTCCCGACCAGGACCGCGAGACCGTGGCCTCGGCGATCCACGGCACCGCCGTCAGGCGGGCGTCGACGGCGGCCAGGTCCAGCTCGACGAGGGGCTGTCCGAGCCGGATGCCCGCCGCCGCCAGGATCTCGGCCTCGGTGACGTTGCCGCCAGCCCCCTCGACCTCGATGCGCTCCACATCCAGGAGGGCGGACTGCGTCGCTGCCCAGCCGAGTCCGCCGAGGCCCGCCAGCAGCAGCGCCAGCCACAGCCACCAGAGGCGGCGTACCCAACCCCGCTCCCGCTCAACCGAACCTCCGGTCACGAGTCGAAGCCCAGCAGCACGGTCTCGGGGTGCAGGTCGACGCCGTGGGCCTCGGCCACCCGGCGCTGGACCTCCCGCATCAGGGCCAGCACGTCGCCGGCACGACCCCCCGGGTCGGCCTGGATGAAGTTGGCATGCTTGGTGGAGACCACCGCACTCCCCTGCCGGAGGCCCTTGAGGCCGGCCAGATCGATGAGTCGGCCAGCGGAGTCGCCCGCCGGGTTGGTGAAGACGGACCCGGCGTTGGTCCCTCCCGGTTGGTTCTCCCGCCGCCACCGCACGATCTCCGCCAACAGTGACTCGCCCTCGGCGGGGTCCCCAGCCCGGAGGCCCAGTGATGCGGAGACCACGACCTGGGTCGACGTGATGCTCGACGTCCGGTAGCCGAGTGCCAGGTCGTCGAGCGACTGCCGTCGATCCGTGCCGTCAGACAGGTCGACCACGTCGGCCGACTCCAGGACCGCCGACATGTCGGATCCGTGCCCCCCGGCGTTCATGCGGACGGCGCCCCCGATGGAGCCGGGTACGCCCACCGCCCACTCGAAGCCCGCCAACCCCTCCTGGACGGAGTGCCTCGCCACCACGGGCAGGCTGGCGCCACCGCCGGCCACGATCCGGGTCCCCTCCACCTCGACGGCGTCGAACCCCCCGCCCAACTGCAGTACCAGGCCGGCGTATCCCCCGTCGGCGACCAGCAGGTTGGAGCCGCGCCCCACCATCGCCACGGGGACGGGCCCGCCAGCGGTCGCCGTGGCGATCGCACGCAACTCGTGGCGGTCGGCGGGGCGGACGAACACTGCCGCAGCCCCGCCCACGCGGTAGGTGGTCAGCGGGCCGACGGGGTGGTCCCGGCGGACGCCCTCCACCAGGTCGAGCCCTCCGAGTCGAGCCGCCAGGGCCTCCAACTCCTCCTGGAGGCGCCCCTCAGGCATCGAGTCGGCCCCGGACCTCGTCGGGCACCAGCGTCAGGTCACCGGCACCCATGGTGAGGCACAGGTCGCCCGGCTGCAGGTCCCCGGCCAGCACGTCCACCAGGTCCTCTCGCCGGGGCACGTACCGGACGTCGAGTTCGGGCGTTGCGCCGCGTACCGCCTCCACGATGAGTCGCCCCGAGACGCCGGGCCGCGGCTGTTCACCGGCCGGGTACACGTCCGTGACGTAGAGCCGGTCCACGCCCGCAAAGGCATCGCCGAAGTCCGCCCAGAGCGCCTCGGTCCGGCTGTAGCGGTGCGGCTGGAAGACCGCCACCAGGCGCTCCTGGGCGCCACTGGAGGCCGCCGCGATCGTGGCCCGGACCTCGGCCGGGAGGTGGGCGTAATCGTCGACGAACTCGACCCCGGCCGCCCGACCCCGGTGCTCGAAGCGCCGGGACACGCCCCCGAAGCCGGCCAGGCCCTCGACGATCGGTTCGACGTCCACGTCGAGGAGTCGGGCGATGGTCGCGGCACAGGCGGCGTTGCGGGCGTTGTGCAGGCCGGGGATCGGCAGCGAGATCGGCAACTCAGAACCGTCGGGGCCCCGGAGCACGAACCGTACCCCCTCCCAGGCCTCGACGACGCCGGTGATACCCCAGTCAGCGGAGGTGTCGGTGCCCACGCCGGTGGCCCCGGAGGCCGCCGCCAGGGCGGCACCATCCGGGTCGTCAACGCCGACGACGACGGGGCCGTCGGTCCCCTCGACGAATGCCCCGAAGGCGTCCCGGAGCAGCCCATAGTCGCCGTGATGGTCGAGGTGGTCGGGCTCGACGTTGGTGACCACCCCCGCCCCCCGCGGCAGCCGGACGAAGGTGCCGTCACTCTCATCCGCCTCGACGACGAGCAGCTCGCCCTCGTCCCAGGCGGCGCCGGTCCCGACCTCGTTGACGTCGCCGCCGATGATGAACGAGGGCCGGAGGCCGGCACGGCGCAACACGAGGGCCAGCATCGAGGAGGTGGTTGTCTTGCCGTGCGTCCCGGCCACCGCCACGGTCCGTCGGCGCGCACAGATCGCCGCCAGGGCATCCGCCCGGCTGAGCACGGGAACCCCCGCTTCGACGGCCGCCAGACACTCCGGGTTGTGGTCCGGAACCGCCGTGGATCGGGTCACGAACTCCGCCGACCCCAGGTTGGCGGCGTCGTGGCCGATCCGGACCTCGACGCCGAGGGCCGCCAGCCGGCTCAGTCCGGCCGAGTCCTTCAGGTCCGACCCCGTGACCGTGTGCCCCATCGTCGCGAGCACCTCGGCGATGGCGCTCATTCCGGCGCCACCGATCCCGAGCACGTGAACCCGCCTCGGGGTCGTCAGGTCGACCGGCGCTCCAGGAGCGGACTCAGCCACGGGCGTGCGCCTCGACCAGTTCGGCCACCCGGTCGGCGGCGTCCGGACGGCCCGTGGCGGCGGCCGCATCGGCCATGCGCGACCGGCGCGGCGCATCGCCCAGCAGTTCGGTCAGGAGGAGGCGGAGGCGTCGACCGTCGACTTCGGCGTCCGGCAACAGCCGCGCGGCGTCCACGTCCGAGAGGAGGCGGGCGTTTGCGGTCTGATGGTCGTCCGGGGCGCCCGGCAGTGGAACCAGCACGGCGGGCACGCCGATCACCCCCAGTTCGGCCACGGAGGTCGCCCCCGAGCGGCACAGCACGAGGTCGGCGGCGGCGAGGGCCGTGGGCAGGTCGTCCTCGTACTCGACGGGGCGGTACTCGACCGCGTGGGCGGCAGCGTGGCGCTCGACCGAGGGGTCGGCCCAGTCCCGGCGCCCGAGCACGTGGTGGACGACGATCTCCTCACCGTCCCAGTCTCGCACCGCCTCGAGAACCGCCCGGTTGATGCGCCGTGCCCCCAGCGAGCCGCCGAACACGACGAGGAAGGGACGGTCGTCGAGCCCGTGGGCGACTCGTGCGGCGTCCCGGCCCGCACCGTCCGCCAGGCGGGCCACCTCGGCTCGCACCGGATTGCCGGTGACGACCGCTCGGGGAAGGCCGGTCGTGGCCGCCGGCACCGCACAGGCACGGGCGAAGCGCCCCAACAGGCGATTGGCCGCACCGGGCACCGCGTTCTGCTCGGCTACCACGATGGGGATCCGGAGCAGGACGGCGGCCAGTCCGCACGGCACGCTGGCGTACCCGCCCAACGCCACCACCACCCGGGGGCGTCGTCGGAGCAGTAGGAGCACGGCCCGGAGGAAGGCGGCCAGCAGTCCGAGCACGGCCCCCACGTTGGCCGGGGTGAGCCGGCGCTGGATGCCTCGACCCGGGAGCAGCACCAGCGGGAAGCCGGCCGCCGGGACCAGCGAGCGCTCGATCCCGCGACGGCTCCCCACCATGCGGACCTCCTCGGGGGTCTCCACCACGCCGCGGTCCACCAGCGCCCGTGCGATGGCGACACCCGGTAGCACGTGCCCGGCGGTCCCGCCGCCGGCGACGACGACGCCGTGGCTCACGGGGTCTGGCGGGCGACGTTCAGCAGGATGCCGAAGGCGCCCATGGTGACGACCAGCGCCGTCCCCCCGAAGGAGACGAACGGCAGCGGCACACCGGTGATCGGGAGGCGGCCCATCACCGCGCCGATGTTGACGAAGGCCTGGATCATGATCCACGTGGTGATCCCGGCGGCCAGCAGTTGCCCGAAGGGGTCCGGGGCGTGGAGCGCCGTCGAGAGGCCCACCAGGCCGATCACGAGGAACCCCACGAGGACGAGGCCCGCACCGACCAGGCCGAACTCCTCGGCGACGATGGCGAAGATGAAGTCCGTGTGGGCGAAGGGCAGGAACCCCCACTTGGCGCGGCTGGCGCCCAGGCCGATACCGAAGATGCCACCATTGGAGATCGCCACCCCCGACTGGATCGTCTGCCAACCCGTGGCCAGGGGGTCGGTCCAGGGGTCGAGCATCCCGAGGAGGCGCTGGCGCCGGTAGCCGGCGCTCAGGGTCAAACCGGCTGCCCCGACTGCACCGCCGACGGCCAGCAGCGACAGCAGGTGGAGGCGTAGGCCGGCGAAGAACAGCATCGCCATGGCGATGCTGCCGATGATCATCGTCGTCCCGAGGTCGGGCTCGAGCATGAGGAGGGCCCCGATGATTCCGACCACGGCCACGACCGGGTAGAGGGTCAGCCGCTTGTCACTGAGGGGCCGTTGTCGTCGCGAGAGCAGGTCGGCGCAGTAGAGCACGAGTGCCAGCTTCGCGACCTCAGAGGGCTGGAAGGTCGTGAAGCCGAGGTCCAGCCAGCGGGCCGAGCCGTTGGCCCGGACGCCCAGCCCGGGGACGAGCACCAGGATGAGCAGCACGATGCAGCCCAGCAGTGCGGGAACGGCGAGCGGCCGCAGGCGGCGGTAGTCGATGCGGACCGTCACGGTCAATGCCACCAGGCCGAGGAGGAACCAGAGCACCTGGCGCTTGAGGTGGTACCAGGCGTCGCCGTGGGAACGAAGGTCGTTGACCGAGGAGGCGGAGAGGACCATCACCACGCCGAGCAGGCTCAAGAGCAGCGCCACCACGAGGAGCACCGAGAAGCGCAGCGAGCGCCTCGCCGGTCGCCGGGCGGCTCCCCCACCGGTGGCCGTATTGCCGGTGGCCCCCTTCTTCGCTCCGGTCGCCGGGCCCTTCGTCGTTCCCGTCGTCGGATTCACCGCGCCGCCTCCAGTCCCTCGAACAACTCGTCGACGATCCGGGCGAAGTCGTCCCCCCGCTCGGCGTACGAGGTGTACCAGTCGAACGAACTGCAGCCGGGAGAGAGGAGGACGGTGCCTCCGTCGCCGGCCTGCCGGCGGGCACGCTCCACCGCGTCCGCCATCGACTCGGCCGTCGAGACGGGGCATCGGCCGCCGAAAACCACCTCGATCTCACCGGCGGCCTCGCCGATCGCCACGACCGCCCGCGGCGACGTGGCGCCCATGGCAGACAGGTCGAGCCCCTTGTTCCGACCGCCCGCGATCAACACGGCGCCGGGCAGCGCCGACACGGCCGAGGCGGTGGCGTGCGGGGTGGTGGCCTTGCTGTCATCAACGAAGCGGACCCCGTCGACCTCCGCCAGCAGCTGCATCCGATGGGGCAGGCCGCCGAAGCCGCGCAGGGCCTCCGCACAGCCCGCGGGCGAGGCGCCCACCCGCAGTGCCAGGGCGGTGGCGGCCTGGGCGTTGAGCAGGTCGTGGGGCAGCCGGCGCGGCAGGTCGTCCACAGCCACGATCTCGGTGTCGCCATGGAGGAGGCGGCCGTCCCGGACCCGGCAGTGGGCCTCCGAGGTGCCGAATCCCGTGGCCCCCTCGGGGGGCCAGGCCGCCGGTCCCAGGCGGACCGATCGGGCGTGGCCGAGGCGGAAGGAGGAGGCCTCGACCACGAACACCTCTGCCTCCGCGTCGTCGACGGCGGTGACGAGGGGGGTCTCGTTGTTGCCCGCCGGGAGGGCGCGGATGCCCGAGCACTCGAGCATGGCGGTCACGAGGGTGACGACGGTGGTCTTGCCGTCGGTACCCGTGACCGCGCACCGGGGTCGGGCGTCCCACTCGGCAGCCAGGTCCGACTCGTCGAGCACGGAGACGCCGGCAGTCGCCGCGGCGGCCAACGCCGGATGGCCGTCGGGGACACCCGGGCTGAGCACCAGCCGGTCGCAGCCGGCGAGGAGGTCGTCCCACTCCCCCGCCCCGGGAGCGGTGTGCAGGACCTGCCCGAGTTCCTCGGCGTAGTGGCGGACCGACTCACCGGGCCGGTCGTCGACCAGGCGTACGCATTCGCCCCGACGCACCAGTGCGCCGGCCACCGCCCGCCCGGTGAGTCCGAGTCCGAGGACCAGCACGGTTCCGCCGGCGGTGCTCACCGTCCCAGCTCCGTGACGCCGGCCGCGATCGAGTCGGCATAGAAGAGCCCCAGGCCGACAGCGGTGCACAGGCCCGAGATGATCCAGAACCGGACGATGACGGTGGTCTCGGGCCAGCCGCCGATCTCGAAGTGGTGGTGGACGGGGGCCATCCGGAACACCCGCCGCCCACCGAACAGCCGGAAGGAGGCGACCTGGAGGATGACCGACACGGTCTCCATCACGAACAATCCGGCGACCACGGGCAGGAGCAGGTGGGTGTTGGTGGCCAGTGCCAGTGCCGCGAGGCCGGTGCCGATGGCCAGCGAGCCGGTGTCGCCCATGAAGATCCGGGCGGGCGCGGCGTTCCACCACAGGAATCCGAGGCAGCCGCCGGCCATGGAGGCCGCCACCACCGCCAGGTCGAGGGCGTGGGGGACGTCGTAGGAACCCGGGTACCGGAACTGCCAGAAGGCGATGAAGGTGAACGCGGCGAAGCAGAAGGTGCCGGCGCCCGCCGCCAGGCCGTCGAGGCCGTCGGTCAGGTTGACGGCGTTGGAGGACCCGATGATGAGGAGCGCGGCCCAGATCGTCCAGGCCACGCCGCCCAGGTCGATGCCGAGTTGGCCGACCCGGGTGAAGGACAGGTCGGTGTGCACGCCGGTGTGGAACAGCATCAGGAGTGAGAAGCCCAATGCCACGGAGAGGAGGCCCAGCATCTTCGCCCGCTTGTTGAGCCCCAGGTTGCGCTCCCGGATCACCTTGATCCAGTCGTCGAGCAGGCCCACGGTGCCGCCGCCGATGATCGCCAGCATCACGAGGATGCCGGTACGCGTGTAGATGCCGTGGTACAGGTCGCTCAGCACATAGCCGAGGACTGCACCCGACACGATCGCCAGACCGCCCATCGTCGGCGTTCCCGCCTTCGTGGCGTGGCCCTCGGGGCCGTCGTCGCGGATGGGCTGGCCGATGTGCAGGCGGGACAGCCAGCGGATCAGGAACCGCGTGCCCACCAGCGAGGTGGCCATCGCCACGGCGGCGGCGATCAGGAGGCGGATCACCGGCGGGACCCACCCGTCATCGGACGGTCGGTGACCGGACGGGGCGTCGTCATCGACCCGGGTCCCGGTTCGCGAGCAGTTCGCCGGCAACCTCGCTGTCGTCGAAGGGCAGGTGCTCGCCGGCCACCTCCTGGGTGCGCTCGTGGCCCTTGCCGGCCACCAGCACCAGGTCGCCGGGGCGCGCCCGGTCGATGGCCGCGGCGATCGCCGCCCGCCGGTCGGGTTCGACCAGCAGGGTCCATTCCCCGCCGGGCGCGCCGGCCCGTTCGCGTTCCATGCCCACAAGAATGTCCGCGATGACCCCCTCGGGTGGTTCATCCCTCGGGTTGTCCGAGGTCACCACCACGATGTCGGCGCCCTCGTCGGCGGCTCGACCCATCTCGGCGCGCTTGCCCCGGTCCCGTCCTCCGCCGCAGCCGAAGACGCACAGCACCCGCCCGTCGCCCGCGACCTCGCGTGCGGTGCTCAACACCGAAGCCAGCGCCTCGGGCGTGTGGGCGTAGTCGACGACCACCCGGACCCCGTCGACCTGCGGCAGCGATTCGAACCTGCCGGGGACGGGCGCCACCCGGGCGAGCGCCGCCCGGACCTCCTCCTCGGCGACGCCGAGACACAGTGCGAGTTCAGCGGCGACCATGGCGTTGTGCGCTGCGAACCGGCCCGGCAGCGGAAGGTCCAGCGGTGCCCCCCGCCAGTCGGGGGCGTCGCCGGCCTCCAGGGCGACGACCTCGAGTCCGGCAGCGCGGGCCGAGGCGACACGATCCCTGCCCGCACCGTCGGCCTCGACCATGACGACGGCCTGTCGGGAGAACTCGGGGGTGAGGAGCCGCTGCTTCGCGGCGGCGTAGGCGCCCATCGTCCCGTGGTAGTCGAGGTGGTCCCGAGAGAGGTTCGTGTGGGCGACGACGGCGAAGTCGACAACGCCGGTCTGATCAGCACCGACTACAACGATGGCATTCACGGCGATGCCGATCTGACCGTAACCAACAGCGGCACCATCTACGGTGGCGACGAGGGGATCCAGGCGGGTGACGGGCTCGGCGTGACCAACGACGGCACCATCGAGGGCGCCGACGAGGGCATCAAGGGCGAGAACGGCACCAAGATCACCAACAATGCGACCGGCCAGATC
>LULL01000920.1_pt1 | contig 17244 bp, 23 predicted proteins | sample 728161 | NCBI WGS metagenome assembly LULL01 (sample SAMN03860290, study PRJNA289734) | marine metagenome | biome: seawater column; feature: ocean; material: water; isolation source: Red Sea water column Station 149 - depth 500m | place: Saudi Arabia: Red Sea | collected 2011-10-15 | depth 500 m
TCCTACATCACTGACAATGCATGATATGGGTCTTGCAACAATCATTAATCCTACCAACAAGGATGCATCTGGTAAGCCACTTACTAGTACAATGAAAAGTACTATCGAGCGACTGAGAACTTGGGACAGTAGAAGCCAAGTTCACGAGCCTGTAGATCGAAACTTTAGACAGGCATTTAGTGAGCTGAACAGATTGAAAGACAAACTTGCTATATCTGACGCAGTGATAGAAAAAGCTGCATACATTTACAGAAAAGCACTGGACAAGGGTCTAGTCAGAGGAAGATCTATCTCTGCATTAATGGCATCAGCATTATATGCTGCTTGCAGAGACACAGAAACTCCAAGAAATCTTAAGGATGTAGAACATGCTGCAAACATAAAACGAAAAGACATTGCAAGATGTTACAGACTTCTTATCAAAGAATTGGATCTAAAGATGCCAGTTACGGATTCCGTTCAATGTGTAGCACGAATAGCAAGCAAGATAGGCATACAAGAAAAAACAAAAAGACACGCAATTAAGGTCCTAAAAACTGCACAACAAAACGAGATATCGGCGGGAAAGGATCCTATGGGTCTAGCAGCAGCAGCATTATACCTCGCATGTGTAAAAAATGGTGAAGATAAAACACAGAGAGATATTGCAGAGGCAGCCAATGTTACAGAAGTAACTATCAGAAATCGCTACAAGGGATTAAAAGATTCCCAATAATTTTTTATTTTTTCTCTTTAACAAAACCACCACTCTGACTTTCTGGAGGGGGAATATTTTTTGCACCACCTAAACCAATTGTAGTAATAATAACAGATGTTATGACGACGAAAAAGACAATTTGTGGATATGCCTCAGCATTTGGCAGACCCATTGACAGCGGAAATGTAGCCAGTACTGCAGCTGCCAATCCACGAGGAATCATAACCGATGTAACTTTTTTGTCAAGCCTAGAAAACCCTCTAACTAGGACTGATTTAGCAATGACTACTCTGCCTATGTAAATTGCTATTGCTGCTATGACTCCAAAAATAACATATTCTATTTGGGCAAAACTTGCTAGCAAACCCACAAAAACAAAGAAAAATGCTCTTACCAAAAAGGTCACTTGACTGTGTAGTGAATTGTCTATGGTATCCTCTGGAAATTTGATTTTTAAAATTCGTGAGAAGTATGTCTTCTTTCCAAGCATTAATCCAAAAACAAGGGCGGTTAGTGCACCTGACTCGCCAAACGAGGTGGCCAAGAAAAATAGCATAAACACCATTCCAATTGTTAGCATGTAGCTGTGCTGTGCATTCTTCAGTTTTGATATCACAAACATCCAGGGAATACCAACTCCAAGACCTAGCACAAGACCAACCATCACTGCCTTTCCAATAGTCACTCCTAACAGGTCAAGACTAAATTCTCCAGATAATGCTGCCTCAAACAAAACGAATGCAATAATGACAGCGAAAATATCTGTCAGCGCAGATTCAAAGCTGAGCATAGATTTTACATCTTCGGATATGTGGATCTTTTTCACAAGACCGAAGACGATGATAGAACTACTACCACCAACTATCGTTCCTAGCAAAATACTGTCTATCCACTCCCATCCCAAACCATAATGAGCAAGCCCAGCAACAATTCCAACCGAAACTGCAAAGCCCACAATTACTAGAATTATAGCAAAATGTGCGGTCTTTAAGACCTTACCAATATGGAGATTCAAGCCACCATCAAACATGATAATAATCAAAGCTACAGCGGCAAAGTAAGGAACAATTTCAAGTACAGCTTGAGGTTGAATTATTCCCAAAATTGGTCCAATAATGATTCCTAAAACCATCAAAAACAAGATATCTGGAATTCCTGTCCTTTTGAAAAATGCCTCACCCAATACACCCAATATTATTACCACACTGGCAGCAAGGAGCAAAATTGGTGCTGAGGCAACCAGCGAATCTCCAAATGTTAAATCAGCTATAACACTCTGCAAATTTGTAACACCCTCTAGAAGGAAATTTGAGCCAAATTGCTCAGGATTACCTTCAGGAATAGGATTTTCTTCAAAATATTTTCCAAGTATGTCTCTTACATTAGAACCAGCAAATTCGCTTGTGTTAATCCCAGGAAAAACCTCATCTCTGAAAAAAGAGACAAAACTATCTAACAAAGCAAAGAACATCAAATTCATTATAATTATGCCCTTTTGGTCCGTAAAATAACGATTAGGTCATATACAAATTATAAGACAGCTTGCAAATTTTGAATAGTTGAGCGCTACAGAGACTCTCAGAAATGATCATAAACAAATCAAAAGGTTAGACAAGATTATTGTAAAATCCTATTCTGTTCTTAATGCTGGAAAAACTATCCCATTCCCTGATTTAGAGAAAATTACCATCATCATCCCAGATTTTCTGGATTCGATCCATTATTCCAGAGAAGAGGATTCATACTTTCCATGTGTTGCCAGTTATGACCACCTCAAAAAAGAGATTCGGGCATTATTGATAGAACACGAATTTAGCAGAAATATAGCCTCAAAAATTACGTATCACCTAAAACGATGGAAAAATGGAGAGGACTCTAGCGAGCCTGTAGCACGATTCTTGAAAACTTACTCAATTTATCTGAATGACCATTTATCAAAGGAAGAGGATTTTTTCGAGAAAGCAGAAAAGGAGATTCTTTCAAAAGAAGAGGAAAAGGAGATGTTTGAGCAATTTCAGTCAGATATGGCAATTACCCAAAAAATAGAATCTATTGTAAAAGAACTAGATTATTTGGAAAATCAGCCTTGGTTCAAAAATTAGTTATGTTGTTAATTCTGGCTTCAAAGTCCATGCAACACCAAGTACCACAAAAGGAATTGAGATAAAACCAATAATAGGCAATATAGTGAATGCTTGATCCTGATCTATATCACCGGTAAATAGCCAAGGCAAAGGCAGTGTAATTACAAACCAGATTATTGCCATAACGATAATGATATTCCGTCTTTGCTTTTTCTTGTTATCTGCCAATTATCTCACTTTTCATTATTTCAAAGGCTATTTCTATTTTATCGCGATAGCGATATACTTACTGAGCCTTTCAGATTTCCATTCGGATTGACGAAAATCTTAACCTGCTGTGATTCATCAATTTTGAGCATGTTATCATTACTCAAATAATCCCAAGTATACCATGATGATATTCCATTATCAATCAGGGTTCCCTCTAACTCGAAATGATTATCCATTAGAACAACACCGGATTCCGTGAGTAATTTTATTGATAGTTTTTGCGGGCTGTCACCATTTGGTACAAATCTGAATTTGTAGACTCCTTTTTCAATTTGGAACATTTCAGAATAAACTCCATTTTCATATAATGACGAATCAGCCAAACGGATATGGAAAACGTCAGAATCATCAATTTTGAGATTTTCTGAATTATCCGGATTTATCTGGGCTCCAACAAATACCACCACTATGATGGCTGCGAGGATAATACCACCAATTATGGGCTTTTTACTCACAGGACTTGTGCTGTTTACTAGTAAATTTAGTCATCGAAATTTCATGCACTGTTAACCATTATTCACACCTGAAATTAATAATCAATTTCGAAATCATGCCCTATGGCTTCACTATCAAGCAGGTGGTCAAAACCACAGAAACCAGGCATATCTGAAAGATTAAACAGTGTAATCAAACCAAAGGGTGCCTTGAAACCACGCATTGAAACAGCCATTAAAAAATTGCAAATGCAAGTTGCAAAATTAGATAACATGCTATCATCATTAGATAGCAGAAATGAGAAAATTTTTCATAGAATAGTCGAAGCTACACAACAGCACGATACTCATACTGCTAAAACCTTGTCAAAAGAATTAGCCGAAGTTCGCAAAGTACGTCGTGTTCTAGGAAACGCACGAATGGCTATCGAACAAATAGAATTACGATTAACAACATTCCATGACTTGGGAGACACAGTAGTAACTGTAATGCCAACCATCGGATTAATGAAGAACATGAAAACGTCACTAGCCAAATTCATGCCGGGCGCAGACCAAGAACTCAACAACATGGCAGAGATGCTAGGTGGCTTGATGACAGAAACCTTCCACAGCACGGATGCCTCATTTGGCACTGATGCGGTTATGAATGCAGAATCAGAAAAAATATTGCAGGAGGCTTCTGCAGTTGCAGAACAGCAATCTGGAGATAGATTCCCATCTATACCAAATGAAGTATCGCAGGCTTCTTCACAATCTCGTTTTATGTAAGTGATTTTAGATGCTACGAAATTGGTTCAAAACTCCAGAGAAACATCATGAGCCAGTTTGTACAAGTTGTGGTTCTATAATTGCTACAGATGATATATTCTGTACAAATTGTGGAGAAAAACGACAGATAAAAGAATCAGTATTTTCTTAACTTTTAGAAGATTTAAAACTGCTAATTCTACTAGCTTCGTCAGCTACTATTTTGTCAATTTCTGTAATCTTATCACGTAAGCTGTAAACAATATTACCAACTTCATCTGCATCCTTTTCTACTTCAGAACGCTTTCTGGTTTCCTTTATCATAGAACCAACATAATCAATGGCTTCACCCAACTTGAATCGCTTATCCATCAATCCCTCTATTCCAAGCTGACTTTGCATTGTACCTCCAGTTTGTGAATATGAGGTTGTTTCCTCAGCAGGCTGTGAATATGAGGTTGTTTCCTCAGCAGGTTCTGTGGAAGGTGTTTCTGCTGGTTCTGGCTCAGATTCAAAACTAGGTGTTTCTGCTGGTTCTGGCTCAGATTCAAAACTAGGTGTTTCTTCAGCTGTTCCGCCAGAATTTTCATCTTTATCCTCATCCTTAAAAATGTCGAACAGACCCATTGATTCAATAAAATTATTCAGGAAGATAAAAGTTATGCCAAACCCCAAAATTCTTGGATTTTCGCCCCCGCAGAGAAAATTCCAATTTTTAGCAGATTTTGACCATCCAAAACGTGTTCCGCTAGGCGTTCCGCTATGGTGTTTCAAAATGTTCCTCATAAACACCTTGATCCTATACTATGACATGTCAAAACAACAGTACAGATCCGAGATGGGAATCATGGGAGATATCCTAGATGTAACCATGGATGGAGGCCAAAGAGGGGTTATTGTATCTGCAATATCCCGAAAAGCAAACCTCTCTCACTATGCAGTATTAGACAAATGTGAGAAGCTAATCAATGCAGGTTTGATGCAATCGGAAAGAAGCGATAGAAACAGACTTTTCAAGATTACCGAAAAAGGACTTGATTTTATCCAGGAATTCCAAAAGTTTCAAAATCTCATTGAATCCATGAATCTAAGGTATTAGGCTTTGAATTTGCAACAAATTGTTGCACAAAAGCATCAATCTCCGGGGGGGGAAATGCTTTTGGTGGGGAAGATGGATATCCTCTCAACGATGGTAAGATTACCAACAGTTGTGATGGGTCTGGTGCTTATAGCACTAAGCACCCCAATCCAGCAATCCTTTGCGTCCAGCCGAACCCTTGATTTTACCATTTATCAGGATGGCTCAACACATGTTTTTTATGAATTAGATGTGGACCCGCTAAAACTGGAAGTACCAGTTGAGCTTTTTGGGGAAATGATAGAAAACGTTACAATTGTTGATGAAGATGGACTTTTACTATCTAGTGAGATTGACCATAATTTAGCGTTAATAGAGACATTTGGTGCGTCACAAATATCCATTGATTATGACACACAAGATTTAGTTTCAAAAACTGGGAAAATATGGACGTTTTCCATTGATGCAGTTGAGCAATATTCCATAGTAACACCAAAAAATTCAGTGATTATTGAAATGAGTAATTTTCCGATTAGCATGCAGGTAGAAAATGACCAATCACACCTAGTTTTCTCATCAGGTAAAACTAGCATTAGTTATTACATCAGCACATTAGCTTCTGCCCAACCTGCACAACAAGCATCTGAAGGTGATGGAATTGATAATCAATTAATCTTGTATATAGGTGGTATCGCAGCTGCTGCAATTATTGCTACATTAGTTATTGCAAAAAGAAAATCCAGAACTACTGAATCAACTGTAATAATTAAAGACGAAGAATTCAAACCACAAATACCTGATCCGGAATCAATTTTCAAAGCAAAACAGGATCTAAGGGAAGATGATAAAGAAATAGTTAATTTCATAGCTGCAAACGGAGGGCAGGCCTATGAAAGTGAATTACGTAAGAAATTCCTTCAACCACGTACTACTATGTGGAGGGCTGTCAAGCGTCTTGAAAGGCAGGGAATTATAGAAATTGAGAAGAAAGATTTACAGAATATTGTAAAGCTAAAAAGTAGCTTGGAGGATAATTCATGAACAAACCACTGATCCTTCTCTCATTATTTTTGATTGCTACCATGTGTTTTGTTACCATACCAAGCTCGGCACAGGCAGATTCTCAACTTGACGTACTGATAAAAATCACTCAAAACACACAAGGGCATCTCAAAAAAGACATTGATAAAATTAGTAATGTTTCACAAGAAATTTATGATTTCTATGATAGTGGGGTAAAGCATACATCCCTATTGATTCAGTCTGCAGAAAATGGGGATGATGTTTCAGCAAAGCAGCATTTTATTGATGCTATGATTGCTTTCAAACAAGCCAGCTTGGCAATTTCTGAAAACCAACCACAGATAACAATCGTGGATCATAGCCCAATAATTAACAAATACACGAGTAATATCCAGAAACTGAAGATCATATCAACAAAATTGAAAGCTGATATTGACTTTGAAAGGATAGATCATTTACTTGCTTTAGCCAAAGCAAATAATGCTCAAGGTAAGTTAGAGCAAGCCAAAGACACACTGAATGAGGTTGCATCAGAAGGTAAGCAAATTCAGAAATCGTTGTATGAAATTAGTGAACAGAACAAAATTACCAAGGCAAAACAGTTTGTTCAAAAACACACCGAGAGAATTAAAAATCTAATACTCCAAGCTAAGACATTTGGATTAGATAAAACTGCTAATGAGTTGCAGCAATCTCAAATCCAACTTTTACAAGCAAACACCACCAACCAAATAAAACAGCAATTCAAAATCATCATAATACATCAGCAAAAGGTTGAGCAGGCAAAAAAAGTAAGCCATGCTGAGATTTTGAGATTACAATCGTTGCTTGATCCACTAGAAAAGGAAGCTAAAAGATTATCTGCCGATGTACAGGGAAACAACGCAGCAACAAACCTACTTAACAAAGCTTTCGTCCTCATTGAACAGACCAAACAGGACATAAAAGATTTGGAATATGTCTCTGGTAGAATTGATACGAAAAATCTTGATTTAACACTTGGAAAAAATCTCCAAGCAATCAAAGATTTACTTATGAAAGTTGAAAAATTGATTTACACTTCATCATAAACTTCATATACAATTTTAGGAGCAGTTTCAAACATGGCATCGAAACAAATTACTGTTGGAAATTTTATGGGCACCTGTTGTAGGAGATATCAAAGACACAGTTGAATTCATTGGAAGTTTAATTGGCATTATAGGCGTCATATTGTTCATAGCCGGATTGTTTTACACTAAACAACCAGTAGCCGCATGAATGTTAGAATTTTTGAAATTTTTACCTCTATTGAGGGAGAGGGAATACTTTATGGAACTAAGACGTTATTTGTAAGACTTGCTGGATGTCCTTACTCATGTTTTTATTGTGATACACTAGATGCACTTCCGTTAGATTCCGGTAAAGAATATTCGATTGCTGAAGCCTGTAATCTGATAGATAGAAATCTGCAAGATAACACTTTCAAAGTAAACTTTACTGGAGGTGAGCCTCTTATTCAATACGAGTCTGTCAGTGAGCTCGCAAAACATGTCAAGGCACAAGGCATACCAACGTATTTGGAATCTGCATGCTTTGATTCAAAAAAATTTCTGCACGTTTTACCATCAATTGATTTTGTTAAAATTGAGTTCAAAACAATAGATTCAGAATTTGTTGATCAACAACATCACCCCGAGCTTGTTAGAAATACACTAGAATGCCTTCAGGCAGCAATAGAAGCTAAAAAAACAACCTACATCAAGATTGTTGTGAGCTCAAAAACAGAGATAGCATCATTCAAAGATCTTTTGGATAAAATATTCAAGATTGCCTCGAAGGAAAATATTGCTGGATTCATAATTCAGCCGACAACTAGCATTTCCGAACCAGCTTTGGAACAATTATTGGAATTTTATGATGCTGTTTATCCGTACTATAATGAAGTCAGAGTTGTACCACAACTGCATAAAATAATCTCAGCTCCATAATTCCTAAAATATTTGGTACTAGCATGGATCATGCCATCTGGTATAAATAGCGCTTTACTTTTTTAATTTGTATTATCATGGATGAGGAAAGGATCAAGAAACTCGTTAGAGAATTACTCATAGAAATAGGTGAGGACCCAACTCGGGAGGGATTGGCTAGAACACCAGAACGTATAGCAGATGCCTACAGAGAGATTTTCAGCGGGTACGATTCTAATTCTGAGTTATCTGTACAATTTTCCGAGGACTCTGAAGTCGTGGTAGTACGAGACATTCAATTCTATTCAATGTGTGAGCACCACATGTTGCCATTCTTTGGGAAAATTCAATTAGCATATTCTCCAAATGGAAGGGTCTTTGGTATTTCCAAGCTGGTCAGATTAGTTGAAAAATATTCTAGAAGGCTCCAAATTCAAGAAAGATTGACAAAAAATATAGCTGATGAGTTGTATTCTCATGGAGTCAAGGGAGTTGCTGTAATAGCAGAAGCTGAACATCTTTGCATGAAGATGAGGGGTGTGAAAAATAACGCATTTGTCTCCTCTGCTGCATTTAGAGGAATTTATGAGAATAAAGAAAACAAAGAAAGTATCGTAAATATTATTAGAAAACCATCAAAAACATTTTTCACACAAAATTCCTGAAAAGATAAATAATCAATAGTTAGATTCGATTTGTGGTAGGACGCGATAACGCTCATATTCCAAAGGAATCTTGGCCAAGTTTTACATGGTATCTGATAGAGTTCGCTATAGTATTTGCAGTAGCAAATCTAATCGCATTTCAAATAATACCAATGGCTGACGAGATAATTGGCCAGAAGAATCTTTTGTATTGTGAGCAGGTATCATGGTTGTCTAAATGTGCCCCAACTGAGGAAGAAGTGTCTGATCAGGGATTACTAAATTGGATATACTGGGGGATTGTAGGTGCAGTGTTTTTTGGCTGGTATATAGTCATTAGAGGATTCATTATCAAAAAACCAATTCTAGGAAACCGATAATTATCTAAAATATACTGTTTTATCTTCAATTCCTGCTGCTACAAATGCGGCCTTTCGGTTATTACAAGATTCACATTGACCACATTGTACTTTTCCATTTTTGTAACAACTCCAAGTGTTGAAAATTTTATCTCCTAAAACATCATAACCTTTTTTCAATAATTGTTTCTTTGATAATTTTGCCTTGTATGGTGACCAAATTTGTATCCTTTTTCGAATTCCTGATTTAATGCCGTCAATTTCACCCTGATTAAATGAAGCCTCAATTTTTTTTGAAAAGGATGGTCTGCAATCCGGGTAGTTTGTATCCCCTGTGTGGGCGCCATATGCAACCAAAGAAGCATTTATTGAAAAAGCCCAAGCTGTTGCAATGGATAAGAAAATGCCATTTCTGATAGGCACTACAACTGAATAATTAAATTTACCAGGAATTTTTTTCTTTGAGCTTGTAAGCGCATTTGTATTTCCATACAATTTCTTCATGAAACTAATATCGACAATCTTATGATCTTTTAATCCAAAGATTCTTGCGAACGACTTTGCTGTTTTTATTTCTTGATTTGCTTTTTGTCCATATAGAAAAGAAATTCCATACAAATCATATTTTTGTTTCAAGTATGCACAGACACTGATAGAATCAATTCCTCCACTGAAAACCACTACGGCTTTTTTCATCTCAAACCCTAATCTTAGGACCTATACTAGGCTTACAGATAATTGTCTCGCAATCTATCTTTGCAGAACTAAATCCCTTCTCCATGGATTTTGCAACTTTCTTTACATTTTGAGATTTTTTACAGAAGGCTATTACAGATGGTCCCGCACCGCTTATTGTGACACCTAAAGCTCCTGCATCAAGTGCATTATTCTTTACCCTTGAAAAACCTGGAATCAAGTGTTTTCTAGCTGGTTCAACAATTACATCCTGAATAGATCTTCCAATGAGATCCGAGTCTTTGAGCAAAAATCCAGAAACAATGTTAGCGGCATTTGAGAGATTTTCTGTCAAGTCAGATAGTTTAACTGTCTTTGGAATTACGGCTCTTGAAACCTTTGTCTTTTTCTTTGGTACTTTTAATTTTGGAATAGCTACACACAAGACTAAATCTTTTGGTGGATCTAACCTAATGACATCAAACGGTTTTGTTTTAACTACCACAAACCCACCCAACAATGATGCAGCAACATTATCATAATGGATTGTTCCAGCACTTGCCTTTTCTCCTATCCCAGCACACTTGACTAGTGTTTTGTTATCTAATTTTAGATTAAACAATCTATTGCATGCCAGTGCAGCCGCAGCAGCAGAAGCTGCACTACTTCCCATTCCAAATCCAGCTGGAACTCCTTTCTTAATTCTCATCTCAATTCCAGATTTTATTTTGAATTTTTGTTTCATTGATTTAATTACTAATCCGGCGGTGTTTTGTTGTGGGTCTTTAGGTATATCATCTGCAGTTAGTATTCTGACTCCACGCCATGGTTTTTTTGTAAGTGTTATTTCGTCATGGAATGCATCTAGTGCTAAGCCAAATACATCAAAGCCAGGACCCAAATTTGCTGTTGACGATGGGGCTCGTACTTTAACACTTGTAACCATTAACCATCAACCTCGTTCGTCAGAATATCTTCTTTGATTGGCTTATATTTGAATGCATGAAAAATTCTTCGAATGAACTGGCGAATTGCAGTTATTCCTGCAACCATGATTCCCATCATCATCATCATCATTCAATTTGATATAAAATTAGAAGATGTTCTTGCCATAGGTGCATTACCATTCCTTGGAGCGTCATTAGCTATGATGGCAAAATTAGGACTACAAGGACTGAAATTAAGTTACATCGCAAGAACATTTCTTGGCCCTTTTGACTCTATCAAGAATTTAGCAGCTATGAGAGTTGGAAGTGAGTTCATTAAATTTACAACACCGATGTTCGTTGGTGCAGAATTTGCAGTGATTTATTATTTAACTAAAAAGAAAATTTCACCAGCGAAAGCATCATGGGTAGCAATTGTTGATATTGTCACAGAAGTTCTTGCTGGTGGTGTACTATCAATTCTTGCTGGAGTTTTTGCATTACTAAGTGGTGCTTATGTAGTTGCTACTATAGTTTTAGGAACTAGTATTGTTGTAACAGCGATTTGGATTGTGCTGTTTTTTGTTTCGTCAAAACATACGTTTCAGGTACCAAAAGGATTAGCTGTATTAATGACAAAATTTGGAAAGGAACGTGGTGAGAAATCTCTAAAACAAACTAATGAATGGTTAGAAGAAGTATGTGCACTAAGCAGGGAAAATTTGAGTTCAAAGAAAACAAAAAAAGTCTTTGCTGTTGGTTTCCTAGTAGCTTTTGTTGCATGGATATTTTATGGAATTTCATTTTTGATAATAGCAAACAGTGTTGGATTTACTCTAGAATTGTTTGAATCTGTAATGGCTGTGATGGGTGCAAACGCAATTGGAAACCTGCCTATTACCGTAGGAGGTTCTGGTTTGGCAGAATTTGGAATTATAGCATATCTAAACAACTTGGATCCTTTTAATTTGGTAATACCAGAGGAAGGACTTGAATGGAATGCAGTAATAGGCTGGAGAATTGCAACATACTATGTTCCAATTGTAGTAACTTGGATTCTGTTGGTTAAGCTAGCACTTGGTAAGTATACAAGACCAGAAGCAGCACAGAATGAATGCCCAGTTTGTGGCAAGCTATTAAGCGATACTGAGTTTGCTAGTCATTTGGAAAATGAACATAAACAAAATACACAATAAGGATGTAGAAAGCACTTTATTTTCCTTCAATAATTTGAAACTATGAATTTCAAGAATAAAGTGGTTGTAATCACAGGTGCATCCAGTGGAATTGGCAAAGCATCAGCTATCAAATTCGCAAAAAAAAATGCTAAAGTTGTTTTGGTAGCAAGAAGGAAGGAAAAATTGCTTCAAGTGGAGAAAGAGATTTCACAGTATGCAGATTCTACTTTGGTTTGTCAATGCGATGTTTCTAACAAATCACAAGTTAAGGAGATGTCAGATACAATAATAGACACTTTCGGCCGAATTGATATTTTAGTGAATAACGCAGGATTCGTTATTTACGGTAAAGTTTCAGAGCTTACAATTGAAGAAATAGAATCACAGATGGAAACAAACTATTTTGGAATGATCTACTGTACGAAGAATTTTCTTCCACATATGATTGAACAGGGACAAGGACATATCGTTAATGTTGCATCAGTTGGAGCAAGCTTTGGTGTTCCCGGCATCGCTTCATATTGCGCAACTAAATTTGCTATGCTAGGTTTTTCAGAGGGCTTAAAACACGAACTTCATGGAACAGGTGTGGATGTTACTGTAGTGAGTCCAATTATGGTGGATACTTCTTTGTTTGATCATCCATCATTTGAGAATTTTTCAAAGCAATCTACAATAACTACACTGAAACCTGAAACAGTAGCAAATGCAGTTCTCAAGGCTGCAAACTCATCAAAACTGGAAATTGTTGTACCATCCCTTGCGAATGCCGCGATTTGGTCAAAACATAATTTCCCATTTTTAATAAATCCCATTATAGGTAACGCATTTAGAAAACAACTGTCAAAAAGAAGTTCTAAAAAACAATCTTAAGATGTTTCATGCTCATCGATTATTTTCATTTCTTTTAATTCAAGTTTAATAATCGCATTCATCATTATTCCCTGCTCTTTCAGATATTCCACAGTTTTCTTGCTTAATGGAGCCTTTAGCTCATCAAGCTTGAATTCACAAACTACACCTTTTTCCAAATCATTAAGCTTAATTTTTTTTGAAACAGAAAGCCCCTCCAAAATTGTAGTTCCAGAAACTGGTTCGTAAGTTTGGATGTCAACTTTGTTATCTTTTTCATTAATATCTAGAATATATCCAGACGCATTAAGTTCTGTAGGTTTTCCAAATTTTGGCGATTCTAATTCTTTATTGATATCTTCAGGTATATCATTTTGTTTTTCCCCCATTTTACTTAAATCACATTTACTGTTTGTCTTTCTTGCTTTTTTGCCACCATTCTAAATAATCATATTGTTTGTCTTCCTTTGTAAATTCTCTTTGGTTAAGCTTCTGACGTATATCAGATATTTGTTCTCTAGTGGCGTAGAGTCCACATCTCTTACAGATGAAATGTTTTGTAGAGGGATCTAATTTCATAGGTATTTCTATATCATTTCCAATATCTCTGTCATCGGGAATGAGGTAACTTTCGCCCTCTTCTTCTGCCTTTTCAGCTTTGATTTGATGTTCTTTTTTAATAGCTTTCTTTTCTCGCGCAACACATTCTGGGCAATTAGGCAATGTTCACCAGACTAAATTTTTTCCATAAAAGCGTTCCCAATAGGAATGATCGCATAACATTTTCTAAAAAACATGCCTAGTACGTGGATTATATCTTCATCCCGTTAAGGTCAGTTCGCCCATCGAACATACCACGTACCAGACTATCAAAAATTGTGAAGTTAAAACTATTTCTTTGTTTCTAGAATCTCTGATACAATTTTAGCAGCATTTTCTGCTCCATTTCCATCAAATTTTTTCGAAAATTCTTCCAACTTTTCTTCATATTTGTGCCCATTTGATTTGGTTTGTGTGTTCATCATATATCGGCATGCCAATTATAGGCTTTGAGTTCATGCCCATCACTTCTCCCATTATTGTGTGAGAACCGTTGATTACTGCGTATTTACATCCAGCTAATACCATCTGCATTTCTTGCTCCGTCAAAAAGCCTACATCAATTTGAATCCAATCAATCTTTTTTTCATATGCATTTTTAATTGAATATTTTTTCCCATCTTTCCCAACAACTCTATCAATAGATTTGTCATTCTTGGCATGAGAAATAATTCGTCTTTCGTTATTCATATCAGTTTCATGGAAAACTTCTTCGTATCTTTTACCAGTTCCATCATTTGTAGATTTATTTCCAGTTCTCATCCAATATCCAAAATCTGCTCCGTCAACAATCTTTTCCAAATCAGTTTGTGGTGTATGATCAACCAATTTTCTACTTGAGAAATGCCCAATATACGTAACCTTACCTCTGATATCATCAGGGAAATTCAAGTTGTATTCACAGATTGTATAAGGCGGTGCTGAATCTGCCACCAATATTCTTGTAGCCTTTGCAATTTGTTTTGATATAAAATATAGTCCCGGGTAAAAATAACTTCTAGATTTCCACAGCTTAGGCATATACTGGTTTGTTACAAAGAGACTAGGTATGCCCCTTTTCTTAGCCAATACGTTAGAACCCATATCACCATCATTTATCACAACATCAAATTTTTCCTTGTTATAGAACTCCCTCTCTTTTTTCATGTAGTTTTTAACTTGATTTACCAACGAATGATTATCTGCTACTGGAAAAAGTATGTTAAGTAGAGATCGTGAAACACTTGGACCAACCTTTCCATCTATGGGAGTTGGCATTAGAACTTCATGCACATTATTTTGTTTATCTGGAAATCTTTCAAGTAATTTTTTGTAAACCTCTCCCTTGCTAAAATAATGAGTAGTAAATTCCTCATTGAGATATTTTGGCAATACTTTGTCAAGCCTCATCATTCGTGTGTAATGCCCATTTCCCCAGGGATAGATAAACTGCCCTATTTTTTTCATAAATCTTCACCCATCTAATCTTACTTCATCCAAAATCTCATGAACATTGTTAGGCCCAATATTAACTGCGACAGTTTTTTTATTCATTATAGATTCATTAACAATTTTTTCAATTATTTTTGTAGGATGTTTTGAATTATGGAATTTTATATTACCTAGCTTCTTGATGTTACTGAGATATTTTTCTAATCCAATCTCTTTGGCACTCTCAAACACATTATCATCTAAACCGGATAAAGGAAAATATGGAATTAGGTTTTTGTTGAATGCCTGATCTGTTAAGTTCTCAGAGAAATCAATTGGATAAATTAACGGGGATGTACTAAAAGAAATTCTTTTGATACCATTTGTAGATGCTATTCGGATCAATATTTTGGATGTAATTTCTGTTAGTAGGAGCGGTGCTAGTTTTTTATTGTTACCTATTTTATAAAAATCTAAATTTATTTTTGGTTTAACCGTTCTACGTATTATTTGATTAACAATTTTTACTAAATGTAATAGATCCGAATCTTTGTTATAACAAACGATAATCTTAACATCAAATCCTTGTTTAATGGTTTCAAGACACGATACTGCTGACAGTTCGTCAAATACACAACAAATTATTTCTTCATTTTGTGAGTTGTTTGGAACTCCTCCAAGTCCGTTATCATAATAAATACAGATGTAGGCATTTAGTTTTGTCAAACAAACGTAAAGTTTTCTATCATATTTTTTACTAGTACCAGGTTTAATTCCCATTCCCACAGTTTTTTCTATTACAGATGATGTAGCTGCAAGCTCAACATCTTTGGTTGTAAATCCTTTAGCATCTCCTTCTATCTGTAAAAGAAATCTTTCACCCTTAAGGAAGATATCTTTAGCAATTTTTGATATGCCATTGACAATCGATTCAAAGTCATTAGTGACTTGTTTTGCAATTGCCACCCCCTTTATTCCAAATAATGTGTTGATCGCTGATGATGCAAAAACTGGGTCATCTGCCTCGACTGTTATTACATCTCCCTCTTTTCTTACTTTACGAAATTTTTGATTTTGTATTCTGAGAACTTTTTTAATATTTGTTATAAGAGAACTAGTCTTATTTTTGGAAAATACAGACGGAAACACTATGATTAAAACCTCATCTTTCATGTAGTATCACTACTCGTTTGTAATTTTAGAATTGTTATTGACAGGTATGAGTAATGATTATAAAACAAATCAAAAAATGATTTTTATGTCAAAATTTACCCCAGAGCAAGTAACTGAACTAAACGACAAATTAAAAACTCCAGAGGAAGTATTGGAATGGGGTTTAGAGAATATACATCCCAAACTTGCATTAGCATCAAGTTTCGGTGCTGAAGATGTATGTGTAATTCATATGCTCTCAAAAATTAATCCAGAGGCTAGAGTTTTTTCATTAGATACGAAGTAATTGAGATGGTACAAAGCCACGGCATGAATTTATTCTATGAAAGTGCAGAAAACAGAAAATTATGTTGTGGTGTAAGAAAAGTACATCCTTTAAACAAAATGTTATCTACATTAGATGGTTGGATTACCGGTCTTAGAAGCGACCAAACCCAAAACAGACAAACATCTACAAAAATTGAAATTGACGAACAACATGATGGCATGATAAAGATTAATCCAATTCTTGATTGGAGTTGGGAACAGACAATGGGTTATATCAAAGAAAATGACATTCCTTACAACAAATTAATTGATCAAGGGTTTCCTAGCATTGGTTGTGAACCATGCACAAGGGCAATAAAACCTGGAGAAGATTTACGAGCAGGCCGTTGGTGGTGGGAAAATCAATCCGACAAGGAATGCGGTCTACATATGGATCATAAGAAGTAAAAATTTTGTCCGAAAGCACTGGAGTAACTAAACCACACGGTGGGAGTCTAGTAAACAGATTTTCGAATACTGATCCTTCTGGCTTATCATCAATATCAATTTCTAGTGATCTTGCAAACGATGTGGAAAATATTGCTGATGGTATATTTAGCCCATTGGAAGGATTTCTATCTCAACAGGATTTTGAAAGTGTAGTAGAGAAGGGAAGACTTGCTAATGACATACCATGGACAATTCCAATTGTATTGGATGTTGATGAATCAGTTGCCTCAAAAATAAAAGATAGTGGTAATGTTTTGCTAAAAAACCATTTTGGACTGGGAGTTGCAGTATTGAATGTAGAAGAAGTATTCAGCTTTGACAAAGAGAAAACTGTAAAAGGTGTTTATGGTACAACTGACGATTCGCATCCTGGTGTTGCAAAAACT
>LULL01000879.1_pt1 | contig 17117 bp, 15 predicted proteins | sample 728161 | NCBI WGS metagenome assembly LULL01 (sample SAMN03860290, study PRJNA289734) | marine metagenome | biome: seawater column; feature: ocean; material: water; isolation source: Red Sea water column Station 149 - depth 500m | place: Saudi Arabia: Red Sea | collected 2011-10-15 | depth 500 m
CGACAGAGGCGGGGGCGGCGGCGGTCCGCTACGGGTTCGAGGAACTCGGCGAGGAACGACTCTTCAGCTGCATCCCGGTCGACAACCACCGGTCGCAGGCGGTAGCCCAGCGGCTCGGGTTCGAACTGATCGAGGAGAAGACGATGTCGATGTTGCCTCACGAGGTACAAGGCATCTGGGCCTTGGATAGGGATACCGCAGGCTTCAGCCGTTGAGCAGCGCCTGAACTGGCCTGGCCGAACCGCACCTACGGGCGGGGTGCGGGGGTCACCCTGTCAGTCGTTTATCCAGATCCGAAAGTTCTTGGCTGTACCGAGTCACGAACCAGTCGGCCAACAACGGTATGTATTCGCGTTGTACATCCGGAGGCAGGGCAAAGAAACTCACTGAGGTCATCCCTCTGCATCGGCTTGCGCCACAGTTGCAGGGCCAAGGGACGCCGCCACCGTTGTTGATCATGTAGTCGATCGTGATCTCTTCGCCCTGGCTGATTCGGCGACGGGCAACGATCTCGGGTCGATCGTCGACGAATCGTTCCCATGCGTTGGGATCGCAACTGTGGTTGTAGTGGCGGTCGGGGACGCCGTACAGGACGACCGCGCCCTCAGGGTGATGCCAGTTGCAGTGCTCGACGTGTTCGTCTCGGTCGGGTCGCAATGGGGCGTCAGCGGTGATCTCACGAACGATGTTGACCACTCGGATGGTTTCCCCGGCAGTGAAACTTCGGCTGGCGAAGACTCCAGATCCCTCGATGTCAGAGTGCCGAACCTCCACGTCCATGACCGGACGGTAGTCCTTGTTGCCCTGAACTGGTCGGGCTGAACCGCTTTCCGCAGGCCGCGTACAGGCCGCGAGACATCGCGAAACACCGCGAAACGACGCGAACCAGCGATCAACCAGAACTGCAGGTCAGAGACGGTTTCAGGACGTTTCCGCAGGTCGGCGAAACAGGTCGGCATACCTTGCCAAGGTGAGGGTCGCGGGTTCGAATCTCGTCGTCCGCTCCACGCGAACCCCCTGCCCAGCAGGGGATTCTGCGGTTTTTCGGCTTCCCCGTGCCGATCGAACTGCCGACGGCACCTGCGGCTCCCGGTGGGTCGGAGTCCGGCCTCCCACCGCGTCACGCCGTCCCGGCGAAGCGGCGGTGGAAGAGGGCGGCGAGGACCGCCACCGTCAGCGGCCACAGGGCCAGCCAGAGGCTGGCGTCCCGGTAGCCGCCGAAGACGTCGCTGCCCACCGAGAACACGAGGGCGCCCAGCGACGACGACAGCACGCTGACGAAGCTGAGTACCCCGGCGATCGAGGCGATGTGGCGCACCCCGAACAGGGCCGGCAGCAGCGTGCCCTGGACCGCCGGCGCGCTCCCGAGGGTCAATCCCAGCACCACCGTGTACAGGAGGACCCCGGGGAACGCCGTCGCCGAACCGCCCAGCAGCAGGGTCGACACCAGCAGCAGCATCACGGCCGCCGGCAGGAGGGGTCGGACGGCACGGTCCGCCAGCCAGCCGAACGCCAGCCCGCCGGCGATTGCGCCGGCCGCCTGCGGCAGGAACATGGCGGCCGCCTCGGCGTTCGAGTAGCCGATCTCGCCCAGCAGGTTGGTCTGGTGGAAGATCAGCCCGGTGCCGAGCACCGAGTTGCACGAGACCACGGTCGCCAGCAGCCAGAAGGCCGTCGTCCGCAGCGCCTCCGGGCGTGCCAGCGAGTGGCGCGTCGGCACCGCTGTCGCCCCACCGTTCCGGCTCGCCCCGTCGACCTGCTGGCCGAGGTCGGCGGGCCGGTCCACGAAGCCGAACCAGCCGATCGGCACCACGGTCAGGGCGATCACCCCGGCGGCCACCAGCCACGCCAGGCGCCAGCCCACGGCGCCGATCGCCAGGGCCAACAGCACCGGCACGAACGACATCCCGGCCATCATCACGGTCATCGTCGTGCCCAGGGCGAGGCCCCGCCGTCGCTCGAACCAGTGCATGACGGCCACGCTCGACGTGAGGGCCAGCGCCCCCTGGCCGAACAGCCGGATGCCGAAGAACCCGACCGCCAGCCACACCACACCGTGGACCGTCGACATGTGGGCGAGCACCAGGGCGAAGGCCACCCCGAACGTGGCCGCCGCGCGGCGGACCCCCACCTGGTCCACCCAGCGCCCGATCCGGGGCTGGATCGTCGAGGAGCCCAGCGTCCCCACGAGGTAGGCGGCGGCGATCGCCGAGTCCGAGAGGCGCAGGCCGTCGGACAGGTGCTGGCGGAACACCGACACGCCGATGGACTGTCCGGGGCCGGTGAGCATGCCGACGATGCTGGCCAGGGCGACCATCCGCCAGCCGTAGAAGCCGGCGGGGGAGCGACGCCCCGGTCGACCGTCGGACGTGTGGGCCATCGCCGGACGCTAGCCAGCCCCGGGCGGTTGGCGCCCGACCGTCGCCCGCGGCCATGCTCTGGGCGTCAGGAACGGGAAGGTCCCGGGGAGGCTCGATGCGCGCTGCAGTCCACGAGGGGCGGGACCACCTGGTGCTCGTCGACGACCTCGACGTCGAGGAGCCGCGGCCGGGCGAGGTCCTCGTCAGCGTGTCGCACTGCGGGATCTGCCACTCCGACCTGTCGTTCCTCGATGCCGGCCTCGGCAGCGAGCAGCCCATCGTCCTGGGCCACGAGGCGGCCGGCACCGTCGAGGCCGTCGGGCCCGGCGTCACCACCACGGTGCCGGGCGACCGGGTGCTGCTGACCCCCCTCGCCCCGTGCGGCCACTGCTACTGGTGCGCCCGGGGCGAGCCGACCGCCTGCGAGTCCGCCCACGCCTTCCTCGCCGGCACGCGACCCGACGGCAGCACCCCGTTCTCGCGCGGCGGTGACCCCGTGCTGCGGGGGGTCGGCGTCGGCGCCTTCTGCGAGCAGACGGTCGTGCCCGAGTCGGGTGTCGTCCGCCTCGACTCCGACACCCCCCTCGACGTGGCCTGTGTGGTCGGCTGCGCCATCCAGACCGGCGTCGGCGCCGTGGTCAACACGGCCGGCGTCGAGGCCGGCGCCACGGTGCTGGTCACCGGCCTCGGCGGCATCGGCATCTCGGTGGTGCAGGGCGCCCGCCTGGCCGGGGCGTCGCAGGTGATCGTGTCCGACCCGGTCGCCGAGCGACGCGAGGCGGCGCTCCACTTCGGGGCGACGCTGGCGATCGACCCCCTCGTCGACGACGTGCCGGCCCGGGTACTCGAGGCCACTGGGGGCGTCGGCGTCGACTACGCCTTCGAGGCCGCCGGCGTCGCCGCGCTCGTGTCGACCTGCCTCGACGCCACCCGTCGCCACGGCACCACGGTGGTGGTCGGTGTGGACGCCACGATGGCCACCACCGAACTCCTGCCCGTGATGCTGGCGCTCCAGGGCAAGCGGATCTTGGGCACCCTGCTCGGCGACTGCCATCCGCAGCGGGACATCCCGATGCTGGTGGCGGCCTGGCGGGCCGGCCGGCTCGACCTCGAGGGCATGGTCAGCCACCGCCTCGACCTGGCCGAGGTCAACGAGGGGATGGACCGGCTCCGGCAGGCCGCCGGCATCCGCACGGTCCTGGAGGTCGCCGGCTCGTGAGCGTCGGTGCGACCTGGTCCGGTGACGTCGTGTCGCTGGTCGAGGCCTTCCGCAACGGCGAGCGGTCGCCCGTCGAGGAGGCTCGGGCCGTCCTCGACGCCATCGCGGCCAGCGACCTGAACGCTTTCTCCCACGTCGACGCCGACGGCGTCCTCGCCCGCGCCGAGGCCGCCGACGTGTCGCTCCCGCTGGGCGGGGTTCCGGTCGGGGTCAAGGAGTTGCACCGGGTGGAGGGCTGGCCCGACACGCACGCCTCGTTGCTGTTCGCCGACGAGGTGGCGCCCCACGACGGGACGATGGTCGCCCGCCTGAAGGCGGCCGGCGCCAACCTGGTCGGACTCACGACCGCCAGCGAGTTCGGCGGCCTCAACTGCTCGACCACGAAGCTCAACGGCGTGACGCGCAACCCCTGGCGCCGGGACGCCACCGCCGGGGGCTCCTCCGGTGGCAGCGCCGCGGCGGTGGCCGGCGGACTGGTCCCGATCGCCACCGGCGGCGACGGCGGCGGCTCGATCCGCATCCCGGCGGGCTTCTGCGGGCTGGTCGGGATGAAGGGCACCGCCGGGCGCATCCCGCGGGGCCCGCAGACGACGATCGGTCCCCAGACCGTCGTGTCGGGATGCCTTGCCCGTTCGGTGCGCGACGCCGCCCGCTGGTACGACGTGTGCGCCGGCTTCGATGCCCGCGACCCGTACAGCCTCCCGACCGAGGACGGCTGGGAGGCGAACCTGGGGGCGAAGGACCTGCGGGGGCTGCGGGCGGTCGTCACCCCCGACCTCGGGTCGGCAATCCTCGCGGACCCCGTTCGGCAGCGGGTCCAGGAGGCAGGCCAGCGGCTGGCCGAGGCGCTCGGCCTGGAACTCGTCGACGTCGACGTGTCGCTGCCCCGGCTCGCCGTCGAGTGGGCGATCGCCAACCAGGTCGGCCTCTACCAGGTGGTCGCCGACCGCTGGCCGGGCTGCGAGGAGCAGATGACCCGCTCGATGGCCTTCGGCGTCCGGATGGGGCTCGAGCGCTTCGACCTCGAGGTCGCCGCCCGTGTCGAGGCCACCCGCACCGAGGCCAACGAGCGCATGGCCGAACTGTTCGACCGGGTGGACCTGGTCGTCTGCGCAGCCAACCCCGACGTCGCCTTCCCGGCAGAGGTCGAGTCCAACAACCGGGTGGCCGGCGAACGCGTCCCCGTCGGGAACAACGGCGCCCTCACCATCCCCGCCAACGTGTCCGGGAACCCGGCGATCTCGGTGCCGGCCGGGCTGGTCGACGGACTGCCCGTCGGCCTCCAGGTGATGGGCCGCCAGCACGAGGACCGCATGGTCCTCGACGTGGCGGCGGCCTGGGAGCGCCTCGAGCCCTGGCCGCTGGTCGCACCCTGACGGCGGAACCTGTCAGCATCCTCCCGTGCAGCCATTGGGCCCGATCGTCGACGCCGGTGACCTCGGACGGCTCGACGCCGTCCTCTGCGACGTGCGCTGGTACCTCGACGGGCGTTCCGGCCGTGAGGCGTACGAGGCCGGCCACCTGCCCGGGGCGGTGTTCGTCGACCTCGATCGGGACCTGACGGCGCCGCCCAGCACCACCCAGGGCCGCCATCCGCTGCCCACCGCCGAGGCGTTCGCCGCCGCCCTCGGTGCACTCGGCGTCGGTCCCGACGACGCCGTCGTTGCCTACGACGACAGCGGCGGCATGAGCGCCGGACGCCTGGTCTGGATGCTGCGCGTGCTCGGGCAGCCGGCGGCGCTCCTGGACGGCGGCATCGGTGCCTGGGACGGCCCGCTCGAGGCCGGCTCGGCGACGCGTCCGCCCGTCGAGTGCCCGGTGCGGCCCTGGCCCGACGGGGCGTTCGCCGGCCTCGAGGAGGTGGCCGCCGCGGCCGCCGGCGGGATCGTCCTCGACGCCCGGGCCCCTGAGCGGTACCGCGGCGAGGTCGAGCCGGTCGACCCGCGTGCCGGCCACGTGCCGGGGGCCCGCAACGCCCCGTTCGCCGCCAACCTCGGGGAGGGGGGCCGGTTCCGGTCGCCCGACGACCTCCGCGCCCACTACGAGGAACTCGGGGTCGGGGAGGCCGCCGGGGTGGTCGCCTACTGCGGCTCGGGGGTCAGCGCCTGCCACGACCTCCTGGCCATGGAACACGCCGGCCTCGGTCGGGGACGTCTCTACGTCGGGTCCTGGTCGCAGTGGAGCGCCACCGGCCGCCCGGCCGCCACCGGCGGGGAGCCGGACCGCGACGACTAGACGTACGTGCTGCCCTTCGGGGCGCCCTCGTCCTTGCGAAGCGCCACGTTCACCAGCGCCGGCTTCCCGGACGCGAACGCCCGCTCCAGTGCAGGGCGGATCTCCTCGGGCCGCTCGCAGTGCTCGCCGTGGCCGCCCATCGCCTCGACCACCCGGTCGTAGCGGGTGGGGGCCAGGTCGACGGCCACCTTGCGGTCGGCGCCGTAGATTCCGACCTGGGGCCGCAGCATCTGCCCCCAGGCGGCGTCGTTGCCGACGATTCCGACGATCGGCAGGCCGAAGCGCACCGCCGTGTCGTACTCGAAGCCGTTCAGCCCGAACGCCCCGTCGCCGTAGATGATGAGGACCCGGCGGTCGGGGAAGGAGTGCTGGGCAGCCAGGGCGAACGGCATGCCGACGCCGAGGGTGCCGAGCGGCCCCGGGTCCATCCAGCAGTTCTCCCGCAGCACCGGGATGACCTTCGACGACTGGGCCACGATGTCGCCGCCGTCGCCGATGAGGATGGTGTCCTCGTCGATGAAGTCGCGGATCTCGGCGGCGAAGCGCAACGGGTCGACGGGGCTCTCGTCGGAGGTGAGCTGCGCCTCGAGGGCGGCGGCCGCCTCGTCCTCGCCGGCCCGGAGCTCGTCCGACCAGGTGCCGAAGTCGAGCCCGCCTCCGGCCGCCAGCAGGTCGGTGAGGTGGTCGAGGGAGGTGCCGATGTTGCCGACCACGCCCACGTCCGCCTGGCGGTTCTGTCCGATCAGGGTGGCGTCCATGTCGAACTGGACGATCCGTGCGTCGGCGGGCACCGAGTCGCCGAAGCGGAGCCGGAAGTCCAGCGGCGCACCGGCCAGCACGAACACGTCGCAGGACTGCATGGCCGCACGCCGGGTGCGGTTGAAGAACTGGGGATGGTCGGCCCGCAGCATCCCGCGCCCCATGCCGTTCAGGTAGACGGGGATCCGGCAGGCCTCGGCGAAGCGCGCCAGGGCGGTGCACCGTCGGCGGCGTGGTGCGGACGGCGGGGAAGCGGGTCTCCTCCAGCGAGGCTGGCGCCATCAGGACGTCCATCGGGATCTCGAGGAACGCCGGACCCGGCACGCCCGACACCGCCGTGCGGACCGCCATCTCCACGTACTCGGGGATGCGGTGCGTCTGGAAGCAGGCATCGGCCCACTTGCTGATCGGCCGGACCATGCCGACGTGGTCCATCTCCTGGAGCGAGCCGCGCCGCAGGTTCGAGAACGGGCCCTGGCCGCCGATCACGAGGATCGGGGAGTTGGCCCGCCAGGCGTTGGCGATGCCGGTGACGCCGTCGGTGACGCCCGGGCCGGCGGTGAGCACGGCGCAGCCGATCCGTCCCGGGTTGAGGCGGCTGTAGGCGTCGGCGGCGTGCACCGCCGCCTGCTCGTGGCGGACGTCGATGATGGGGATGCCCTCGTCGAGGGCGCCGTCGTAGATCGGCATGACGTGGCCGCCGGTCAGCGTGAAGATGGCGCCGACCCCGGCCTCCCGGAGCGCCCGGGCGCAGAGCTTCCCCCCGTGGCTCATGTGTCGAGCCCCTCGGCCTCGTCGTCCTGGCTCGCCCCGGGCGCCCACGGCGGCGGGCGCTTCTCGAGGTACGCCCGCATCCCCGCCTTCGCCTCGTCGCCCCGGAACAGGGACGACGAGAGCTCGCTGGTCCAGGCGAACGCCTCGTCCCGCGGCATGCCGGGGACCCTGGCCAGGAGTTGCTTGCAGGCCGCCAGTGCCTCCGGACCGCAGGCCAGGACGTCGGCCACCACCGCGGCCACGGTGGCGTCCAGTTCGTCGGCCGGCACCGCCTCGTTGACGATGCCCAGCCGGGCCGCCTCGGGGGCCAGGAAGCGGTTGCCCCGGAGGAAGGCGGCGCTGGCGTCGGCGTGGCGCATCCGAGGCAGGCACAGCACCGAGATCATCGACGGGGCGACCCCGATGCGTGCCTCGGTGAAGCCGAACCGGGCGTCCTCGACGGCCACCGAGAGGTCCATGGCGGCCGCCAGGCCCATCCCGCCGGCCACGCAGTGTCCGGCGATGCGCCCCACGTAGACCTTGGGCGACTCGGCGAAGCGGGAGAACAGGCGGGCGGGGTCGGCGTCGCGGCGTCCGCCACCGCCCGAGCCGGAGGAGCGCTCCGACAGGTCCGCCCCGGCGCAGAACACCCGGCCGGAGTTGGTGAGGACCACCACCCGGACCTCGGGGTCGGCGTCGGCGTCGTCGAGCACGTCGGTGAGCTCGCCGACCAGGCGGCCGCTCAGTGCGTTGCGGTTCTCCTCGTCCGCCAGGGTGACGGTGAGGATCCCGCCGTCCCGTTCGGCCAGCACGACGGCCATCAGCGGCCCCCTGCCTCGGGGCCGTCGGTGGCCGGCCCGGCGAATGCCTGCGCCCGCAGCAGCCAGTCCCTGGCCACGTCGCCCTCGACGACGAGGCCGGTGTTGTCGACGTGCCGCCGCTGGGTGACGACCAGGCAGAAGTCCTCTGCCGGGCCGGCGACCCGGTCGGCGGCGTCGTCGGGCCCCCAGGCCCACTCGGCCCCCGACGGGGCGGCCAACGCCACCCGGACGTCCCCCTCGGGGACCTCCATACGCCGGTTGACGTACGACCAGCCCCGGGTGATCACCCCCAGCTGGGCGACGTGCCGGAGCCGGTCGGACGCGGCGCGCTCCAGTCCGAGGGCGTCGACCACGTCCTGGCCGTGCGCCCAGACCTCCATGAGGCGGGCGGTGAGGAAGGACTTGGACCCCATCGACGGCCCGTACCAGATGACCCGGGTGTCGTCCTCGAGGGTCGCCGCCGCCTCAGCCAGGGTGCGACGGTTCGCCCGCCAGGCGGCGAGGACCTCGGCGGGGGCCATCCGGCGCGCGTCGACGACGGTCCGGAAGCGGTCCGGGTCGGTGATGGCCAGTGCCGCCGTCCCGTCGAAGTAGGTCAGGTGGGCGACCTGGTCGGCGACGCTCCAACGCGGACTGGCCGTCGGCGTCGCCCAGGCCGCGTCGTCGACGCCGGACAGCAGGTCGTCGAGCACCTGTTGCTCGGCTGCCAGGTCGGCGGCCACCTCGGTGACGTGCATGGCGGGCTCCTCGGGTCGTGGGGTCAGGGGCGTGGGCTGGTCAGGCCGCGCAGCAGCAGGTCGAGGACCGCGTCGGCGGCCTCCTTCGGCGTGGAGCGCAGCGTGGTGAAGACGTCGAACTGGGCGAAGTCGCGGCCGAGCGACGCCATGACCCGGGCCACGGCGGCGGTGTCGAGGTCGTCGATGTCGCCCTGTTCGACGGCGAGGTCGAGGAGGCGCCGGGTGACGTCGACGAGGTAGTCGGAGTGCCGGTCGCGCAGCCGCTGGCCGGCGGGCAGGGTGGCGAGGTCGCGGGCCCAGGCCTCGGTGGTGCGGGCGACGGCCACGTTGGCGGCCTCGAGGTAGGCGCGGATGGCCTCGAGGGGGCGCATGTCGGGGCGGAGGGCATCGCGGGCTGAGCGTCCCACGCTGCGCAGGTTGCGGTCGACCACGGCGAGCACCAGTTCGTCCCGGCTGGGGGCCAACCCGTAGAGGGTGCGCAGGGAGCAGTTGAGGCGGGACGCCAGGTCGGCCATCGTGAGGTGGGCGAAGCCGTCGTCGAACAGTTCGACCAGCCGGTCCAGTACGTCGCGCTGCCGGTCGGTGAGCTGGCGCACGCGCTCGCGCGACAGGACCGGCTCCGGTGGGGGGACCTCCCGGAGCAGTTCCAGCAGGTCGGTGGCCGTGGCGGTGCTCACGGGGCCTCCAGGAGCGGGGCGGGGACGTCGACCACGCGGGCCCGCAGCCACTCGCCGAGGCTCTTGGCCTGCCCGTCCTGGCGGGTGGAGGCGGCCACGCCCTCGCCGAGGATGCCGCGGAGCACGAAGTTGACCGACAGCAGGTTCGGCAGCGGGTGCCGCTCGATGTCGAGGTCGGCGGCCTCCGGGAGGAGTTCGCGCAGGCGCTCGACGGTGAGGAAGCGGTCCAGCCACGCCCAGGCCTCCGGGGTCCGGGCGAACACGCCGAGGTTGGCGTCGCCGCCCTTGTCGCCGGAGCGGGTGCCGACCACCCGGCCGATCGGCGCAGGGATCGTCGGCCCGTCGGGGACGGCCGCGTCGGGGCCCGGGGCCGGGTCGACGTCGACCTCGCCCACCGGCGCGGACGACTCCACCACGGTCCGATCGCCGTTGAGCAGCACGACGTGCTGGGGGACGAGGTCGGCCGGGACCAGGCCGGCACGGTGCACGCCGAAGGCCCTGGCGCTGGTGCCGCTGCGGGCGGCGAAGAATCCGGGGATCGAGGCGAGGGCCAGTTCGTTCATGGCGTTGAAGACGCCCCGGCCCACCTTGCGCTCGTCGGCGTCCTTGACCGTGAGGCACCACTGGGCGACCGCCTCCTCGTTGGAGGCCGGGTCGTCCTTGCCCGTGTACACCACGCGGCTGTGGACCTCGTCGAAGTCGTCGGGCTCGTGCGGGCAGGCCCGCCAGAAGGCGGCCTCGACGAGGGCGGCCTTCTCGTCGACGTCGAGGCCGGTCAGGGCGATGGCCAGGTCGCTGCGGTAGCCGCCGAGGCGGTTCATCGAGACCTTCAGCGTCGGCGGCGGCGGCTCGCCGAGCGTCCCGGAGATGTGGACCCGGTCGGGGCCCTCCTGCTCGAGGCCGATCGTGTCGAATCGTGCGGTCACGTCGGGGCCGAGGTAGCCGGGGCCGCCGATCTCGTAGAGGAGCTGGGAGGTGACGGTGCCGACCGTGACGGCGCCGCCGGTGCCGTCGTGCTTGCCGATGACCGACGAGCCGTCGGCGGCGATGTCGGCCCACGGGAAGCCGGGCCGGTCGAGGCCGGGGACCTCCGTGAAGAACGAGTAGTTGCCGCCGGTGGCCTGGGTGCCGCACTCGATGACGTGGCCGGCGACGACCGCCCCGGCGAGGGCGTCCCAGTCGTCGCGGGCCCAGCCGTGGTGCCAGGCGGCCGGGGCGCACACGATGGCGGCGTCGGTGGTGCGGCCCGTGACGACGATGTCGGCGCCCCGCTCGAGCGCCTCGACGACGCCCCAGCAGCCCAGGTAGGCGTTGGCGCTCACGAACCCGGAGGGGTCGGCGAGCGGCTCGCCGGTGACGAGGTCGGGGAGGTCGTGGCCGGCGGCGAGCAGGTCGTCGAGCCGGGGCAGCAGGTCGTCGCCGGCGACGTAGGCGATCGTGGGGGAGAGGCCCAGGTTGTCGGCCACCTCGGCGACCGCCTCGGCGCAGCCGTCGGGGTCGAGGCCGCCGGCGTTGGCCACGACCCGGATGCCGCGGTCGAGGCAGGTGCCCATGACCTCTTCCATCTGGCGGACGAAGGTGCGGGCGTAGCCGCCGCCGGGGCGCTTCGCCCGGGTGCGGGCCAGGATGAGCATCGTGAGCTCGGCCAGCCAGTCGCCGGTGAGGGCGTCGATGTGGCCGCCCTCGACCATTTCGGCGGCGGCCGAGACCCGGTCGCCGTAGAACCCGGAGCAGTTGGCGACGCGGATCGGGTCGGCCATGGTCAGGCCTCGCTCCCGTCGGCGTCCCCGGCGCTGCCGTCGGGCTCGAGCACCATCAGCGCCGTGCCCTTCTCGACCTGCTCCCCGACGGCGACGAGCACCTCGGCGATGGTGCCGTCCTCGGGAGCGGCGATGTGCTGCTCCATCTTCATGGCCTCCATGACGACCAGCGTCTGTCCGGCCTCGACCCGGTCGCCGGCGGCGGCGCGTACCTCGAGGACGACGCCGGGCATGGGGGCGACGAGGCCGCCGTTGACGTCCTCGCTGCCGGGCACGGTGAAGCGGGGCGCCACCGAGAACCCGACGGTGCCCGAGGGAACCTGGACCCAGAGGTCGTCCCCCGAGCGGGTGACCCGACCGGCCCAGCGGCGGCCGTCGACCTCGACGTCGATGCCGTCGGGGGACCAGTCGTGGATCCGGGCGGTGGAGGAACCGTTCACGGTGAACGAGCCGTCGCGCTGCGCCCGGTAGCCGACCTCGTGGACCTCGTCGCCGTGGGCCAGCACCACGCGCTCGTCGGGCAGGCGGGCGTTGCGCCACACCGCCGGCAGGTGGGCGAGCACCCCGGCCTCCGCCCGGTTGCTGCGCAGCAGCCACATGGCGGCGGCCGCGGCGGCGCGGGCCACGTCGTCGCCGGTGCGGGGGGTCGACGGGGCGTGGCGCTCGATGAAGTCGGTGGTGGTGTCGCCGGCGAGGAAGGCCTCGTGGCGGAGTGTGGCGACGAGGAAGTCGCGGTTGGTGGTGACGCCGCCCAGGTGGCTGCGCTCGAGGGCCAGGGCGAGCCGGCCGGCGGCCTCGGCCCGCGTGGGCCCGTGGGCGACCACCTTGGCGAGCATCGGGTCGAAGTCGACGCCGACGTGGGATCCGGCGGCGACCCCGGCGTCCCAGCGCACGGCCGGGTCGTCGGTCGGCACGAAGGCGTGGAGCGTGCCGGTGGCGGGGAGGAACCCCTGGTCGGCGTCCTCGGCGTAGAGGCGGGCCTCGATGGCGTGGCCCGATGCCGTGAGGTCGCCCTGGGTCCAGCCCAGCGGCTCGCCGGCGGCGACGCGGAGCTGCTCGCGGACCAGGTCGATGCCGGTGACCTCCTCGGTGACGGGGTGCTCGACCTGGAGGCGGGTGTTGACCTCGAGGAAGAAGAACTCGCCGGTGGCGTCGTCGACGAGGAACTCGACGGTTCCCGCCGACCGGTAGCCGATGCCGTCGGCCAGCCGCAGTGCGGCGTCGCACATGGCGCTCCGGAGGGCCTCGTCGGCGAACGGCGACGGCGACTCCTCGAGCACCTTCTGGTGCCGGCGCTGGATCGAGCACTCGCGCTCGCCGAGGTGGACGAGGTTGCCGTGGGCGTCGCCCAGCACCTGGACCTCGAGGTGGCGGGAGCGGGGCACGTAGCGCTCGAGGAACACCCGGTCGTCGCCGAAGGCGCCGAGGGCCTCGCGCTGCGCCGACGCCACGGCCTCGTCGAGGTCGGCGGCGGACTCGACGAGGTGCATGCCCTTGCCGCCACCGCCGGCGGCCGCCTTCACGAGCAGCGGGTAGCCGACCGCCTCGCCGTCGGTCGGGTCGTCGGAGGACGGGAGGGTCGGGACCCCGGCGGCCACGGCCGCCTCCTTGGCGGCCAGCTTGTCGCCCATGGTGCGCACCACGTCGGCGGTCGGCCCCACCCAGACCAGGCCTGCCGCCTCGACGTCCTGGGCGAAGCCGGCGTTCTCGGCCAGGAAGCCGTAGCCGGGGTGGACGGCGTCGGCCCCGGTGGCGAGGGCGGCCGCGACGACGGCGTCGGCGTCGAGGTAGCCGCCGTCGGGCAGGCGCACCGCCTCGTCGGCGTCGGTGACGTGCGGCGATCCGGCGTCGGCGTCGGCGTACACGGCGACGCAGCGCAGGCCCATCGACCGTGCCGTGCGGAACACCCGCCTGGCGATCTCGCCCCGGTTGGCGACGAGGACCGAGGTGAGGCTCACAGCCTGAACACCCCGTAGTTGGGGGCGCCCTCCACGGCCCGGTTGCGGACCACCGACAGGCACATCCCGAGCACGGTGCGGGTGTCGCGGGGGTCGATGATGCCGTCGTCGCTGATGGCGCCCGAGGCCACGAGGGCCAGCGAGTCGGCCTCCTGCTTGGCCTCGACCTGGCGGACGATCTCGGCGTCGGCCTCCTCGTCGAACTCGAGGCCCTTGCGGGCGGCCTGGCCGCGGCGGACCATCGACATCACGCCGGCGATCTGCTTGGGGCCCATCACGGCGATCTTGGCGGTGGGCCACAGGAACGTGAAGCGGTTGCCGTAGGCCCGTCCCGACATGCCGTAGGTGCCGGCGCCGTACGACGACCCGATGATCACGGTCAGGTGGGGCACCGTCGAGTTGGTGACGGCGTTGATCATCTGGGAGCCCTTCTTGATGATCCCCTCGGCCTCGAAGTCCTTCCCGACGACGAAGCCGGTGATGTTCTGGAGGAACAGCAGCGGGATGTCCCGCTGGTTGCAGAGCTGGATGAAGTGGGCGCCCTTCTCGGCCGACTCCGGGTAGATGACCCCGTTGTTGCCGAGGATGCCGACGGGGTAGCCGTGGACCGAGGCCCAGCCGCACACCATCGAGGAGCCGTAGCGGGGCTTGAACTCCTCGAACCGTGAACCGTCGACGACCCGGGCGATGACGTCGCGGACGTCGACGGGCTGGCGCAGGTCTCGGCTGACGAGGCCCAGCAGCTCCTCGGGGTCGTGGACGGGCTCGTCGGCCGTGAAGCTGGGCGGCGGGCCCTCCTGGCGCCAGTCGAGGTGCGAGACGACTTCGCGGCACATGCGCAGGGCATCCATCTCGTCCTCGGCCAGGTAGTCGGCCAGCCCGGACTCCTCGGCGTGCTTCTGGCCACCGCCGAGGGTCTCGTCGTCGGACTCCTCGCCGGTGGCCATCTTCACGAGCGGTGGTCCGGCGAGGAAGACCTTGGACTGCTCCTTGATGAAGATGTTGTAGTCCGACATGCCCGGCTGGTAGGCGCCGCCGGCCGTGGACGAGCCGAACACGACGCACACGGTGGGGATGCGCATCTTGGAGAGTTCGATCATCTCGTAGAAGAAGCGGCCGGACTCGGCGAAGTGGTCGACCTTGGCCCGCTTGCTGCGACCCTTGCTGTCCCGGTCGCCGTCGCTGGTGGAGACCCGCAGGTCGGCGCCTGCGGATTCCACGAAGCTGAGGTAGGGGATGCGGTTCTGGCGGGCGACCTCGATGGCCCGCATCCACTTCTTGGCGGCGTAGGGGGTGAGTGCGCCGCCGAGCACCGTGGGGTCGTTGGCGAGGATCACGCACTCGGTGCCGGCGACCACGCCGATGCCGGCGAGCATCCCGCCGCCGACGGCGTAGTCGGTGCCGTAGCCGGCGAGGGGGCTGATCTCGAGGAAGGGGCTGTCGGGGTCCAGCACGTGGCTGATGCGTTCCCGAATGGGCATCTTGTCCCGGGATCGCAGGCGGGCTCAAATTACCGAACCGGCCGGACGACGTGGGCCGCCACCGGCCCCGGGGATCAGGTGATGATCGGATCGCCCCTCACCGGCGCCGTCGGGCCGCCGTCGAGCACCACCTGGGTCTTGAACATCTTGTCGGACACCCGCTGGTTGTCGTCATCCCACAGGGGCCACAGGTAGTCGATGATCCAGTACACGGGGATGACGCTGTTGACGAGGGCCGGCACGAGGAACCGACCCACGCCGACGCCGCCACCGGGTGCCTCGCCGGTGCCGATCCTGGTGAGGCGGGTGCCGGCGGCCCGTTTGCCGGGCGTGGTGCTGGTGACGCCCTGGCGGTAGCCGAACAGCCAGATCGCCCAGACGAGTGCGGCCAGTCCAGCGACACCGCCGAGGATCATCATCATGCTTGCCGCAGTCGTGGTCGGCTCGCCCTTGTCGCTCGCATCCCCGGCGGAAACAAGACCAATGAAGAACACGACGGTCGGCACGCCATAGATGACCGCCACGATCAGGAAGTCGATGATCGCGCCCAGGACGCGCTTGCCGTAACCGGCCGGCTTCTGGTCCGCGGCTGCTTCCTCGTTCGACGAGTCCCCTAAGTCCGACATGGGTGTTCTCCTGTGGTGATGGGTTCCATCCCGAGTATGTCATGCACAACCGATTGCCTGCCTTCACAGTCCGGACTGACGCCCTGGCCGGCGACGCTTCCTACACTGCAGGGATGGGGGAGCGCGAGTGGGGGTTTCGGACCCGGGCACTGCACGCCGGCGGTCGCCCGGACCCGACCACCGGCGCCCGGGCCGTGCCGATCTACCAGTCGACGAGCTTCGTGTTCGAGGACACCGCCGACGCCGCCGACCTGTTCGCCCTCCAGAAGTACGGCACGATCTACACCCGCATCTCCAACCCCACGACGGCGGCGTTCGAGGAGCGCATGGCCAGCCTCGAGGGCGGCATCGGCGCCGTGGCGACCTCCAGTGGACAGGCCGCCGAGTTCCTGACCGCCGCCGCCCTCGCGGCCACCGGCGACAACCTCGTCACCTCCTCGGCCCTCTACGGCGGGACCCACAACATGTTCGACGTCACCCTCGGCCGGTTCGGCGTCGAGGCCCGGTTCGTCGACGGCGACGCCCCCGACGCCTTCGCCGCCGCCATCGATGACCGGACCCGGTTCCTCTACACCGAGGTCATCGGCAACCCGTCCGGCTCGGTGGCGGACCTCGCCGCCCTCGCCGACGTGGCCGCCGCCCACGACCTGCCGCTCGTCGTCGACAGCACCTTCGCCACGCCGTACCTGTGCCGACCCATGGAGCACGGCGCCGACATCGTCCTGCACTCGGCCACCAAGTTCATCGGCGGCCACGGCACCTCCATCGGCGGCGTCGTCGTCGAGTCCGGGCGCTTCGACTGGGGGTCCGGCCGCTTCCCACAGATGACCGAGCCCCCCCCCGGCTACAACGACCTGCGCTTCTGGGAGAACTTCGGCGAGTTCGCCTTCTGCACGAAGCTGCGGGCCGAGCAGCTGCGCGACGTCGGCGCCTCGCTGTCGCCGTTCAACGCCTTCCTGCTGCTCCAGGGGCTCGAGACACTGCCCCAGCGCATGGACGAGCACGTCGCCAACGCCCAGCGGGTGGCCGAGTTCCTCGACGGCCACGACGGCGTCGGCTGGGTGGCCTACGCCGGCCTGCCCGACTCGCCGTACCACGACCTGGCGCAGCGGTACCTGCCGCAGGGGCCGGGGGCGATCTTCACGTTCGGGGTGGCCGGCGGCCGCGAGGCCGGGTCCCGGTTCATCGAGTCGCTGCAGCTGGTCAGCCACCTCGCCAACGTGGGCGACGCCCGCACGCTGGTCATCCACCCGGCGTCGACCACCCACCAGCAGCTCTCCGACGAGGAGCTCGAGGCCGGCGGCGTCACCCCCGACATGGTCCGCCTGTCGGTCGGACTGGAGGACGTCGAGGACGTGCTGTACGACCTCGACCGGGCACTCGGGCAGGCGCGGACGTGAGCGACCACGTGCCGATCGACGGCTGGACCGAGCCGACCGCCGCCGAGCGCCTCGACATCCTGCGGGCGACCCGCACGGTCGCCATGGTCGGCGTGTCTCCCAATCCGGCCCGGCCGTCCAACTTCGTGGCGACCTACCTGGTCAGCTCGTCGGCCGACTACGAGGTCTTCTTCGTGAACCCGACCGCCGACGAGATCCTGGGCCGGCCCTGCGTGCCGTCCCTCGCCGACCTGCCGGTCACGCCCGACCTGGTCGACGTGTTCCGCCGCCTCGACGACGTGCCGAGCGTGGCCGAGGAGGCCGTGGCCGTCGGGGCCTCGACGTTCTGGAC
>LULL01000834.1_pt1 | contig 17017 bp, 17 predicted proteins | sample 728161 | NCBI WGS metagenome assembly LULL01 (sample SAMN03860290, study PRJNA289734) | marine metagenome | biome: seawater column; feature: ocean; material: water; isolation source: Red Sea water column Station 149 - depth 500m | place: Saudi Arabia: Red Sea | collected 2011-10-15 | depth 500 m
GCAGGGCAGTATGCCGGAGCCGGTAGACGACTTTGACGATGACATTCCGTTCTAAACTTCCTGAGAACAGAAACGGAATCTGAGCATCCAAAGTGACTTAAGCCTCCGCCTTGCGGGGGCTTTTTGTTACTGACTTGCAAAAAAGGTGTGAAATTAGCCAAAAAAACGTGGAGTTACGTTCGCTTTCTCATCTATGATGTTATCTAAAGTAAAACGCCTGTTTTTTAGGCAGCATAATAAAAGCTTGATGCTGGCGCGTGGCCTTCGGATCCTTTTTCAACGGACTCCATGACAAAGAAATCAATACTCAGAAGACTGACCGGTCTGTTTGGGCGCTCCGGGGCGCGTCTGCAGGTTTGCCTGGAGATTCGTCCCGACGGTATTGCCTGGGCGGAATCGGGGCGGCCGGATGCCGGTAGGTGGGGTTTCACTGATTGCCTCCCCGCAAGGCGTCAGGCGGCACTGGTTGAACTAGTCGACAAGCACGGCTGGTCGGGTGCAGCGACAACGCTCGTGCTGCCTCTGGACCAGTATCAGGTTTTCCAGATGGATCGCCCGGAAGGCGTCGAGGAATCGGAGCTGGGGGATGCCCTCAAGTGGAAACTTAAGGATTTTCTCGATTTCAGCCCGTCCGACGCGGTTTCTGATGTTTTCCCGTTTCCGAAAGACGCATCCCGGGGCCGTGGCGAACTGGTCAACGTGGTCGCTGCCAAGAAAGTTCTGGTCTCGGAGCTGGTTCGGCTGGTTCAGGAAGCAGGCCTGGAACTGGAGCGCATTGATATCGCCGAACTCGCGTTGCGAAATCTGGTATGCAGGCTGGATGAAAACCGGCGTGGTGCCGCGCTGGTCCACCTGAAAGAAAACTACGGCCAGATGGTGATCTGCAAGGACAACACACTGTATTTGTCCCGCCGGCTTGATGTGACTTCCGACGATCTTCGAGATGCCGCCCGGCAGGAGTCGGCGGTGCAATCACTGGCCCTGGAGATGCAGCGTTCACTGGACTATTACGAAAGCCAGTTGGGCCAGGTGCCGCCGGCAATGATCCACCTCGTTGCCCGTGACAGCGTGCTTCCTCTTGCCTCGATGCTTTCTTCCTATGTGGCCGCGGGCCTTGAAACCCTCGATTGGCGTGCCCTCGGCTTTGAGTCCGATCTGGACAGTCGTTGCCTGCCGGCCTGGAGTGCGGGCTTGCCATTGCCAGAGGGCGGGCGTCCATGATCCAACAGGTCAATCTCTACACAGACGAGCTGCGTCCGAGAAAGGAAAGACTCCAGGCTGGAATGGCGGTTGGTATTCTGGTTGTCGGAGTGGTGCTGGTTGCGTGCGTGGCTGGTTTCCTGACCTACGAGAATTCGGTGATGGCAAACAAGGCCTCACGCCTTGATCAGCAGAACCAGCAGCTTGAACAGGCTGTGGCGCAGCTTTCTGCCGCGGTTCAAGCCCGTCAGCCGGATGCCGAAGTGAAGGAGGCTCTGGAGCGCGTCACCCAGACCCTCGCGCGCCGCCAGCGATTACTGGAACGGGTGGAAAGCCTGGTGCTTTCCGAGGACCGCAGTTTCTCGCCACAGTTGGCAGCATTGGCCCGACAGATCCCGGAAGATGTCTGGCTGACAGGCGTTATTCTGGAGTCAGGCCCGGACAGAGTCACTATAGAAGGGCGTAGCCGCGAAGGCGCTCTGGTGCCTCTGTACCTTGAAAACCTGGGCGAGGAACCAGCGTTTACGGGACGAACCTTTGGTGTGTTCCGATTGTCGCGCCCGGAGGAAGGCCGCTGGATTGACTTTCATGTTTCAAGCGAGCGTGACGGGGAGGGTAACTGATGGCGGACGCACCCAACACTTCCCTTGCCCGGGCTGCGCAGTGGTATAACCTGCGACCGATTCGTGAGCGGGCCCTGATTCTGCTGACTGCACTCGTGCTGGTTGTGGTGCTGGTCTGGGAGCTTGGGGTTACGCCATTACAGCAACGACACCAGAGTCTGGAGAATCGGATCCAGACGCTTTCCGCTAGCCGGGACGACCTGCTGGCGCAGCAGCAAACGCTCAATCAGCAACTTGCCACCGATCCCTCCAGGGAAATGCGGGATCAGTTAAATGCCCGGCAGCAGAGACTGGAGCAGCTCAATCAGCAGATCGCGGAGACCACCGGGCAACTGATCGCGCCCAGGGCGATGGTGGCGCTGTTGCGGGATATTCTGGCCGCCCAGGATGCACTGGAGCTGCAGGCTCTGGAGCTACAGGCTCCGACCCCGGTTTTCGCTCCGGATGCCCCCGATCAATCCTCACAGGAGCAGGCAGAGGCGGCGCAACCACTGCTTTATGCCCATGATGTCGAGCTCCGCATCATGGGAAGCTATCTTGATGTGCTGAACTATCTCGAGCGGCTCGAGGCACTGGATGAGCGTCTCGGGTGGATAAAGCTGGAGTACAGTGCGGGCGACTGGCCCTCCGGTGAAGCGACCATCAGGGTGCAAACACTGAGCCTGGATCAGGCGTGGCTGGGGGTGTGAAGTGAGCAGGAACTTGGGTGCCTCAATAATCCGGTGGTTTTGTGTGGCTATCGGTTCGCTGTTGCTGGTGGTGGGAAAAACCCATGCACTGCAGGACCCGACCCGGCCACCGGGCCCGCAGACAACTGTGGCCAAGCCTGCCCCAGAGCGGGCTCTTGCTCTGGATTCCATACTTTTCAGCAAGGACAGGCGTGTCGCCGTCATCGAAGGTGAGGCCCTCAGGGAAGGCCAGGGTTTTGACAACGTGCGGGTTATCCGGATTTTTGCCAACCGGGTTCTGGTAACGGATAACGGCCGCGAACGGGTGTTGTACCTGGAGAGACTTCCGCAGGTTCGGGGAACTCAATGACAGATAATCGGATACTCATGACCACGATCAAAACAACCAGTGCGCTGATTCTGAGCCTGGTACTGGCGGCCTGCAGCAACAATCCGTTGATGCGCTCGGCAACCGCCACCTCAACCGATGCTGCCGATGCCATTGATCGAAGCCTTGAAGAGGCTTCGCAGGCACAACCGCCAGCGCCGACCCCGAGTCAGGCAGCTGCAACTCTGCCGGATGACGTGAGCGCAGCACTGCTGCCGCCACTCTCCAGCGAGGCGGATCTGGACGAACGTTTTGACGTCAATGCCCGGGGCGTGCCGGCAGCAAGCTTCTTCGAATCGCTGGTGGAAGGAACCCGCTATAACGTGGTGGTTCATCCTGATGTAAATACCAGTATCGACCTTCGGCTGGGGGACGTCACTGTACCGGAAGTGATGGATATCGCAGGCGACCTGTACGGGCTGGATATTCGACGCAGTGGCCGACTGTTCCGCGTTCAGTCGGACCAGATCCAGACCCGGCTGTTCCCGATTGATTACTTGCACTTCAAGCGTAAGGGCGGCTCGGAGACCAGGGTGAGCTCCGGTCAGGTTACCGGTGCTCGCAGTGGCGGCTCAGGCAGCGCTGACAATAGTGGTGACAGTGCCGGTTCCGGCGAAATTCGCAACCTGGTTGGAACAACCATTTCCACAGAAACAGCCTCGGATTTCTGGCAGGACATCCAGAGCGCACTGAGCATGATTGTCGGTGGCAGTGATGGCCAGCAGGTGATCGTGAATCCGGGCGCAGGGCTGGTCATGGTCCGTGCCGGTTCCGAGGATTTGCGGATGGTTGAGGAGTATCTGCGCCGCACCGAGCTGATCATGCAGCGTCAGGTCATTCTGGAAGCCAAGATCCTGGAGATCGCGCTCAACGAGGGCTACCAGCAGGGCATCAACTGGTCGGATGTCCAGAGTGCGTCCAGCATCACGGCCTCGGATGGTCTGCCCGAAGATTTCACCGCGCAGGCGTTGGCCGGCCAGGCCATTCAGACCTCCGATATCGGAGGCCTGTTCTCCGCCAGCGTGCGGGCCGGCGACTTTACCGGCCTGATTGAGCTGCTTGGGGAGCAGGGCAATGTGCAGATTCTTTCCAGCCCACGTATTTCGACCGTGAATAATCAGAAAGCCGTGATCAAGGTCGGTACCGATGAGTTCTTTGTGACCGACATTGATTTCGACGACAACAACTCGGCCGTGACGGCCACGGACTCAACCTCTACCTCCGTGGAACTGACTCCGTTTTTCTCTGGCATTTCACTGGATGTGACGCCTCAAATTTCCGAAAACGGCGTCATCACCCTGCACGTGCATCCGTCGGTCAGTGAGGTTAACGATCAGGAGAAGGTGATCACCATTGGCGAGCGTGACGTCACGCTGCCTCTGGCCAGCAGCACGGTTCGTGAAACCGACAGCGTTATCCGTGCCGAAAGCGGGCAGATCGTGGTTATCGGTGGTCTGATCCAGAACTCCAGTGAAGACAACAATTCCGCGGTTCCCTTCTTCAGCGAGATTCCGCTGGTGGGTGAACTGTTCAAGCAGCGGCGGTTCCAGTCCCGCAAGAGCGAGCTGGTTATCCTCCTGCGCCCGGTTGTCGCCGGAATGCCCGAGATGAATGCGGATGTTTCTGCCAGCCGTGAACGCATGAATGTGCTGCGTGAGTTGCTGCAATCGTCTGAATCCGTCACCCCGGAACCGGAGAAAGCCGTTCGATAGCATGTACGAAGCCCATTTCGGACTGCAGGAAGCACCGTTCGCATTGACGCCCAACACCCGCTATTTCCTGCGGGTGCCCAGCCATGGTGATGCGCTGGAACTGTTGCTGGTGGCGTTGAAAGAGCGGGAGGGCTTTATCAAGATCTCCGGAGAGGTGGGCACGGGCAAAACCCTGCTGTGCCGGCTCCTGCTGAACGAACTCGAGCAGATTGCCCACACTGCCTATATTCCGAACCCGAATCTGACCCCGGATACGCTCTACGAAGCCGTGGCTGAAGAGCTGGGCGTGGAACTGTCCGGATGCACCAACGCGCATCAGGTGCTCAAGGCCATCAACGAAAAATTGATCGCCCATGCCATGGAGCAAAAGCCGGTCGTCCTCGTGATTGATGAGGCCCAGGCGATGCCGGAAGAGACCATCGAGGCGTTGCGACTGCTCACCAATCTGGAAACCGAGAGCGTCCGGCTGCTGCAGGTGGTCCTGTTTGGCCAGCCTGAGCTGGATGTGCTGCTTCAAAAGCAGAGCCTGCGCCAGCTAAACCAGCGCATAACGTTCCACTATCGCCTCGCCCCCCTGGACCGCCATTCGGTTGCCCAGTATCTGCGCCATCGCCTGGCCCAGGCTGGCTACAACGGCGCCGATCTTTTTGCACCGGGTGCGCTTCGACTGATTACCCGGGCCTCCGGTGGCATTCCGAGGCTGGTTAATATTCTGGCTCACAAGTCCATGTTGGCGGCCTGGGGCAGGGGTGACCGTCTTATTGAGCGGGGCCATGCCATGCAGGCCATTCGTGACACCGAGAGCGTTCGCTTGCCGGGACTGATCGGGAGGTGGTTATGAGCCTGCTGAACGATGCCCTGCGTGCTGCAGAGCAGCGACAGAACCGGCCGGAAGTGGCCGCGGCCTATGCGGGACAGTCGCAATCCCGACCTCGTCCGCGTTACGGGCTCTGGGTCGTCATCGTTTTCCTGGTAGCAGGCGCAGTGGGCGCATCTGCCTTCTGGTTGATGACCGGAACCGGTAATGAAGACATACCTGTGCACGTGAGTTCCCCTCCGGCGCAAGAGGCCGGAACAGAACTGCAAATCGAGAGCGTTGTCGGAAACGACAACACCGCAGAGGCCTCGCAGCCCGCCCCCGAGCCCCCGGTTGTGGTTCAGTCGGAACCGGAAGCCAGGGAAGTAGCCGAGGCGGTTGAGCCACAGAAGCCGGAGCCTGAACCTGAACCGGTTAGAGCCGAAGTCCCAGAGCCTGAACCCGTCGTCACTACATCGGTGGTGGCCGAAGCCGAGACTGCCCAGGAATCCGAAGCGCCAACGCCACCCATAAAACAGGTTCGTGAGACGCCCGAAGCCATCGATCGTCGAGTCAGCCGGGAGTTGGCCTCGCTGCTGAGGAGTGGTGAACCCCGTCAAGCTGAGCAGATGTTGCAGGAACTGGCGAATGTTCAGGTGGCGACTGCCAGCCGCGAAGTTTTCGCGCGTCAGATGCTGGTGCAGGAAATGCCTGACAGGGCTCTGGCCTGGCTTCCGGAATCGGTGACGAGCGGCGATGCCGCTCTGCGACTTCTCAGGGCCCGGGCACTCCACGCCAAGGGCAGTCTGCCCGAAGCACTCGCCACCCTTGAGAGTAGCGTGCCTGCAGTGCGCCAGGCCGTTGAGTATCGGGTAACCCTGGCGACCTTGCTGCAGCAGGCAGGCCGCACCACCGACGCGGCCCGACACTGGTCGGCCCTTATTGCCGAGGACGACAGCCGCGCGGCCTGGTGGGTGGGCCTTGCGATTGCCCTGGAGACAGGCGGCGAGACCAACAGCGCGGTCCGGGCCTACAGCCAGGCCGCCCAGTTACCCGGGCTTTCGCCGTCCCTGGCGAATTACGTTCGCGAACGACTGAAAGCTTTGCAGGCGGGATGATGACGACAGAGCCGAAAAAGAAAGTCCGGTTAGGCGACCTGCTGGTCCAGAATGATGTCATCACTGAGCAGCAGCTGATGACGGCCCTGCGCGAGCAGAAAAGCACCGGACGTAAACTTGGTAAAACGCTCACAGACCTTGGTTATGTGGACGAGGACAGTCTGCTCAATATCCTGTCCCGCCAGCTGGATGTTCCCTTTGTGCAGCTGCGTCACTACCAGTTCAACAACGAACTGGTGAAAAAGCTACCGGAGGCTATGGCCCGTCGGTTCCGCAGTATCGTGCTGGCGGAGCATAGTGGCGAGCTGCTGGTGGGGATGGCCGACCCACTGGATATCTTTGCCTACGACGAGCTGGTTCGCATTCTGAAGCAGCCTATCAAACAGGCGGTGGTGCGTGAGAGCGAGCTGCTGAGCACCCTGGACCTGGTCTACCGGCGTACCGATGAAATTGCCTCACTGGCGGAAGAGCTGGAGGACGAGCTGGGCGAGGATGCCTTCGACCTCGCGGACCTCGCGGCCGAATCCGAAAGCGCCGAAGCGCCGGTGGTCAAGCTTCTGCAAACGCTGTTCGAGGATGAAGGAGAAGCGTGTCAATTCCGCGCTGGTCCTGCGCCTGAAGCTGATGGCCGGCCTGAACATCTCCGAGAAGCGGATGCCCCAGGACGGGCGCTTCAACGTCCGGGTGAAGGGCCGCAGTATCGATGTGCGGGTATCCACCATGCCCGTTCAGTATGGTGAATCCGTTGTGATGCGTCTGCTGGACCAGAGCCAGGGAATGTTGAACCTGGATGGCACCGGGATGCCGGCGCAGCTGTTGGAACGATTCCGCCGGATGATCAAGAAACCCCACGGGATGATTCTGGTGACCGGCCCCACGGGTAGCGGTAAAACCACCACGCTTTATGGCGCCCTCACGGAACTGAACCGCCCTGAGGTGAAGATAATCACCGCGGAGGATCCGGTGGAATACCGCCTGCCCCGGATTACCCAGGTGCAGGTGAACCCTAAAATCGGTCTGGAATTCGCCAATGTACTTCGGGCCGCCCTGCGTCAGGATCCCGACGTGATCCTGGTGGGCGAGATGCGGGATCGCGAGACCGTGGAAATCGGTCTGCGGGCGGCGATGACTGGTCACCTCGTGCTTTCCACCCTGCACACCAACGACTCCATCAGCAGCGCCATGCGACTGATCGATATGGGTGCCGAACCCTTTCTCGTGGCCAGCTCGCTGCTCGGCGTGGTTGCCCAGCGTCTGGTCAGGCGGGTCTGTGACAACTGTGCCGAGGCCTACACACCGACGGAACAGGAAATGGTGTGGCTGCGCAGCTTTGATCTGGATCCGCTGGATATGGAAGCCGGGTTCGTCCATGGCCGAGGTTGCTACCAGTGCAGCAACACGGGCTACAAGGGCCGGGTTGGCGTTTACGAGATGCTTGAAATGAACGAGGCCATGCTGGACGCTTTGCGGCGCCAGGATGTCTCGGAGTTCACCAAAGCGGCTCGCCTGAGCACCCTGTACAGACCGCTAGGGCAGTGCGCCATGGATTTTGCGTTACAGGGCACCACCACGCTGGAGGAAGTGGCCCGGGTGGCGGCGACCTCCGAGGGGGATTTCTCGCCCGACGACGAGATTCCCTTGCCGGATGAGCCTGTTGGGGGAGATGCCTGATGCAGTTCAGCTACCGGGGCAAGGATAATCGTGGCAGTGTACAGCAGGGTTTGCTGGGCGCTCCCAATGCCGATGCCGCTGCCACGGAGCTGATGCGCCGGGGGATTACCCCGCTCTCCATCCGGGAGGTGGAGGACACGGAGTCGGTTGTTGATCGATTGAACCGGCTGCCGATATTCCGGAAGAAGGTCACCCTCGATGAGCTGATTGTTTTCTGTCGCCAGATGCATGCCCTGACCAAGGCGGGTATCCCCCTGATCCGCACCATGCGCGGCCTGGCGGAAACCACCCGTTCACCGGTGCTGGCGGAAGTACTGGAGGATGTGACCACCCGGCTCGAAGGCGGCACAACCATGGCGACGGCCATGCAGGCGCATCCGAAGGTTTTCTCGGAGTTATTTATTGCCATGATCCATGTGGGCGAGAACACCGGGATGCTGGACGACGCCTTCCGGCGTCTGTCAGAAATTCTCGAGCTTGAGCGGGACACCAAGCGTCGCCTCAAACAGGCCATGCGCTATCCGATGTTCGTCATTATCGCCCTGTTATCGGCGCTGATGGTCGTGAACTTTCTGGTTATCCCGAAATTCGCTTCGGTGTTCGACAAGCTGGGGGCGGACCTGCCGTTCCTGACCCAGGTATTGGTCGGAACCTCCAATTTCCTTCTGGCCTACTGGTACGTGATGCTCTTTGCGGTCGCTGCAGGCGGCCTCCTGCTGCGGCAATGGAAGCAGACGGAACAGGGCCGGCTGACCTGGGATCGTTACAAACTCCGGTTGCCGATTATCGGACCGTTGCTGGAATTGATCACGCTCAGTCGGTTCGCGAGGAACTTTGCTACCATGCTGTCCGCCGGCATGCCGGTAACAACGGCGTTAACCGTGGTGGCGGATACCACGGACAATGCCTGGATCTCGACCCACATCAAGGGTATGCGAGGCGGTATCGAGAGAGGCGAGACTCTGCTCAGAACAGCCAGACAAAGCGAAATGTTCACGCCGTTGATTCTGCAGATGATTGCGGTGGGCGAGGAAACCGGTTCCGTGGACGACATGCTCAACAATGTCGCGGATTTTTACGATGAGGATGTGGACTACGGCCTCAAGCGACTGGCAGAGTCGATTGAACCGATACTGATTGTGGCCATGGGTATCCTGGTGTTGATTCTGGCGCTGGGTGTGTTCCTCCCGATCTGGGATCTGGGGGCCGCCGCCATGGGGCGGGGCTGAGTGCCAGCGGCACGGGTTTCAGAGGCCAGCGGACTGGCGATGTCGCGCAGGTTCCGCTTCGCGGTGGTGTTGGCCGTACTGGGAGTGCTCTGGTGGTTCCTGCTCGGCGTGTTGGAACGAGAAAGCCGAAATGCCGAAGAACGGGCCGCCAACATGGTGATCGGCCAGCTCAGATCGGCCTTGGTGATCAAGGGTGCAGAGGTAATGCTGAGCCGTGACGGCCGTCTTGCTGAGCACAGGGGCATCAACCCGTTTGAGCTGGTGGAGCACCAGTGGGGTAATTACGCTGGACGATGTCAGGGCGAGGAACTGGCGCCGGCAACCTGGTGTTTCCGGGTAAGCGAACAAAAAGAAACAGAATACGGGCCCAAAGGCTGGTTAATTTATAAACCGGGGCAGCCGATAACCATAGACAGTCGGCAAGCCAACCAGGAGCAGCCTCTGGCCTGGGCAGTGACAACGGAATTTGCAGACCGCAACGGGAATGGCACGCGGGAGCAAGAAGAACGGCTGACGGGGCTAAAACTGGCCCCGGTGTCGTTGACAGAAGACGCAGCGCAAACGCAGGATGCCCAACGCTGACCAGACGGACGAATGAAACCGTAAAGAGGTCGATGTAATGAAACGGGATTGCAGGCAGAACAAACAACAGGGGTTCACCCTGATCGAGCTGGTGGTCGTTATTGCCATACTCGCGATCTTGGCGGCGTTCGCATTGCCACGGTTCGCCCAGCTGTCCGAGCAGGCGCATCAGTCCAGCATTCGCGCAACTGCTGGGGCCTTGGCAGCGGGTGTGGCGTTGGCCAAAACCCAGTGGGTATCCAACGGCTTCACCGCAGCAGAAACGGATGTGGTGGGCTTTGGCAACGACAATGTCGATGTCAGTGATGACGGCTGGCCGACTTCCGTTGCTTCAGACGACACGGGTACTACGATGGATGCCACCAAGTGCGGGGAAGTCTGGCTGGGTGTTCTGCAATCCAACGCACCCACCGTGAACGGCACCAATCCTGAATATGCGATATCGATCAGCAGCGGAGACTGCGTATTCACCTATCAAGCAGACAACCAGGGCAGCACCATTGCGTATGATGCGGACACTGGCGAAATAACCACAACCATTAACTGATAAACCTCGAAGCCAACGGGCGATAAAAACGGAGTAATACCATGAAAGCGATGACAGCTATTGCGGCAAGAAAAGAAAAGGGCTTCACCCTGATCGAACTGGTTATGGTGATTGTAATTCTGGGTATTTTGGCGGCGTTTGCTTTGCCGCGGTTTGCGGATTTTGGAACTGAGGCAAAAGTGGCAACGCTTAATGGCGCTGCTGGATCGGTGAAATCTGCAGCCGCGATTGCCCATGCTCGTTGGGTTGCAGACGGAAGCACGGCGAGTGCGCCCGTAAACTTAGATGGTGCTACCGGAATAACGATGTCTGCAGCAGGTTACCCTACTTCAGATGCGGCGGGGATTGGCACTGCGGCGCAGCTTAGCGACGAATTCACAATCACTGACGGAACAGATGTAAGCACTGATGCAGCTACGATTTCTCTGGATGCCAGCTCTGGAACTTGTGAATTTGATTATGACCCGACCACCGGGAACACGACGCTTAACTCGAGTAATAATTGCTAAGTCTTTGGGGATCGGGTCGTTTAGCGAAGCGCGTTTCTGAAATCGAGCTGTACGATAATGCACTTGCAGTTTGCTTCGCTAATCCCAGCTAATTTCCGGGAGTTTTAGAGGGGCTATGAGAAGAAAAAGTGCCCCAAATGAATCGGGCTTCACCCTCGTAGAGCTGGTAACGGTCATCATCCTGATCGGAGTCCTCTCCGCTCTGGGCATTGGCCTGTTCGCCAGCCGCTCGGCCTTCTCCCCCTTGCTGGCTACCCAGCAAATTGCCTCCGCCACGCTGCTTGCTCAACAGGCAGCGCTGGCGGGGAATCCCGCCAACACCCTCACTATCGAGCAGGGTGGAGATAATTTCCGATTTATCGTGGGTGCCGGTTCCGGCAATCCGCGTACCTTCGAGATACCCCGGGAGGGCACCAGCCTTTCAGCACCGGGCGGGTTGCCATTGACGCTGACCTTTGACAGCAAAGGAGCGCCTTCAACCGGCACCAATCTGCAGTTCACTTTTTCGGGCGACAGTACCTTCCAGACGTGTCTCAGTTCATTGGGCGCGGTATACGCCGGGAGCTGCCAGTCATGAGGCCTACTCAAACCGGCGCAACCCTAGTGGAGCTGGTGATCACAATCGTGATTATCAGTGTGGCCATTGCCGGTGTGGTTGGTGCGTTCGCGCTTATCACTGGGCGCAGCGCGGATCCGTTGAATCAGACCCGGGCCGTGGCCCTCGCGCAGCTCTATATGGATGAAATTCTCAGCCGAAAATACGATGACAATACACCCGTCGGGGGCGTTCCGAAGCAAGCCGGCTGTACGATCAACACAGAGGAAGCCAGTCGGGCTGACTATGATGATGTCGACGATTACAACGCCATCGACGATGCTGCGCCCGAAAATGCTGAAGGCGTCCCTCTGACATCGGATTATTCCGGCTTCCGGATTTCGATCACGGTGCAATGTGCTGGTGGAGAGGTGGGGCTGGCCCAGGCGGATGCCAAACGTGTCGACCTGACAGTTACCGATCCGGGCGGCCAGGGTTACAGTTTCTCTGTCTACAGGGCGAATTTCTGATGCACCAGCGAGCCGGTTTTACCCTGATCGAGCTGCTGGTGGTCATCGTATTGCTGGGCATTGTTGCCACGGTCTCTGTCCGATTCGTGAGCCTCTCGACACAGGGCGCTCTAGATGTCAGCGCTCGCCAACTGCGGGCGTTTCAGGGCGTGGTGGTTTCGGAGCAAATCACGCGCGAACTGAGGGAGGCGTTCCCTCTGTCCGTTCGGACTTCAGGTGATTGCATCGAGTGGTTGCCCTTGGAGGCAGGTACCAACTACGTCAGGCTTACCCGTGGCCCGGCATTTGACGGGATAGAGGTCGCCGCGTTTGCTAACCTTCCAGCCGTGGGAACGACCCGTGCTGTGGTTTATGGTTATGGAACGAGTACCGCCGATCTTTATAGTGGCGCGAATCCTGGACCCGTTTCGTCTTTGATTTCCTCAATTGACAACACCGGCTCGCCGGCCAGTATCGAACTCTCCTCTGGCCATCGGTTTACCTCAACATCACCCGCCCGCCGATTGTTCGTGGTAGGTCAGCCCGTCAGTTTGTGCCAGAGCGGTCGATTTCTTTATAGGTATGATGATTATTCGCCGAGCTCCACCCAACCATCACCTCCAACGGGGGACAGGGAGGTGTTGGCTGCCAATCTGTCTGGCAATGTCGATTTCCGGTTTTTGCCGGCAACTCTGCAGCGGGCGGCAGTCGTTCAGTTCTCGTTCACTTTGATTAGTGAGGATGGTTCTGAAACAACGACTGTCAGCCAGGAGGTGCAAATCCGAAATGTACCCTGAACAAGGCATCAAGCAGCAAAGGGGGGCGGGGCTTCCGGTAGCGCTGTTCATCATCACCGTTTTGGCACTCATTGTTACCAGCATGGCGCAGCAGCAGGAGAGCGCGGGCGCTTCGGTCAGCCAGCAGATTCTTTCCCAGAGGGCCTTTTACGCAGCAGAAAGTGGTGCCCAGGTTGCCGTGACGGAGGCACTATCTGGCGGCAGCTGTGGAGCTGTTTCTTCTTCGATCAATTTTTCCAGCGGCGGCCTCTCAAGCTGCTCCGCAGGTATTACCTGTACGTCGGTGCAAGCCGATATCGATGGCAGTCCAGCGCCCGAAACTGTGTTTACTTTACTCAGTAATGGTCGATGTGGCAGCGGGCCTGAAGCTGCGTCCCGAACGATTGAGGTGCGAGTGCGATGAGGCAGTTCACGGCGCTGACAAGGTTAATCCTGTTTGTGATCCTGCTGGCCCCGTGCCTGGCCCATGCCTGGAAGATGGAAGCTGGCACTTTGGATCTACCGGCCACATCGGGGGAAAATGAGTTGTTCTCTTTCAGCTTCAGGCAAACCTATGCCTCCCCTCCTATCGCCAATATGACCGTAAGTTATGTGGCCGTAGAGCCGGGTGTGCACCAACTGCCCGATGGCACTCGCATTGAAGCTGGCCTGCTCAGTACCCGGGAGACCGGGTCCGGTAACAACAAGGATTTTGTCCAGTTTGGCGGTAACCCTCCCGGCCAGAAGCGTTGGGGAAACCACGCATTTACAGCAGGGTTTTCAGGCGCTCCGGTAGTCATTGGTGACATCCAGACGATGACCAATGAGAGAAATGCGAATGTGCCAGATGACGTTTCGGAGCCATGGTTGACTACGGTTTTCGATGCCGTGACGGCGTCAGGTTTGAACTATGCTCTGGAATTCAGTGAGGCCTATGATGCGTCTGACAATAAGTTCTACGAACTGGCAAGCCCTGAGCAAATCGGTTTTATCGCGATAAGTGCAACGGCGACCAGCACATTTAATGCGATCGGTAATCTGAATGTGCGCTATGAAGCTCAGAGTATCAATAACGGGCCTCGTGGTTGGGATGACGGGTGCGACACATTTAGCTTTAGCAGTGTGTTTGGAACCAGCCCGATCGCGCTTGCCAGTAAAACCAGCCGACGGGAAGACGACGGTGGTTGGCTGAGACAGTGCCAACTTTCCAGTTCCGGCATCGGATTGTTAATTGACGAGGACACCGCCCAGGATAACGAGCGGAATCACGGCAGAGAGAGTGTGGGGCTAGTCGCTTTTTCTGAGGCTTTTGCCTACGACTCTGAGGTCCGCCCGCCCGAGCCTGAGCCCTTGATGATGGAATCGCGCTCAGTCACCGTCAGTCCTGGCACATTTACCAGGGTTTCCTTCCAGCAGGTATACCCATCACCTCCAGCCGTATTTGTTCTGAGCGACGACAACAATCCGGAACCATCGGCAGTTCGGATTCGCCAGATCACTGAAGATGGCTTCGATATTGTGCCGCTGGAACCGCCCACCCGCTACAGTGATGTAGGCGATCAGACTACAACGGTGCATTATCTTGCGGTGACCTACGGAGAGCATGCCTTCCCAGATGGAACAAGGCTTGAGGTTGGCCAGGTACCGCTGCAATCGGAGCAGGGCCGGTTTGTATCCGGCTCGAATTGGTCACGCCTGAACTTTCTGACCGCATTCGGCGGAACACCGGTCTTCATAAGTAACATTCAAACCCTGGAAAACGAAACGTCTTCTCCCGGTGAACGATCGGTTCCCTGGTTGACGATGGCGCACAACCGCCTGGGAGTCTCGGGAATAGATCTTGCCCTGGAACGTGCAGAGACGAGGTCTGGGGCTGTTGTACGACCGGAGTCGGTCGCATACCTGGCAGTCGAACCGGGCGTTATCGGTCGTTTTGTTGATAATGACGGTAGAACGGTTCTGTCTGAAGCCCAGGTTACGTCGGACAACATTTCTGGAACGAACAGCTGTGACAGAGCTGCGTTTCTGCAATCGTATCCCTCTCCGCCCCGGGTTGTCGGGTCCCAGCTGACCCGCGATGGTGGCGACGGGGGTTGGCTGCGCCGTTGCTCGGTGTCCAACGATGCTGTTGAGCTGAAGATTGAAGAGGACTGGGCAAATGACCGGGATCTGAGCCACACCACGGAGCGGGCAGGGTTTCTGGCATTTTCCGGTGATTTTGTTGTCGACTTCTCTCTGCGGGCAGTCTACGGCCTCGAGGGGCCTCGATGGCAAGGTGATCCTGGAGAGGTTGTTGAGCTCCGCGGCACGGGGCTGGATGGACGAGCCGTCAATGGAGCGAGGGCGGAGCCAGCCAAAGTCTGCTATGGCGCCACCCTTTCGGGCGGCTCGTTCATAGACATCCCCCATGATGATGACTTGTCCAGCGCCGATGAGCTTACCGTCATGGCCTGGATAAATGTCGATGCTTTTCCAACTGGCGGTGGCATCAAAACCATCGTGTCGAAAGACGAAAACTATGAGTACCACGTTGACAGCAACCGCGAGATCTACTGGTGGTGGACGAACGAATCTGGTGTTTCGCGATCCTTTACCTCGGGCTATCAACTGCCATTGAACACCTGGGTTCACACAGCCATCACCTACTCGAAACGAGATGGGATACAGCGCATCGTTGTTGACGGTGTGGAACGGGCAAGGCAGTCGTTTGCCGATGAGTCGTTGCTCCTGAACGCTGATCCATTTCAGATAGGCGCCGATCAGGGGTTCGGCGGCCGAGAGTTTGAAGGCCAGATCGATGAGGTTCGCCTCTATGCCCGGGCGCTATCCGATGCGGCCATTCTTCGCGAAGCAAATCGCAGTCGTCCATGTGCCCAGGTACTTGATCATTTCCGTATAACTGTGCCTGCGACTGCCAGCGTTTGCGCACCGGTCGATGTCAGAATTCAGGCAGAGGATGCCGGCGACAACGTGCTGACTGGGTATCAAGGTTCCGTGCGGATCACAACAAGTGCGGGCCATGGCAACTGGCAGAGGGTCGCAGCGTCGGGCCCCCTGTCGCCCAATCCGGATGTTGATGATAATGGTCAGGCCATCTACGAGTTTGTTGTCGCAGATAACGGGGACATCACCCTGGGACTGGAAAACACCCGCGCCGATCGACTGACCATCCGTGCCGAGGACACAACCGGTGGGCAGTTTGGAGTTTCCAGTGTGGTCGAATTTCGGGAGAACGCCCTGGTCATCAGTCTGGCTGATAGCCTGGGCAATGATGTCATAGCCGGGCGACCACACGGCTTGCAGGCCGAGGTATTGAGGCGAGATCCGTCTACTGGTGAGTGCGGTCGCGTTGAAGCCTACGATGGTGCAGTGGATCTCAGAGCCTGGCTGAATCGGGAATCAGACGATCCCGGTGGCGCTTCACCCGGCGTTGACGCCGGCGCTGGGGTCCTATCGCCGCCATCGTCCCGGCCAGCCACTCCCAACCTAACGGTCGACTTTAACCTTGGCCTTGCGGACCTTGCGCTCAGTCCTACTGATGTCGGTCATTATGCCCTAGAGCTGGAAGACTCCGAGTCCGGGCTCATCCTGGACGAAAATGACAATCCCATCGCCATCGCAGGCACCGGCCCTGAATTAACGGTCAGGCCTTTTGCTTTTGCCGTGACAGTGGCTGGCAACCCAGCGACGGAGTCGCCCAGCGGAGCCGCCTTCAGGGCGGCGGGGCGACCGTTCGATGTTTCGGTTCGGGCCGTTCAGTACGACAGCGCTGACGATGCAGATGCAGACGGCCAACCGGATGGTCACGGAGATACTGATGCCGGCAATAACTCCGATCTCACGGATAACGCATCCGCAGACAGCTTTGATGCGGCCGTTAGTGTCGCCAGTTACCTGGTTGCGGGGCCCACCGGCGCAGCTGATCCGGGGCTTACAGGTCTGAGTGGCGTGAGCGGCTTCAGCTCTGGGTTGGCCACTGGCTCAGCATCCTTTAGCGAGGTTGGCTCGGTAGAGGTCACGACAGGTCTCAGCGGCACTTTCCTTGGACGCTCTGTTGCGGTGGTCGGGGATTCCGGGCCCGTAGGCAGGTTCCACCCTGAGACGTTCACTCTCGAAAGTGCTATGGACGGAGTACTTGATCCTGTCTGCAATGG
>LULL01000294.1_pt1 | contig 17008 bp, 13 predicted proteins | sample 728161 | NCBI WGS metagenome assembly LULL01 (sample SAMN03860290, study PRJNA289734) | marine metagenome | biome: seawater column; feature: ocean; material: water; isolation source: Red Sea water column Station 149 - depth 500m | place: Saudi Arabia: Red Sea | collected 2011-10-15 | depth 500 m
GAGAGTCAAGTCCCCGTTGTGTATGGAGTTTCTAAAAAATCTTTTTTAAGATTTCCAGCTGGGAAAATTAGAGATGAAAGGTCGCACATAGAATTAGAACAAATGCATAGTATTTTACTGTTTGAATTATTCCAGCAACAGCAAAATAAAAATATTATTGTACGTGGACACGATCCTTTAGTTTTAAAATCAGCAAAAAATATCGCGCAAATATTTGATCTTTTATAAAACTCATTTAAACTAAAGTCATGGAAGTTTCTTTTGGCTCAGTTTATCTTTACTCAAAAAACCCAACGGGCCTTTTTCGTTTCTTGTCATTTTTATTTGACTTAGAAAATGTTAACAAAGAAGCGGATACAATCGATTTTTCTTTAGGCAGTACCGACTTTCGAATTTTACCATCAGGTGAATCTTCACAAAATTTAAAGCTTTCTTTTTTTTGTTTAAATGTTTTTGATTCACAACAATTAACTTATCTAATCCAAAACATAGAGTTTTATGCTTATAAGGAAGGCTCAAAGAGTATTAAAGTTTTAGTCGAAGCAGAAAATTATATTGAATTTTCTGATAGCGATGGTCGGGTATGGAGAGTTGAATTATTACATGACTCTACCACATTTCCTACAAAGAATAATGATTCTCCTACTTCAGATGTAAGAATCTGTTAGTTGTCAGTCCTTTAACCAGATCCTAACATTTTTATAACAATTTAAGAGTATCCGACAGAGAAACTAGGAAAAGGAAATCCACATGAAAAAATTATTTACGCTTACAATGGCAATGATTTCAATAAGTGTTTTTGCCAGCGCTAAAAATGTTAAAGTCATCTATGGGAATGATAATCGAGTCGATGTTATAGATTCTACGAATTCAATGTATGTTGAACTTTCTCGTTCAACTGCAGCTATGATCTCAAAGGCACGTGTTTCTGCAGAAAGAAATGGCGAAATTAAAATTAATGGCTCAACTTTAGAGTCAAGAGGTATTTGTTCAACTGAAAGATTCGCTCAACAACCTACAGCAGCGAGTTGTTCTGGGTTTTTAGTAGGTGATAATCTTTTAGTAACAGCTGGTCATTGCATCAAAAGTAATTCTGACTGTAAAAGAAATAAATGGGTTTTTGATTACAAAATGGAGCAAGCTGGTCAAAAGTCAATTTCTGTAGCAGCATCAAGCGTTTATAACTGTAAAAGAGTTGTTAATACAGTTTTAGATGGTTTTGGTAAAAATGATTTTGCTTTAATTGAATTAGAAAGAAATGTAAAAGACAGAAGAGTTTTAGACTATAGAAGAAAAGGTAAAATTTCTAAAAACCAAAAACTTGTTGTTATTGGTCATCCTTCAGGATTACCTACCAAAATTGCTGATGATGCTTATGTAAAGTCTTTGCATAAAAATTACTTTTCAGCTAATTTAGATACTTATGGAGGAAATTCTGGATCAGCAGTTTTTAATGCAGACACAGGTATGGTTGAAGGAATTCTTGTACGTGGTGCAACAGACTATGTATATGATTCACAAAAGGGGTGTCGAGTAAGTAATGTATTGGGTCATGGCTCAGGAAGTGGTGAAGATGTAACTTATATTACTAATATTCCAGAGTTAATGCAGCGATAAAAAAAGAACTGAAATAACTTTTTATATGGGCCCTTATTTTTATAAGGGCCTTTTTTTTATCCAAGTACCACTCTCAGTTATTACATCTTCTGACATTATTTGACATATATAAGATGATTGTTAAGAATTAAATAAGATTGAGAAAAAAAAGACGGAGAGTATATGAAAAGTGCATTGATAAGCATGCTTTTAATTTGTACCCAGGCCATGGGAGCCACTATTGCTGTTATAGACAGTGGGGTTGATGTTAAGCATAAAGATTTAGTTAACAACCTTTGGATAAATTCAGAAGAAATTAGTGATAATGGTCGTGACGAGGATGGAAATGGCTATCAAGATGACGTATTCGGTTGGAATTTCGCTGAACAAAATAATCTTGTTATCGATAGAAAATATATCGGAACTTTTTCAAGAGATCCTCATAGATTTTTTGAAATACAAGGTCGTATCTTTTTAAATCGTGCTACTCAAGAAGATCTTGAGTGGATGCAAGAAAAAAGACAAGACCCTAAATTTTTAAAAGAAATGCAGATTTTTGGAAACTTTGTTCATGGGACGCATGTAGCCGGAATTACCATGGATCAAAATGTAGATGCTAAAATCCTTTCAGTTAAATTAATTCCTACCGAAGTAAAGCCATTTTTTGAAAGCTTAAAAAAGCAGTCTTTTCAAACCAAGGGTTTTGCTCCAAATAAAGATGGTCTTAGGATGAAATTGCTTAAGGCCGGTTTAAAGGCCCTTGCGGGTCAACAAATGAAACTTTTAGAAGAGATTTCAGCTTATGTTGGTGAGCACAAAGCCGATATTGCAAATGGATCTTTTGGAACTGGTTTTAATCAGGCCAAAACAATCACGGACGGTGCTTTTAAATTGGCCTTTCAAAGAGAGCCAACCCAAGAGGAAAGTAATGAAGTCGCTCGTTTCTTTTTAGATTCTTTGATTACTGAAGGAAAGAAAATGGTGAAGTCGGCTCCGGATACATTATTTGTATTTGCAGCAGGGAACGATGGAATGAATAATGATAAATATCCTACTAGCCCAACAAATATCGATGCTGATAATGTGATATCTGTTGGTGCAACTTATAAGTATAGTTTTATTGCTCCTTTTTCAAATTACGGAACTAAAACTGTAGATGTTGCCGCTCCAGGAATGTTAATTCACTCGCAAATTCCTGGTAATGAGTATCTGCAGGTAAGTGGAACTTCTCAAGCCGCTCCTTATGTTGCAAATATTGCTGCTCAAATTAAAGATATCAACCCAGAGTTATCTCCTAAAGAGATTAAGGCCATTATTATGGGAACGGTTGATGAAAAGTCTTTCTTACAGCAAAAAATTAAAACAAAAGGTATTGTAAATTTATCTCGTGCAACTTATGCAGCAAAAGTATCTTTGAGTGCAGATATTTCTGTAGCTATTGAAGAGGCCAGATTAAATGTTGCAGATGTTAAAACCAGTCAGACTAAAGGTATGGTACAGAGTTTTAATAAAAATGCAGTGGTTCCAATTCCACTGACTCCAATTTTTAAGTAAGTAAAATTTAAAATATCCCAGGGCGAACTTAGTTTCGCCCTTTTTTTTGTTAAAAAGTATTTGATAAATAATGAGAGAGATATCAGAGGAGATTAAATGGAATTAATGAAACAATTAGAAGCTCTTACAGCGACTTTTGTGGGAACTGTTTGGGGGTTGCCACTCGTTTGTTTATTAGTGGGAGCGGGAGTTATTTTTACAGTTTATTTTGGTTTTCCCCAGTTAACTATGTTTAAACATGCCATTGATATTGTGCGAGGAGTGTATGATGATCCCAAGGATAAAGGGGAGATTTCGCACTTTCAAGCTTTAACTACGGCCCTTTCGGCCACGGTAGGTTTAGGGAATATTGCTGGTGTTGCTGTTGCTGTTGCTGCTGGTGGTCCTGGAGCAGTTTTTTGGCTTTGGATTGCTGGTTTTATTGGAATGACAACAAAATTTACTGAAGTTACTCTAGCGCTTAAGCATAGAGAAACTGCTGAAAGTGGCCATGTTCATGGTGGACCGATGTATGTTATTAAGAATGGGTTACCTAAGAAATTTGCTTTTTTAGGCTGGGTTTATGCTTTATTTGTCATTTTAAGTTCTTTTGGTGCTGGGAATATGTTTCAGTCTAATCAGATGGCCTCAATTATTAATACATCAACAGGCCTTCCTACTTGGATTGCTGGTTTAGTATTTGCTGTTTTAGCTTTTATCGTTTTAATTGGTGGGATTACTCGTATTGCCCATGTTACTGAAAAACTTGTTCCACTGATGGTTGTTTTATATGTTGGTGGTGCTTTATTTGTTGTCATTAGTAATATCGCTCATGTTCCAGATATGTTTGCAATGATTATTGACTCAGCCTTTAATGGTACAGCTGCAACTGGTGGTTTTTCTGGTGTTGTGGTCAAAGAAGTCATTGTTCAAGGGATTAGGCGGGCCACTTTCTCCAGTGAAGCAGGGATGGGTTCTGCGGCCATGGCCCACTCGGCTGCAAAATCATCTCCTATCCAAGAAGGTGTTGTCGCTTTGTTAGAGCCATTTATTGATACTATCGTTGTTTGTACGATTACTGCTTTGGCCTTACTTTCAAGTGGAGTTTGGTCAAATGGTGAAGCAGCAGGTGTTGATTTAACAGCATTGGCCTTTTCGACAGCGATGGGTGATACCGGAGCATGGATTGTGACTATTACAGTCTCGATGTTTGCTTTTTCGACATTAATATCTTGGTCTTATTACGGTGAGCAAGGAGTAACATTTCTTTTCGGAGAAAAAGGAATAACACCTTTTAGATATATATTCGTTATTTTTACTTTTTTAGGGGCAATTGCTAACCTTCCTATTGTTTTAAATATTTCAGATGGAGTTTATGGGCTCTTAGCGATACCTAATATGATCGCTTGTTTTTATTTAGCACCAAAGGTTAAGAAAACTCTGAGTGAGTATAAACGAAAACTTCATTCAGGTGAAATTCAACGTCATAAATAATATGAAGGCCCTTTTTAGGGCCTTTTTTAATTAAAGGGACTAAGCATCGCCTCAAGTAAAGACTCTTTAATATCAGCAGTGACTTCAGCTTCAATGTCATTAGCAAGTTTATCCGCAAAGCTTAAAGGAGTTTGCTCTTTATATTCTCCTCGCAAAATTAAAGGAGAGCGCCCTGAATATACTTTTCTTCTTTTTTGACGAGCATTTTCTCTTTCGAAACTAGGATAATTTAGAATGTGATCTGTTATTTTATTAACGAGCTCTTCTTGTTGTTGTTCATTGTTTTCTGGAGCATTAAAGCGAGAATAGATATTTGTCGCTAGGATATCATTAATAAAAGAGCTTCTTGTTTGTTCTGGTAATTGATTCCAGTTTAAATATTGTTTGATTCCATCATAATTCCATTTTTCATAAAATTTTTCATAGGCAAGTGGTCTAATTTGGTCATGAAGTAAATCTTGATAAAAGTTTAAATTATTTATTTTCTCTTCAACCTGATTTCTAGCCTCGGAGAAGCCTTCTATTCCAATAGCTGCAATAAGTTGGTTGTGTATAAATTGGTCGGTAAAGCTATTTGTTTCTTTTTGAGAAAAGAGTTTTTGGGTAATCAGGGACTCTAGTTGATTTAATTGTTGGGGATCTTGTTGAACAAGAGAGTCGACATTATTGTACATATAGTTAAGGATTTCAGGATCATTTAAGAAGTGTTGATTAAAAAAGTCTTGAGTTAACTCAGTATTGATTTGTTTGAGAAAGTTTTGTTTACGTTTAAAGATAAGATCTAGTAAGTTTCTTTTTTGTGGAGTTGAAATACTGGTGTAAAGTTTTTCAAAAAGCGCATTTTCTTCTTCAGTATTCAAAACATCTAAACTACAAAGTTTTGTTTGGAACTCAATTGATAAGTTTATTTTTTGTAATTCAAGTTCTTCATAGCATTGCTCTTGAGCTGTCGTCTGCAAAGAGCTTGTTATTTCTTGACGTAATTTTGCTAAAATAAAATTATCAGCAACTCGAGTACTTAAAAGCTCTTGTAAATTATCGTATTGACTCGGGGCTTGGCATATTTGCGCTAGTTTATTTGTGAAATCATTATAACGGCCATTATTTTTCGCTGTTTTCAATCCATTGACAATAATTTCTATGAACTCTTCTTGTCCAAAACTTTCACTTTCTTGTTCGTGAGTTGTCGCTTGAGGCATTTGGTCGAAATTCTTTTTTTGGCCTTCATAAAGCTCAGCAAGACATTGTGTTGATAGTTTATCATTGAGATCTAAAAAATCGTACTCTGGTTGTCCTTTTTCAATTATTTGAGTGAGGAATTGGTTTTTTATCTGATCAATAACATGTGTTTGAGTGTTTCTTATATAATGATTGATAAAGTCTTCACGTGTTTTGTTTGGGTATATTGTTTTATACTTTTGAAAAGCCAGTTTTAAAATAACTTCATTTTTATTATTAAGATTTTTTTGTGCAAGTGGAATGGAGAACTGTTCTTGTAAGTTTTGGGTAATGCTTTCTAGTGTAATTGGAGTTATTTCATTCTGATTTATATTGGCCAACTCAAGTTTCGTTTCATGAATTAATAACTTGGGAAGGATGAATTCGGTTGCTTTATTCATGCATTCTTGCTTAAGTTCTGTCAGTCCATCTTCTTTATTAAAAATTAAGAAATCATCCCAAGATTGTAAATGATTTAGTTTTGTAGAAAAACATTGTTTTACCGTCGAAACCACTTGAGGGGTGAGTGAATCAAAATACGCCATATCTTGAATTTGTGAAGCAAGCTCTTCTTTGGTCTTATTTAAAGTTTGCTCTGTAATTGCTTGACTAATATCAACGATTGCTTCTTTGGTACATGTATAAAAATGATGATTATTTTTAAGATAGTTTTCATTTTCTTCTTGATCTAAAAAAGCGGGAAGATCATGGGGGGGACGATTGAAAAGATCATTATTTGCTTGCTCGATACTTTTGTCTGCGCAGGCCTGATAGTTTTCTGAAATTCTTCTTCTTTGAGTTTGAGCTAAGTTTGTTTCATTAAAGATTTCTGAAAAAGACATAAGAAGAATATTTTTTCCAGCCTCCATTTTAATTAAAGATTGGCAAAGGGCCGCAGATCTTTTATGAGGTGCCACTCGTTTTGCCTGAGTTGCCAGACATTTTTCCACTGAATCATTAACCGTATAGTTGGCAAAGCTTAAGGCGGCTGTACTGATTTCATCGCCTAAAAAGTCGATTTTTCTTTGGTCCGAGAATAAAGAACTCGTCAGAGGCATTGAGGTGATAATCTTTTTAGCAAACAGCTCTGTAATATTTCTTTCCGATTTTTTAGCACATTCTCCAATCGTTTTAATATATTCATCAATTTCAGTTTGTTGTAACGCGATGAGGTTTTGAGTGAAGTTGGGATGAATTTCTCTTTGTAGTTTATTTTCAAATTTATTTTGAGCACAACGGTATAAATTTTTATAAGCATTATTTGCAATATTTCTTGCTTGATCATCACTTAAACTAAAGCTCTCTTTAAAATCATTTTTTTGTTTTAGGGTAATAATCTCCATTAGAGGAGAAATGGAAAGGGTTATACCTTTAAAGAGGCAGGCTTGAATTTGATTAAGATCTTTGATGTTTGGATCAAGACCAGCAAAATTAATTTTCTTTTCACAGCTTTTGGAGCGACAATGATTGGGATTTTTTTGACAAAAATTGTTTTCAGCTTGTTTTCTGGTTTCGATTTTATTTTCAAAGCTTTGATTATATGCAATTTTTTGCTTATAAGTTTGAATACATTGCTTGTAATTTTGCTCAATAATAGGGGTAACTTCTTCAGAGAGAATTTTTTGTTTTTGTTGTGGAGTAAGATCTTTAGGTAAAAAATCTGAGAAGTTATTTTTAATAATATCGGGCAAGCCTTTTTCTATTATTTCTAGTGGTGCATCTGTACTCGCAATGTATTTGGTGTAGTCATCTAGCTGTTGAGAGTCAAGTGTGTCTATGATTTTTATTGTTTCTAAATTCGCGACAAAGTTATTATGGTCAACTTGAGGTCCTAATAAAGACTTCACTTGTGATTTTATTGCTTGGGTTGTTAATGATCTTATCGCCTCTTTAGTGATTTCATCTTTGGCATTATTCAAACCAATAAGTCCTAAGTCAGGATATTGAGAAGAAATATCTTCAGCTATTTCAATAACTTCTTCTAAAGAAAGTAAGCCTGCTGGTTTTTGAAAGAGGCAAGCCTTTTTTGCTTCTAAAACAATAAGGTTTTTTAGAAAGTTCTGTGATTTTTGTTCACCCGCACATTCATGATAGTGATCAATAAGTTGGTCTGTTTCACTTCCTGTAACGATTTGTAGTAATTGGTATGATGGCTCAAATTGCATAAGTTGATCTTGATTGAGTTGAGCTATTTGATTTTGCAGTTTGATTAGAGGAATGACATCTTGACAATTATTTTGTTCTTTATCTACGCGACTGATAATTTCATTAAGCAGATTAAGATATGATTGTTCAAAAGGAGCGGGGGGTAGTGTTTTGGGGGCACAAATATATTGGCCATCTATTTCTGTTAATTCAATACTCATCGGACAATAATTTAAAGATGCCTCAATAATCTCATCGCTTAAAGGAGCAAGATTATTGATATCAAGTAAGGGTTTTGAGAAGTATTTATAGCGGCCACTTTGACGGGTGATATAACGTAATTGATAACCAGCTTGAGTGTATTTATACTCAATAGTAAATTGATCGCAGTAAGATACTGGTGCGATTTTAATCCAATCTTGCGCTATGGCGGTGGAATAAATAAATAGTATGCTAAATAAAAACTTACCCATATTACCCTTAACTTAGTCTTTTATCGGTAATTGAGTAGTTAAACTTAAATAGTCACTTATTTGGGTAAAGTAATATTTCTTGGCGATTTTTAGCAAACTGTTCTTGTCCAGATTCTTCTATTTCCAAGAGCTTATCCATATTTAGCTTTTCATCTTCATACCATTTTCTTATGGTATCAGTACCATTAATCATATCCATGGCCTGAAGATTCTCACCATATTCATAAGCATCAGTTTTATATTGAAAATGATCTGCAAAAAGATGCTTAAATTCTTTGAGAAATACCTGACAGACTTTCCAAGGTTTGAAGTTGTCATAGTCTGTAATATGAATAAAAAAGCCACCACAGTTTTTATGTGCATGTTTTTGAAACATGGGATAAAAACTTACTGGGCGTAGTTTAAAACCAGTAAGTTCGAGTTTTTGATAAATATTTTCAAAATGGGATAAAAGTTTCCAAGGATCAAACTTAGGGTGACCAATTTGTTCTAAGGAGCGGGTTGTCCCACGCCCTTCGGATATATTTGTTCCCTCAAATAATACCGTACCTGCAAAAGTAAAACATCCTTCAACGGTTGGTAAGTTGGGAGATGGATTTACATAAGGCAGTTTTGTTTGCCAAAAATTCATTTCTCTTTGGTAGTTTTTCATTTCAATTACTGAAAGATTGGCAGCAGTTTTGGCCCAAAATTTTTGATGCATTTGAGCGACTTCAGCTATCGTCAGAGCATGTCTAACAGGCATCGGATGTCTCCCCACAAAAGAAGCAAATTTAGGGTCTAAAATATTTCCTTCAATATGTTGTGCACCAATTGGATTGGGTCTATCAAGTACGATAACTTCAATATCTTTATTTGCACATTTTTCAAGAAGATGGGTCAGGGTATAAATATAAGTGTAAATTCTTGTCCCTACATCTTGTAAGTCAACAAACAAATGGTCTATGTCTTCCAGCATTTCATCAGTAGGAATACGGGTTTCGGAATAAAGTGAATAAATTGGTAAATTGTAATAAGGGTGAATAAAGTGATCTGTTTCAACCATATTATCTTGAACATCAGTGACAAAGCCATGTTGAGGCCCAAAAACCTTAATAACCTTTTGGCCAAAAAGATCTAATAAAATATCTAGTGCATGATTGAAATTCTCATCAATGCTGGCACTATGGCATAGAATCCCAATATTGCCCTTATATTTGTCCTGAAGCTTTTTCTCATTATTGAGGCGCATAAGACCAGTTTGAACCTGCGTCATCTTTTTTCCTTTAGTTATTCACATATTTAATCAAAAGTTTACTGAGAAGACAAAAAATTGACATCGTTACTTCTTATCAGACAAACTCTATAATTAGGTTACAGAAATAGCTTTTTTTGCTAGTCTACATTAAATTATACACACATTTTGAAGACATAAAATAAAAAATAAAGGGGAAGTTTGATGCAACAATATTTAGATCTTATGAAAAGGGCCTACGATAACGGAGTCGAAAAACAAGACCGAACTGGTACTGGCATAAAATCTGTTTTTGGCCATCAAATGAGGTTTGATTTAAGTCAAGGCTTTCCAATGGTGACAACTAAAAAGCTTCATTTAAAATCAATTATTCATGAGTTGCTTTGGTTTTTAAAAGGCTCTGGAAATATTGGTTATTTACAAGACAATGGCGTAAGAATCTGGAATGAGTGGGCAGATGCTAATGGAGACCTAGGTCCTGTGTATGGAGTTCAATGGAGGAGTTGGAAAGGGGCCGATGGGAAGACCCATGATCAAATAAAGAATGTTATTGAGCAAATAAAGACAAATCCAAACTCTAGAAGACTTATTGTTAATGCTTGGAATGTAGGTGAGTTAGAAAATATGGCCTTACCTCCTTGTCATATGTTTTTTCAGTTTTATGTTGCCAATAACCAGCTAAGTTGTCAGCTTTATCAAAGAAGTGCAGATATCTTTTTAGGAGTCCCTTTTAATATTGCTAGTTATGCTTTACTTACGATGATGATAGCTCAGGTTTGTGATCTTGAAGTAGGTGAGTTTGTCCACACTTTGGGAGATGCCCATATTTATGCAAATCATATGGAGCAATGTAAGGAGCAAATGCAAAGAGAGCCTAAAAGTCTTCCTCAGATTAAAATAAATCCTGATGTTAAAAATATTGATGATTTTAAGTTTGAGGATTTTGAGCTTATAAATTATGAAGCCCATCCTCATATTAAAGGAAAGGTTGCAGTATGATTCGTTCAATGATTGCAGCTATGGGAAAAAATCGAGTGATTGGCCAAAATAATCAAATGATGTGGCATTTACCTTTAGAGTATAAATACTTTAAAGAAACGACGATGGGGCATTGTCTTATCATGGGAAGAAAAAACTATGAAGCCCAAGGTCGACTTTTACCAGGAAGGACAAATATTATTGTCACTAGAAAAAAAGACTTTGAAGTCGATGGAGCGATCATCGTCCATTCCATTGAAGAAGGCCTAGAGGTTGCTAGGGGGCATCAAGAAACGGAAGTTTTTATTATCGGTGGTGGAGAGATTTATCGTCAATCTTTAGATTTAGTGGATCGTATTTATTTAACAGAGGTTGATTTTGAGCAAGAAGGTGATGTTTACTTTCCAAATTTCGATGAATCTTTATTTGAAAAAAAAGAACTTATGCACCAAGGTGTTTCTGAGAAAAATAAACTTGCTTGGACTGCCTATCTTTATAAAAGAATTTAGCCTTTATTTTTTTTCTTGCATTGTTTTTGCTCGATAATATCTCCAGCATTGTGCATTATGTGAGTTAAAAAAAGAATCTCCATAATAAAAAGAGTTTTTGCGTTGTCGAGAAATAGAAAACTCTTGGCTTAGCTCCTCACATGACTCATCCGCTTGAGAGTGAAATTGATGAGTCTTTAATATCGTATACTCAAGATTGAGACTTTCTAAAATACCAAAAGAAGTAATATCAGCTTGATTCTCTTTAGAAAAAAAGATGAGCTTATCAAATTGAATTTGCTCTAGTGCTTTTTTAACGGCTTTTCTTTGACTATAAAAATGGGTGAGCATAACAGTTAAAGGATGGTCTTTATTTATAATACTTTTAGCAGTTAAATAATTTGCATGTTCTGGATCTTGTGCTTTTTGCTTAGTATTCTCAAAAAGATGTTTATAATTTTCTTTTGCATAAAAATGCGAAAAAATTTCTTGAGTTGATCCAATTCGATAAAGCTCACAACGCTTTAGCGTGTAAGATAGCTCTTGAATATCATTATAGGTAAATGAACTGGCCTTTCTGATATTGTGAAGTATTGTTTTGACCTCACTTCGACATATTTTTTGATCTACTGTATAGGCTTGGGTGTTAAATTCATAATCTGCAAGTGAGTTTAAAATTTGATCTGGAACCGACTTCGGTGTAATCCTGATTTTGGGAAGATTAGCTAAATAATTAGAACTTTCAGGTTCTAAGTAGTAATGCATTTTATCAAGATAGTTAAGCTGCGTTTGTAATTTCGAATCATTAATAATACCTTCACCATAATTATTTTCTTGATTTAGCTCTAAGTTTGTTTCTTGGTTGGCTTTGAGGTATTTAGACTGTATTGATCCATGGCGATGAAAATAATGGGCCATTTCGTGGGCAAGAACTGCGATCAGCATATCGGGATCATCTTTAATCTCATCCTTACCTAAAGTAATGAGATTTGTTTGCATGACTTTTCCTCTGACATGACGGCTAAAGCTTGCACTATGAAAACCACTAACGATATCAACAAAAGGCTTTGGAAATTCTTTTTCTGTAAGTTGATACTGATCAAGATAAGTTTGATATATTTGATTTGTTTTTTCTCGAAAAAAATCTTGCCTCTGTTGAGGAAGTTTTTTAACAATTGAAAATATCTTAAGACCCAAAACTCGATGATAATAAATATTAACTTCTTTTTGAGTTTCAAAAACAAAATAATCATTAATGACAGTTGCTGCTTGCGTATAACAAGAAAATAAAAAGAGTGTGAGTAAAAACAGTATCCTAATCATTTTGTCGTTTCCTTATTCATCTATGCGTAACATTTGCTCGGTTCGATAGTATCGCCAACAAGCAGGGCTATGGATATTGTGTTTTTTTGTCATATAAAGATGATGGAGAGATGTTATTTTATCTTCTCTAAAGTTTTTGAGTTCTTCTTTGCATTCAGAATTATCCCATTGCACATCAAAGGTGTAGAGTTGAGCTTGAGGGAGGCCAATTTCATCTAAAATAGAGAAAGCCGTCATGTCCGCTTCATCTTCTGTAGAATAAAATAAAACTTTATCAAAATTGATATGTTTAACCAAGGCTTGAGCAAAGGCCCTTTGAGTATAAAATGCTTTAATTAAAGTTATAAGGGGATGATCTCCAAGGCGGATACTTTCAACACAAAGACGATGAGTCAAAGGAATGTCTTTAAGTTGTTTATCCTCTTGAGCTGCAAGGTGATAGATTCCATCTATATACTGCTTTCCAAATATTTTATTAAGCATTTGTTTTGTGGTGAGAGCTACTGAATATTGTTGGCACCTCATAAAAACTTTACTGAGCTTATCAATATCTTCTAAATTGACTTCTTGGGCCTGGATAATATTTTTTGTTATTATTTTGACTTCTTGGCGACATATTTTTTGATCAACAGTGCTGGCCGTATTATCAAAAGAAAGTGAGAGCATTTTTTTTAAGACCTGCTGACTAATTGTATTGGCCCCAAATCTGATAATTTTTAGATCTTCATAGGGATCCTTACTTTTTGGTTCAAGCATTTTATAGACTTTGCTTAAATCATTTAATGCACGAGTGAGATTTTTATCATGTGCAATTGCTTCTCCAAAGTTATTTTCTTGATTTAGAACTCTTTCCGCAGTCTGGTTGGCGCTTATAAACTTGTTTTTTATAGCATGTTTATGAAAATAATGGGCCATTTCATGGGCCAAAATGGATTGAAAACTATCCAAATAAGTCACTTTATCTTTATTGATAAACATTGATTCACCCATAACAATTAAATTTGTAGGGTAAATTCTGTTATTCATTCGATAAGATATATTAGCCGCATTAGTAAAATTCCCTGCAATATCAATATAGGGCTTTGGAAATTCTTTTGAAGTCATATTAAAATAACTCAAATAAGCTTGGTAAATTTCATCGGCAACATGTTTTAGCTCTGGGAAGGAGCTGATATGCCCTTTGATGAAAAAAAAGGGAATCATTGGAGTTATTGTTTGCTGGTAGATTTTCAATGCATCTTTTTGATTTTCAACAATATAATAACCATTAATAATTTTTGCCGCATAGGTGTGAGTTGTAAGCAAAGCTAGCAGTGAGATAAGAATCGATTTGAGCATATTAAGTCCTTTATTTAGGGGCATAACATATAAGACTATTTTGATTTTTTCAATGCGGTGTGTAAAATTGTTTCTTTAAATTTCTATTGTTATTTTAGCTACTTAGTAGGTTTGAACCAGCACTTTGGTTTATTTGAGCAAGACTGAGGAGATTTTTCTGTTGCTAAACTACAGATAGCTCCAGCTTCAAAGGTATCAGCGATACATTGTGGACTATCTCTTCCAACGAGAGTGTGGTCGGTTTGGTAATGTTCATCAATGGCAGGTCCTGGGAGCAGGATTTCATTAATGGCCAATGCAGAAGCTATTGCTAGATTAAGGCCTGCTTGCATGGTTTTAGCACATATACGTATTTCTTGTTTGCTAGTATATTGCTTTAGACATGTTTTAAAATAATGTTCATGTAGATATGTTTTTTTTGCTAACTCTTGGGGATAATTTAGGTAGTATTTTTTCATACAAATATTGGCGGCGTAATAATCGGCCTGACCTTCGTAACTTAAGTGAGATGTGTCCCAGGGAAGACCTCCGTAAAGATGTCCTACTTCGTGACAGGCCAAGGCCAAAAAAGTTTCTTCTGTAAAAAATTGATTAGTTAAAACACCACCAGCAAGAAAAATTTCACCTGTACTATGGGCCTGACCCCACACACCTTTGCTACCAAAAACGTATTCTTCTTGAGGCATAAAAAATATTTTTAGTTTAAACTCCTGCGAGTTCGCTGGCGTTTGTTGATAAATTCTTTCTAATTTTGTAATGATTTCTATTGCCTGATTCTCTGTGATTTGGGCCTTTGCCGCAGAGTTTAGAAATAAAAAGAGAATGATAAAAAGAAACTTCATAGTCTTTTTCTTAGCTGATTATGGAGTAAAATGAGAGAGATTTGTAAAATATTCTTGGTAAATTCAGTGAACAATTCGCATATTTAATTTAGAGCTAGATATTATTTTTGACATTTAGGGCAATAATACGTGCCTCGTTGAGCTAAGAGAATTTTGATCACGGGAGTTTTTTTACATATTTGACAAGTTTTTTGATAAAAAACAACTAAGTGATTAACTCCATTTCCTTTATTGCCGGTCGTGTCTCGATAACCTCCAGCAAAGGTGGTTCCACCTGAATTAATTGTGGGGTTTAAGACTTTAAAAATACCTTGGTAAAGTTGTTTCATCTCTTTAGGGCCAAGACTTTTGACCAGACGAGTGGGAAGAACTCTTCCATGGGCACAGATTTCATTTGCAATATAATTACCGGTGCCAGCAAATAACGACTGATCCAGTAAGCTAACTTTGATGGCCCGATGTGGATACTTCTTTAGTGAAGATTGAAAGTACTCTAGTGTGAATTTTTTATCTAAAAGATCGAGGCCTAATTCGGAGAGTTTTTTTTGGGCAAGGTTTTCGTCGTAAAGATACATATGCCCAAAACGCCTCGGATCTACATAGGCCAAGAAATATTTCTGTCCTTTAAATTGTAAATGGGTATGTTTTTCAAGTATTTTTTCTTTGGAAATCAGCCAGGTTCCCGTCATTCCTAGATGACTTAGTAAGTGTCGTCCATCACTGAGAATAAAATCCAGCATCTTTCCTTTACGAGAAACATTAAGAATTGTTTTACCTTTAAGTCCATCAGTTTTAGTGTGAATAATAGAATCACTTACAGGGCTTTTTTGCCAAGATTTAATCTCAAATGGCATGATCTTATTAAGTTGATCTTGAATGGATTTTACTTCGGGTAGTTCGGGCATATCTTTCTAACCTTATGAAAATATTGATTGATTATAGCACATTATCACTCTATGCCAGCCCATGCCAGCCATATGCCAGCAAAAACTTAGGATTCTGTGCCATTTTTGTAGTTTGATAGTGAAATAACATTAGAAAAGCTGGCATGAGTTTCCTCATCCTTTCTTGTTTTCTTTCTGATATGTTCCATTATCATTTGCGAAAAGTGTTTTTGGTCATCTTCATCACTTTTTGAATAGTGATCAGCAAGCTTTAAATCCTTATGCCCTGTCATGGCAATAACTGCGTCTAGACCTCCACCAATTTTACGGGCCAGTTTGGCCATACCGTGTCTTAAGATATGGGTTCCTGAATAGGGAACTCCACTTTTTCTTTGAGCATCACGGTAGTTGATTTGGATTGTGCAGTAATTTAGAGGGGCCCCTTCTACATGAAAAACAAAATCATTTCCTCTCATTCTAAAGGCCTCACGCTTTTTTAAGATCTCCATAATTTCATCTGTTATGAAAACTGGACGTGGTTCTTTATTTTTGGGAAATGGTTTCAATTCAAAGAAAGTCTTGTTCGTCGGATGAAAAATACTCGTGTGCTTGATCATCATTCTTCTATTTTTCATATCTATATTGCTCCACTGGATGCCACAGATTTCTCCGATACGTCCAGCACAGTAAAACTGCATTTGAGCGAGTTCTCTGTATAGAGGTGGTAGATAATCAAAAAATAAAAGAGCAGAATCAAGGTCAATTTGTTTTTTCTTATCCGGAACAGGCCTTATAAAACCAAGCTTTCGATGCTTGGTTTTTACTGGACAGGTTAAAAGCATTGCTTCTTTTTCAAACTCTTCACTTTGCTTGTACCAATTAAAAATCGTGACTAGAAGATTTAATTCATTATTGAGATTGCATCTTCTGGCATTGCCTCGACCAGACTCTAGGTACTGCTCACTTTTAAAGTATTCTACAGTTTTATTTACCCAAGCAGTCAGCTTTGAAGGTGTGATTTTGTCCATTGGTAGATGCTCAATACTTTTAAGTAAGTGATATCGTCTTATCCAAATGGTCTTGGTACTTGTTGCAAGGGTCGGGAAGTGATGCTTTTGCATCACCTCCCACACTTCCCTTAAAGTTGAAAAATCTGATTTTAATTCATTAATTGAATTCGAAGACGTGGAATATAAAATTCCATCAAATGTTTTGCGCCACTGCTTTGCTTCAAATAAAGTAGTAAAAGTTTCTTGATACTGTTTGCCATTAATTTTCTTCATAGCAAGATAGCTTCCAGTCTTTTGATACTTATAGATTGCAGTTGCACCTTTTACTTTAACATAACCTTTTTTACTCATAGTTCTCCTTTAAGCCAACTAATGACTTCACTAGGGATGAACCAGAGCCTTCCGCGCTTTTTTCTATATGGTATATCGCCTTCAGATACTAAGTTATAAAT